>JGI24751J29686_10000008_pt1 | contig 128004 bp, 103 predicted proteins | sample KBSSwiS6_FD_29686 | JGI IMG/M metagenome (IMG submission 29686)
CTGCCTTTAGTTCGCCTGAACCGGGCACCTCGAGTCGACCGGCGATGCGGTCTTCGAGTGACAGCGCCCTCGGCGGTGGAATGAAATCGCCCCCCCTGTCGAACCTCCCGGCCTTGCCTTCGATCTTTCGACCACCGCGCGGGCTGCTGCGTCTTGAACGACGACGACCAGCGTCGGGTGGTGGAATGTAAGTAGTCTGCGGCGTGGCAGTCTCGCCCGGCGTTCCGAGTCGCTCGGATCGCGGCAATGACGGTCGCTCTCGCAAGCGATTGCGATCCGTGGGGCGTTCCCGCTGCTGTTCCCGCTCTCTGGTCGGCGGCGGCGGAGGTGGAGGTGGTGCAGGCGCACGCTCGCCCGGACGTATGCCGGCGTTGAGCGCGGCCGCAGTCGGTCGCAAGACTCTGACTTGTCGCGAAGGAGGCGGAGTTCTTGGTGGTGCAGGCGCGGGTGTCGGCATGACTTTCGGCGCCTCAACGCCATTGGTCGGCGCAACCGCTTCCGGCGCGATCACCGGCTCTTCGATAACGGGCTCTTCTGCCACGGGCGCCACTTCAACCGGCGTGGGCGGTGGCGGCGTTTCCTCGATCACCGGCGCTTCCGCACGTGCGGCTGGTGCCAGCTTCTTGACCAGCCTCGTAGTCGCGATAGGCGGCTTGGCGGCTTGCGGCCCGGGACCGGCCGATGTCGCGGGTGGAACCGGTGTCGCGGCAATCGGAACGCCAGGAGTATCAACGGGCTCGGCGATTACCGGAGCCGGTGGCGCCGGGGGTGGTTCAGACTCGTGGATCTCGGCCTCAGCCTCGAGGGTGGGCGCTTCCGTAGCCGGCAGCACCGCGCGCTTAACCACTTTCACTGCGCGCTTGATGGTCGTTTCCTTCTTCGGAAAGTACTTGTTCCGAATCTTCTCGGCCAGTTCTTTCGAGACCGAGTTGGAAGGCACGCTCACGTCCACACCTTCACGACGCACCTCTTCGATGAGTCGCTTGGTATCCAGCTTTAATTCTTTGGCGAGATCGTAAATACGAACTTTAGAGGAAACTGTCATGCACTCCTTCTCGACGCGTCTTTCCTGCGTCCTGACGACCTAAGTGATTGGGCACCGCATGCCCAGTCACTCAGCGTCGCTCAGAAGTTCGGCGCCTGACAGCAGGGGCAATGCGGGCAACACAAACGGCCCGAAGAGACCGCATATGTGTTGTTACTATTTGACTGCATCAGTGGTTCTCATCGTCGTCTGAGCTCCCGCCTGATGCAGTCTCTTCCGAAACTGCGGGAGCCGATGTCTCAGCTTCTTCAGCCGTAGCGTCTGAAGCAAGTTCTTCGTCTTCCAACTCCTGCGCAACTTCATCGATGTGTTCAAATGCTTCGACACCTGAGGAAGTTATGTCAGGAGACGGCGTAATCGTGTCAGGCCGCAAGTCGCGACCTGCTTCCTGCAAAGCGAGCTCGTCGGCCGGGATCGCCTCGGCTTCACTCAATGGCACCGGATCGGCCGAATCCCAGGCCGGAATTTCCGGTTCCGCAGTGAAGGGAACACCTCGCTCGACTGCTTCGTCGTAGCCTTCCGCAGTCGATTCCAAAGACGGTTCCACTTCTTCATCAATCGATTCGTCAAACTCTGCCGAAACGGCGTGTTGCTCTTCAATCTCTTCGCCGTCTTCACCGGTACTGCGATCGCGCAGGGCTGTTATGGCTTTGGAAGCCTCCAGGATCACTTCCGCTTCGTCCAAACTCAGATCGAGGAACTCGACGAGGTCGTCGACGGTAGTGGCCGCGAGCGCATCGATATCGTTGATGCCGTGTTCGGCCAGTGCTTCAGCCTGTGCGGCGGTGACACCTTCAATAGCCGACAGCGGCACTGCTTCGCCCGAGGCGATGAGCGCGCCCATCTGTTCGGTGACTTCGCGCTTGATCTCTTCTTCGCTGCGGATGTCGATGTTCCAACCGACGAGTTTCGTAGCGAGACGAACGTTTTGACCACGCTTGCCGATTGCCAGAGAGAGTTGGTCCTCGTTGACGATGACTTCCATCTGGCGGTTTTCGATGTCGGTGATTCTGACCTGATTGACTTTCGCAGGAGAAAGCGCGTTGGCCGCAAAAACTGAAGGCTCGTCAGACCATTCGATGATGTCGATCTTCTCGCCCCGCAGCTCGCGAATGATCGCCTGCACGCGTGAGCCTTTCATACCGACGCACGCGCCGACCGGATCGACGTCACGCTCGTTTGACATCACGGCGATCTTGGCGCGCTCGCCGGGTTCGCGGACGGCGGACTTGATCACGACAGTGCCGTCGTAGATTTCCGGCACTTCCATTTCAAACAATCTTAGTAGGAGCTCGGGAGACGTGCGCGAGACTTCGACCTGTGGTCCTTTCGACTCTTTCGAAACGTTATTTATGACGACGCGAATACGTTCGCCCTGGTTCCACTGCTCGCCGCGCGACTGTTGTGAACGCGGCAGAATCGCTTCGAGATTGCCGAGATCGACGATGATGTTGCCGCGCTCGAATCGTTTGACGTAACCGTTGACGAGATCGCCGATCTTGTCGATGTATTGCTCGTAGACGTTGCTGCGAACGGCGTCGCGGACTTTCTGAAACAGGATCTGCTTGGCTGTCTGGGCGGCGATGCGTCCCAGCTCTTCCATCGGTAGTGGCAATAAAAGCGCGTCGCCCAGCTCGACTTCATCGCCGGCGAGTTCGCGTGCTTCGTCGATAGAGAGTTCGGTGGCGGGGTTCTCGACTTCGTCGACGACGACTTTCGAGGCCGAGAGCTCGATGCCGGTTTCGGCATTCCAGTCGACCTGAATATCTTCACCGGATCGAAACTGTTTTTTGGCGGCCGCGCGTACGGCTTCCTTCATTGCTTCGATCACGAGGTCGCGGTCGATGCCCTGTTCCTGGCAAAGCGCCTCGATATTTTGTGCTATCGATGAACTCATCTTCTATTTGCCCGATCTATATAGGACCTACACGTCCTATCTCTTCAGCTCTTCGCTAACGTCCACCTCTATATTCGCCTTGGTTATCAAATCCAGAGGAACCCGCACTTGCCCGCTGGTTCGATCTTCAAAAAGCACATCGTCGCCCTCGACTCCCAGCAAACGACCTCGGAAATTGCGCTGGCCGTCAATCGGTTGCCGCGTCTTCATCTTCGCGTTGCTACCAGCGAAGCGTTCGAAGTCGGCTCGTTTATAAAGGCCGCGTTCGAGTCCCGGGCTTGATACTTCCAACGTGTAGGACGCGTGGATGAAGTCTTCCACGTCCAGAATCGTGCCCAGGTGCGTGCTTACTTCGGAGCAATCCTCGTGGGTGACACCTTGCGGCTTATCAATGAATATACGAACAATCGGCTTGTTCTCGGGGCCGGCTACCTCGGCGTGCACCAGCTCAAGGCCATGATCGATTGCGACTCGTTCAGCTATCTCCTGAACCCTTTCTGCAATCGACTCGTTTGCCATTCTCACCCTTCTGACGGTTCTCGCTCCAAAAGAAAAAGTGGGCGCGAAACCCACCGGACGAGCCCCCGTGCCTTCGAGCAAGCTGCTAATTATACGGAAAGGGAGGGGTTCAGGCAAACGCGCTTAAGCCATTCCCAACCTCGCTTTTACAAGCTCGCTGACGAGGCGTCCGTCGGCGTTTTTGCCTGCCAGTGCGGTCTGTGCGGCTTTCATCACCTTGCCCATGTCCTTTATTGAAGTCGCGCCTGTTTCGGCGATGGCAGCCACGACGGCTTGCTCGATCTCGTCCTGTGAAGCGGCCTGTGGCAGGTAGATCTCGATAACGTCGATCTCGGCTTTCTCTTTATCGACGAGTTCCTGACGGCCCGCTTTTTCATACTGCTCGATCGAGTCGCGACGCTGTTTCACCAGCGAGCGCAGCAACTTCTGCATGTCGTCATCGTCAAGCTCGCTGCCCTTCTCAATCTGGCGATTCATCATCGCCGCCTTCACCATCCGCAGCGTCGACGTGCGATTCGCATCCTGCGCCTTCATCGCCGCCGTCAGATCCGCGACAATCTGTTTTGTAAGACTCATCTTCATGCTCCTAACCGTGTAATCAGTGTAATCCGTGGCTAACTAAGGCACAAAAACAGGAACCTTGAGATCCTTGAGCAAGTGTTGTTGCGACATCAGCTCCAGCAGCTCAGAGGCCATCAAGCGGTGGCCCATGTGGTTGGGGTGGATCAGCTCACCAAAGAAGCCCTGATTCACGCTGCCCGCCGCTTCCGTCAATTCCAGTATCTCGAGATACGGCGTCTGATTCTTAGCCATGTCCGACTTCAGCCACGCGCGATACTGCGTCATTAACTGTGCCTCCGGCGGATTCGTAACACTGTCGCGATAGGGCGCGCCGATCACGATCACCGCCGCACCATGATCTTTCGCAAGTCGAACGATCGCGTTGAAGTTATCAACATAATCCTTCTGCGACACACGCGGCACCGGCGTGCGTACAACCGGTTTCACATCCTTCCGCGATCTGAACCAACGCGTCGCATGCGCAATCGCCTGGCTGTGATCGATCAACCAGCGACCAGCCACCGAGACCCGGCCCGTGTCAATCAACTCGCGATCCGGCGCATCGCTCAAACTCGCATCGTTCCAACCAAAACTCGCAATCACCATGTCCGGCTGCAAATAACCGATATCGCGTCGCAACCAAGCCAAACCCTGATGGCTCGTGTACCCCGGCACGGCCATAGGAAACACTTCAATGCTCCGGTTCGGATTCGCCTTCCGCAACTCCTTCTCGAGCAACATCGGATACGGCTGCCACTCCGGGTTGTAATCGTTGGGCTTCTCCGGCCACACCGGCGGCACACGATAACCAAACGTCACCGAGTCGCCGAGACAAACAATCCGAAATGTCCCCGGCGGCTTCCTCCCGATCGGATAATCAGCACGAAAACTCTGCGCGTTCGTCGAAACATTCGTGAAGTCCCAGTACACGTGGTCCAAATTCGGCTTCAATCGCCACAGCAGCAACGGATCGCCTTCAAAGATCGTCGACTGCTGCGGGCTCGCAACCTGCATCTTCTGCTGCGCCGTGTTCACAAACAGATCGAGACTCTCGACGCGCGTCATCGTGAGGCGCGTGACGAGCTCGACCGACAACAAGAGCAGCAGGAAAACGACGTAGATAAATCCGATGTAAAGCAGTCGTCGCCGGAGCGGGATCTTATTTGATGTGGCCGTTTGATTTCGCAAGGTAGTCGCGCAAGAACCGACCTGTGTACGACTCAGGAATGTCCATGATCTCTTCGGGCGTGCCCACGCCGACAACGTAACCGCCGGCGTCGCCGCCTTCCGCACCGAGATCGATGACGTGATCGGCAGTCTTGATCACGTCGAGATTGTGTTCGATTACGAGGAGCGAGCCGCCCGCGTCAATCAACGCTCGAAAGGCTGACAGTAGTTTGTTGATGTCGTCGAAATGCAAGCCGGTGGTTGGCTCGTCGAAGATATAGAGCGTCTTGGCGCCGGTGCGCTTGAGCAGGTGAGCTGCGAGTTTGATTCGTTGTGCTTCACCACCCGAGAGCGTTGTGGCCGATTGGCCCAAACGCAGGTAACCGAGACCAACATCGTCCAGTACGCGCAAACGGTTCGTGATCTTCGGCACTTCACGGAAGAAAGTGATCGCCTCGCGCACAGTCATGCTGAGCACTTCGTGTACGTTCTTGCCGCGATAACGAATGTCGAGGATCTGTTGTTTGAAACGTGTGCCTTTGCACTCTTCACAGACGAGCTCGACGTCCGCGAGAAACTGCATCTCGACCGTGACCGTGCCGTCGCCCTGGCAGACTTCGCAGCGCCCGCCGGGCAGGTTGAAAGAGAAGTGTGACGGATCGAAACCGCGCGCCTGTGCTTCGCGTGTCAACGAGAAAACTTCGCGGATCGCATCGTAGACCTTTATATACGTTACTGGATTTGAGCGCGGCGTTCGTCCGATCGGTGATTGATCGACAAGGATCACGTCGTCGATAAAATTGCCGCCTTCGAGTTTCTGAAAGGCGCCGACGGGTCCCTGCCACTCGCCGCGCTGTTTCTTAAAGCCCGCGTAGAGACAGTCGTGAATTAGCGTCGACTTCCCACTGCCGCTAACGCCTGTCACACAGACGAGCATGTCGAGCGGGATCTCGACATCGATGTTCTTGAGATTGTGTTCCGCTGCGCCCTGGATGTTAATCCGGCGTTTCTGCATCGTGCGGCGCTGGCGTGGCTCCTTGATCTCTGCGTCACCGCGCAGGTAGCGCGCGGTAAGTGAAGTCTCGTCGGCTAGCAGTCCTTTAAAATCGCCTTCGTACATCACGCGACCGCCGAGTTCGCCCGCAGCAGGACCGATGTCGAGAATGTGATCCGCAGATCTCATCATCTCTGCATCATGCTCGACGACGAGAACCGTGTTGCCGATGTCGCGCAGGTTCTTCAGCAGGCGAATGAGACGATCGTTGTCGCGCGGGTGCAGACCGATTGATGGCTCATCGAGCACGTAGAGTGCGCCGACTAGCGATGAGCCGAGATTGGTTGCAAGTTGGATTCGCTGTGCCTCGCCACCGGAGAGCGTCGATGCGAGTCGATCTAAAGTTAAGTAATCGAGTCCGACTTCAACCATGAATCTCAAACGCCGTCGCACTTCGAAGAGTATTCGGTCAGCAATTGCGGCCTGCTCGGTCGAGAGCTCGAGCGTGTCGAAAAACTCAGCCGCTTCTTTGATCGAGAGCGAACATGTTTCCGGCAGTGTCTTGCCACCGACCTGTACGTCGCGCGCTTCCTGGCGCAAACGCCCACCGCCGCAATCAGGACACAACGTGTAACCGCGATACTTCGAAAGAAAGACGCGAACGTGAAGCTTGTACTTCTTCGTCTCCATCCAATCGAAGAACCCACGCACACCGCTCCAATCGCCGCGCCCTTCGATGATCGCCTGCTGGTCCGATTTCGAGAGCTGATTGAACGGCACGTTCATCGGGATCTTTTCCGCGCGAGCGAATTGCTTCAGCTCCTGCATTGCCCACTCGTGCTGCGGCTTGGTCCACGGCTCGATCGCGCCATCTTTTAATGACAGACCCGGATTCGGAATCACGAGATCGAGATCGAGTCCGATCGTATTTCCGAATCCCTGACACGTCGGGCATGCGCCATACGGATTATTGAAACTGAACAACCGCGGTTCGGGCGTCGCGTAAACAGTGTGGTCGTACTTGCACTCGAAACGTTCCGAGAACCACATGCGTTTCGGTTCCCCCTCGGCGGTTTGGATCAGCGCGGTGCCGTGACCTTCCTGAAAACAGATCTCGAGTGAATCAACGAGACGCTGGCGAACGTCTGCACGAGCAACCAGTCGATCGACGAGGACGAAAACGTCTTCGAAGTCGTTGCGCGGGTAATCATCGGGCGATTGCAGCTCGATCGTTTGACCGTTGAAGAAGAGGCGCGTGAAGCCTCTCTGCATCAGGCTCATCAGGTGCGCTGTCACCCATTGACGCGCGTTTGTCCCCCGGCCGCGTTTCTTTGACGGTTCGCGATTTGTTTCGTTGAGTCCGGCGGAGGCAGGGAAGAGCACGTAAAAACGTGTGCCTTCCGGCAGGTCGCCGAGCACCTCGTCGGCGATCGAGTCGGGCGAGTCGCGTGTCACGAGTCGTCCGCAGACGCGGCAGAAAGTTTGTCCGACACGCGCGAAGAGCAGTCGCAGGTAGTCGTAGATCTCGGTTTGAGTGCCGACAGTCGAGCGCGGATTGCGCGTCGAGTTCTTCTGGCGAATCGCGATGGCGGGCGCGATGCCGTGAATCTCGTCGACGTCGGGCTTGTCCATGCGCTCGAGAAACTGCCGCGCGTAAGCTGACAGAGATTCGACGTAACGGCGTTGTCCTTCGGCGTAGATCGTGTCAAACGCGAGTGACGACTTGCCCGACCCGCTCACGCCCGTCACCACCGTCATCTGATTGATCGGAACGGTGAACGAGATGTTCTTGAGGTTATTGACGCGGGCTCCCTTAACTTGAATTGCTTCTTCAGGCATACAGACACGAATCGAGCGTAGTCGAAAACCAGCAATAGTAACGTGAATTGCACGTCGCTCCAAATGCACATTTCTTGCCGCGGATTAACGCGGATTTTCGCTGATCTGCGTGAATCCGCGGCTAAATACAATTGACAGGCTGATGCGCGAAGAGGAAAATGCCCCCCAACATGAAAACCTCTCGATTTCTATTGCGTGGATTTCGCCGGCCGCGCGAAATCGCCAACTTCGCTCTCGGCAAGCTCGAACGCCAGGTCATGGAAGAAACCTGGCGACTCGGCGAGGTCAGCGTGCGCGACATCCATCGCGCCTTTGAAGAGCGAATTGCATATACAACTCTGATGACCACGCTCGATCGTCTCTTTAAAAAGAAACTACTCGAGCGCCGCAAAGACGGCCGCGCGTTTGTCTACGCTGCCGTGGTCTCCCGCGACGATCTCGATCGCGGAATTAAAGAAGACGTAGTCGATGGACTGCTCGGTCACGGAGCCGACGGCGTTGAGCCAGTGCTTGCCTGTATCGTCGACACGATCAGCGAACGCGATCGCGAGCTGCTCGACGAGCTCGATCGCCTCGTGCAGGAAAAGAAACGCGAATTGCGGCGAAAGGGCTAAATGTACGAGTTTCTCGGTATCACGCTAGTCCTTGCTCTGCTGCTGACGATCAACGCCACCGCGACGTTGATTGCCGCAGGCTTTGGACGTCTGTGCCGGCCGCTGCTTCGCAAATGCTCGGCACGGACGCGCGCTGAGATACTTTTCGTGATGCGCATCGGGCCGCCGGTGCTCGCGATCGTCGCGATCGCCGCGTTCATGATTCCGTCGTACCTGATTTACGAGCCGCATGCGAGCGGGGAATCAGTGAGTTGGAAACTCGGCTTGCTCGCGACGCTCTCGGCAATCGGCGTGGGTCTCGCGATCTCGCGCGGCATCCGTACGTGGCTTGCGACCAGCCAGCTACTCAACGATTGGCTCGCAAACTCCACGGAAATTGAGCTCGAAGGGATTGGCGTTCCCACGTTTGTCCTGCAACACCGGTTTCCGATCATTGCGGTTGTTGGTGCTCTTCGACCGCGCTTGTTCATCGCCGATCACGTGCTCGAGTCGTTGAGCGCGGAAGAGCTGGCAGCGGCTGTTTCGCACGAGTGCGGACACCTCGCCGCTCACGACAACTTCAAGCGTTCGGTGATGCGCGTCAGTCGCGCGGCGCTGTTGCTGATTCCGTGTGGAAGATCTTTGGATCGTGCGTGGAGTGAGGCGTCTGAATCTGCGGCTGATGAACATGCCGCGCAGCAGAGCTCGCTCGTGGCCCTGAATCTGGCGTCGGCGCTCGTGCGAATCGCGCGGATGATTCCGAATGGGCAGCGACAGGAGATTCCCGCGGCGGTCTCGGCATTTCTGAGTGAAGATTCGCCGGGGGTCAAAGTCAGAGTTCGGCGTCTGGTCGAGCTCGCCGCGACCGACCCACGCTTGCTCGTCAGTAATGCCTCAATCGTTCGTTTCGTTCCGTGGCTCGTCCTCGCCTTGTTTGTTGTCGTTGGCGTGACCATCGAGAGCCGCCCCCACGTTCTCGCCGCAGTGCATCACGTCGTCGAAAACATCGTCGTTGTCCTCAGTTAATTTGCCTACGACGACTGGTAGTAGTTCCGGCCCTGGTTTCTAATCACACCTCTCATATTCTGGCTATGAAACAACTATTAGCAGCACTGAGGCTTTGTCTTCTCGCCTGTGCCATGCCGTTCATGGCGGCCGCCGAGGAAGGTGAAGGCAGAATCAACGGAACAGTCAAAGATCCCGACGGCGCAGTCGTGAGCGGTGCGAGTGTTTCACTGCTCAATGCGTATCGCGCTGTAATTGCCGCCACCACAACTGACGCCGAGGGCCGTTTCGCGCTCGAAAGGCTCGAGCCCGGCGACTACCAACTCAACGTTGAAAGCACCGGTTTTGTGCGTCACCGTTCGGCAGTCCGCGTCACCCCCGGCGACGCGCAGCCACTCGGGATCGTGCTGGAGGTCACGCCGATCGCCGAACAGGTCACGATCACAGCCGAAGCCGGACTCGTTTCTGACACGCGCAAAGTCGATACCCAAGTCAACGTCATGAACGAGCGCAAGATCATGGAGCGTGCGCCGGAAGTAGTGGCCCAGGTCGTCGACGAAGAGACAGGCGTAAATCTGCAGCGCACGAGCCCGTCGCTCAGCGCGGTGTTTGTGCGTGGCCTGACTGGACGAAACGTTGCGGTATATGTCGATGGCGTTCGTTACACTACGAGTGCGCAGCGCGGCGGTGTCGGCACGTTCTTCAGTTTGATCGAGCCCTCGACGTTGGAGACAGTCGAGATCCTGCGTGGTCCAAACAGCTCGCAGTACGGTTCTGACGTACACGGCGGCGTCGTTAACTTCATTTCGCAGGCGCCGAGATACGGTAGTCCTGATAACGAGTTTCACGGCCACACAAACATCTTCTACACGTCGCCGACAGACGGCGCCGGTGGCAATGCGCTGTTAACTTACGGCACTCGCAAGTACGGCTTTTTACTCAACATCAACGGGCGCCGCATCAGCACGCTCAGGCCGGCGGACGGTCTCGATTACCACGCCGCCGTCACGCGTTTTCTCGGCATTCCGTCTGATATCTTCGGCACACGTTTGCCCGACACGGGTTTCACTCAATACGGCGGGCTCGTTCGGGCAAACTTCAATGTCGACGACAACACACAACTTCTCTTCAGCTACGCGCGCAACCAGCAGGACAATGGCAAGCGCTACGATCAGTTACTGGGCGGCGACGGCAACAACATCGCCGACTTGCGCAACCTGATGACTGACACGTTCTACGCGCGACTCTTCCGCCAGAACCTCTGGATCTTCAACAACGGCTCGTTCACTTTTTCTTACAACAGCCAGCGCGAAGAGCGGATCAACCAGGGCGGGCAGGGAAATCCCACCGGCGCGATCACAAACCAGCGCGAGCGTACGAACGTTTTAGGTTTCAATTTTTATCTCGACAAACAGACCGGCGATCGCAACACGTTTCTCTTCGGCGCCGATGTTTATCGCGATAAGATCAACGCACCCGCATCGACCTTCGATCCAGTCCCCAAAACCTTTACAGCTTCACGCCCGCGCATTCCGGATGGCGCGCGTTATCTTTCGTACGGCTTCTTCGCACAGGACAACTTCACCGCGATCCCTGATCGCCTGACGATAAACGGCGCGCTGCGGTACAGCGTCGCGTCATACGAATCGCACGCGAGTAACGCGCCGCTTGGACCAGACGGACGGCCATTGTTTCCTGACGACAGCCAGCGTTTCAGCGCGCTCTCGGGACGCATCGGTGGTGTTGTGAATGTTACCGGCGGCTTCGACATCGCTGCCAAGTACACACGCGGATTCCGTGCGCCAAATACAACTGACCTCGGCATTCTGGGATTAGTTGGAACAGGTTTCGAAGTTAACTCGGAGACGGCAATCGAGCGCGGTGGTTTTATCGGCACGACCTCGGGCGGCGATGCTGTTTCAACCGGCATTCCCGTCACGCGTCTCGATCCGGAATACAGCGACAGCTTCGATCTGAGTTTCCGTTACACGAGCCGTCGCTTTGGCGCCGAGTTCACGGGCTTCACAACGAAACTCAGTGATGTGTATTTCGATCAGGCGCTCGTCCTTCCACCCGGTGCTGTCCATACGTTTCTTGGAAGTGAAGAGATCATTGCCCAGAATGCCAATGGTCTCGTGTTTGTCGCAGCCGCGCCGACCACTCCCGTGCTTGTGCGCGTAAACTTCGACGACGCTCGTTTCAACGGTGTCGAGTTAAACGGTCGCGCGCGTTTCACAGATCAGCTTAGCTCCGCTGCTAACTTCACTTACATTCGCGCGCACAGTTTGCTGAATGGGCTGCCACCGAACATCGAAGGTGGACTGCCGCCAGCGACAGGGTTTGTGAGCTTGAGATATCAACCGCGCTCGCGTCTTTACATCGAAGCTTATTCGACGCTGGCTGGCAGGCAGAATCGTCTCTCATCACTCGATCTAGCCGATCGCAGAACGGGCGCGGCGCGTTCGCGCGCGAACATTCAAAACTTCTTCCGCCGCGGCGCATGCGTACGCGGAATCACCACAGTGCCGGCTGCTGGTTGCGGCAATGCGGGTGGAATTCTGATTCCGACTGGCGAGACACTCGCGCAGGTGCAGAACCGTGTGTTGCCGAATGTCGATAACAACACGCTCGTGCCGCTGTTTCCACACCTGCCGGGTTATGGGTTGGTTGGTGTTCGCGGGTCGATCAAGTTTGCGGAGCGATCGGAGTTGTTTGTCGACTTCGAAAACATCTTCGACAAGTCGTATCGCGGGATCAGTTGGGGAATCGACGGCGCCGGACGCGGCGTGACGCTGCGCTACCGTTACGAGTTTTAGAACGCGGATAAACGCGGATTAAATTCGGATCTGATCCGTGTGCCTACGGCGCATGGTAGTAATTCCGTTTTGGCCGCACAATCTGTCCTTCGGAATTCTTAACCTCAGGTGATCAAATGAAAAATAAGCTCATACTTACCTTGCCTCTGATTCTGTCTGCTCTCATCACTTGTCTAGCGCAGTCGCCAAACACCGCTACGATGATCGTCATCGTCAACGACCAAAACGGCGCGATCATAAAGGACGCGAGAGTCTCCGTCATCAACAATGCCACCGCCGCCTCGCGTGAAGTCATTTCAGGCACTGACGGCACGGCCACGTTTCCAGCGCTGTCGCTGACCGGCACTTACAAAGTCACAGTCACGCACCAGGGCTTCGGCAACGAAGAACGCGATGGATTGACGCTGCGCTCCGGCGAGACAGCAACCATAAAAATGACGCTCCAGGCGGGCTCGCAAAACGCGGAGGTCACTGTTTACGGCACTGCGGAAGGCGTCCGCGCGGATCCACAAGTCGGTCTGCCACTGACGCCCGAACAAATCAACGAGACGCCGATTCTCGGTCGCAAAGTCTCGACCTTGCCGCTGCTCAACTCGGCATTTCGATCGGGTAAGGGAACCGGCGACCTCTTTGTCAACCAGACTTATTTCATCACCGGTGCAGGCTCGCGTCGTACCACCACGTTCACACTAGACGGGGCCAGCAACGATGAGGGTTGGGGTCGTCAGACTGCGATCACGACGATACCGCTCGGGGCTATTCAGGAGATCGCCATCATCTCGAACGCGTTCTCAGCCGAATATGGCTGGACCGCCGGACCGGCGCTGAACATCGTCACCAAGTCAGGCACAAACGCCTTTCACGGCGAGGGATTATTCCTGATTCGTCCCGGCGACTGGCAGGCCGAGTCGTTCTCGACCAACGGCTTCTGCCCGAAGTCAGTGCCGACCTGCGTCGTTCCGTCGAATATTACGTCGGTCAGTCCGGTGGACATTCCCGATGCGCTGCAACAGTATTCCGGCACGATCGGTGGTCCAATAGTCACGGATCGCACGTTCTTCTTCGCGACGACTGACTACACGCGTCAGAACCGCACGACGTTTCTTTCAACCACGCTGCCGGCGTTTGTGTTGCCGCCAGACGGAAATCTCGAATACACCGGTCACTACCGCCAGTTCCTGTTTGACGGCCGCGTGGACCACAAGCTCACCTCGAGCCAGAACTTGATGTTTCGTATGAACGTCGATCGGTTCTCCGACGACAACCCGCAGGACGCAGTCGGTGGCACAAACGCGCCGAGCGTGGCGCGCCGTTACTCGCGTCGCTCCTGGACCACACAGGTGAACCACACTGCCGTTATCAATCCGCGACTGCTGAACGAAGCGCGATTCGCTTACCTTCATGGTGATCCCGTTACGTTGTGGGAAGCGCAGAATCTGTCAACAACTTACACGCGCGCGGGTGCGGTGCCGTTTACGATCGGACAATCGCGCGCTTCAGATCTCTGGGGACATCAGGTGCAGTTCTCGGACACGATGTCGTGGTCGCTCGGCAAACACTACCTGCGTTTCGGCGGCAGTATCATTCATCATCGCTCGGGTGGAACCGGCAGCGAGCCGGGCACGGCAATCCTCGGCACGTTCACGTTCTTACCCAGCACCACCGCTCCCTTCGGCCAGTTAACACTCGCACAAGTTCAGAATTACACGCAGCCGATCAACTTTGGCATCAGCAGCTACGACTTGCCGCAGTGGCTTAACACCGTCTTCGTGCAGGACAACATTCACGTGCGCAGCAATTTCACACTCGATCTCGGGCTGCGTTATGACCGCCAGACGCTTACCGACGCAAAGAACAACTTCGCGCCGCGCATCGGCTTTGGCTGGCACCCCGGCGGCGATTCACGACTCTCGATTCGCGGAGGCTACGCGATGTACTACACGCAAATCCGCTCGAACCAGGTCGCTGGTTATCTCGTCAACGGGCTCGATGGCTTGACCACTTACACTGCCGCTCCCGGCGACGTCGGTTTTCCGACGTGCCTCGTTGGCTCATGTCTTCCCGTTGCGGTCGACCCGATAACGATTCCTGCAAAACAACTGCCCGCGCGCGATATCACGATTCGCGCCGGCCTGCGTGATTTTTATCGCGACCAGTTTGCAAAGTTTGGACTGAATTTCGACCTGCTGCCGAACTATTCCGACAAGCTCGTCAATCCACGCAGCCAGGTGCTGACTATCGGTACCGAGCGTGAGTTTTTCAAAGGGTTCTTTTTGGGGGCCGACTACGTACACCAACACTGGTCCAACCTCGATCGAACCGTTGATTTGAATGCGCCGACACCGTTCAAGCGCACAGCCGCGAAGCCGACGCGAACGGTTGCTGAAGCGAACGATACACGGCCTATCCGGCCCGCTCCGGGCGGCGTGCGCCAGGTGAACGTGATCATGAATCTCGGTGTGGCTGATTACGACGGACTGCAGACGCTGTTTAGCTATCGTGGTAATCGGAAAATGTTCGCTTCGGTGGGTTATACGTTATCGAAAGCGACGAACACCTTTGAGCCTGACGGCAACGGTATCGGACCGAATGAAAATCACATCAGTCAACTAGGCGAAATTGAACGTGGTCCAAGCGTAGTCGATCAGCGTCATCGCGCAGTGATCACGTTCCACTATCGATTCCCCTTGGACATCACTGCGGGTACAGTGTCGATGTTTGCATCCGCGCGTCCGTTCAATGGAACCACTGGCCGCGACGACAACGGTGACGGCATCAACAACGATCGTCCGATGATCGATGGCGTGATCATCCGGAAATCGGCGTTTCGTGGCACGTCCACGTCGGACGTTGCCGCGTTTGTTGAGAAGCGCTTCCGGTTTTCAGAAAGCAAGGCGATTCTGTTGAGATTGGAAGGATTCAACCTTTTCAATCATGGAAACTTCCTCGGACGTGGGGTGACGGTTTTCGGAATCAACCAGACTGCGAATTCGACGTTCGGGTTGTTTACCACAGGCGTGGGAACGTCCGGGAATGCGATCCCGGCGTTTGCGAATATCGATCCGCCGCGGATGTTCCAGATGCAGGCGAAGTTTGTTTTTTAATCCGTGAAATCCGTGGCCTAAACCATGGGAGGAGTGTCCTCGAAGGGTAAATCGGGTTGATAGCTGCTCTCACGGCGGGCGACGTAGAGTCGCATTGCGAACCAGAGAATTCCGAGGGCGAAGGCGATCCAGGCGATGGTCCAGAAAATAGCCGGGATGCCGGTGGCGTTCGCCATGTTCAGCGCATCAGTTTGCACTGTCGGGGCGAATGGTGATGAAAGGAAAAAGACCGTCTTCAGATCGAAGAGTGCGTTGAGTACGCATTGAACGGCGAGGAAGCTGACGAAGAAAGTCGCGACTCGCGCACTCGCAAACCTCGCAATCAAAACCAGTCCCGCTGAGATAAATAATCCCGCCAGCAGGGTGAAAGGTATTCCGGACCACGCTTGCACCCAAAAGAGCGGTTTGATAAATCCGAAGATCATCGTCATCGCGAACACGAGAATCCCGCAACTGAGCAGGACGATGCGGGCCGCGACGGCTCTGCGGATCAAGACCAGCAGCAACGCGCCGAAAGCCATCGAGCCAACGTAGCCGGCGCTTGAGATCAGGACCTGTGAAATGATTCCGCCTTGCGTGGTGTATGTTTCGCCACTCGCGTTCGTCGCGACGCTCAGGCTCGCCACCGAGTTTCCCGTGAGCAGAGCTGCTAGCGCGTGTCCGCCTTCGTGGATGAACGTTACGAAAATCCGGAAAGGATAGGTCAGGAATTCAGCGTAGGGGATGAACGAGAGCACGATAGAAATCGTCGCGGCGATGAGCAGTGTCATGGCCTGGGGTCGCGCGTCTTGTGAAAGCCTTAATCGCATCTTTAACTCTCCGGTAGTTCGGCGGATTTTTCGGCCCTTATTTTAGTGCCGGGATGATTAACGCACAATAGTCCGGGCGGGTTCCCAAAGGCATCCACAGATTACACAGAAATATCGGTGTAATCTGTGGATTAGACTCTTTTGTAATCACCAGACTTGCCGCCGGTTTTATGTTCCAGGCGAACATCGGTGATGGACATTCCTTTTTCGAGGGCTTTGCACATGTCATAGATCGTAAGCGCGGCGACGGAGACAGCGGTTAGTGCTTCCATTTCGACGCCTGTTTGGGCGTTTGTGGAGACCTCGGCTTCGAGCGCAACGCCGTCGTCTTCAACCGCCGCTCGCACGTCGACATGCGTCAATGGCAGCGGATGGCAGAGCGGAATCAGATCCGCGGTTCGCTTAGCCGCCATGATCCCGGCCAGACGGGCGGCTTCGAGCGGATCTCCCTTCGGTGTCCGGTGTTCACGCAGTGCCAACACCGTTTCGCTCGTCATTAAAACGCGCGCCGACGCCACTGCCCGTCGCGAAGTAATCTCTTTGTTTCCAGTGTCGACCATCCGCACGCGGCCGTGCTCGTCAACGTGAGAAAGCTGTGTCATCGCGCAGAGTAGATAACAAAAACATGTGGCAATCAAGTAGTTCTCGACATTCGACCATGTTTCCGTCTATTCTTCGACCGACCGGGACGAGAGCCTCATTCGAGTTGCTCTCAGCTCTCCTTCCCACTTCTCGAGCCTGGGTTAGTTCTTTAGTAAAAAACAAGCGGTAACAAAAATCCGAATTATCGACATTGAACGTAGATTCGCGTGTGAACGTACATTAACGAACTTATTTGAAACTCGGAGGTCCCCTGTGTTCGAAACGGATAAGGAAGTGCTGGATTGGTATGAGCGACAACCCCGCGCTCTATCAAAAGAGTACGTCGCCGGCATTAAGTGGAATGAGATTAAGAATCATCCGATCAATCCCGCATTCTTACCGGTGCTCGTTTACATGCGCGACATCGAATACTTCACTGATATGTATTATCAGGAGTTGCGACGCACGCCGACCGGCAAGGATCCCATAATCAAAAAGTTTATGGATCGCTGGAGCATCGAGGAGTTGCATCACGGCAACCTGCTCAATCGCTTTCTGGAAGAGGCCGGATACCCGACCGGAAAAAACTGGCAGGCCGAAGCGACACGCAAGATTCCACGTCTGTACACGATCGGAAGTTACCTCGTTGATCACGCTTCACGTCCGTTTGGAAAATACTTTCACGGCGCGCACATGGTTTGGGGAGCGATCAACGAGATCACGGCGATGAATGCTTATCGCAGGCTTTCAGATCTCGCCGGTCATCCGGTGTTAAAGCAACTGCTGATCGGGATCGTGCAGGAAGAGTCGATTCACGGAAGTTTCTACTGGAACGTGGCGCGCGTGAAGCTTGGTGAGACAAAGTTTTCGCGCGATCTCGCGCGCTTCATCATCGGCAAGTTCTGGAGTCCTGTTGGGCAGGGAGCGAAGCCGAAGGGCGAAGCAAACTACGTGATGGCGACGCTGTGGCCGGGTAAAGAAGGACTCGAATTATTCGATCAGAAAATCGCCAGCCGCATCGAGCGCTTGCCTGGTTTCCTTGGATTCAAAGGATTGACGGAGAGAGTTGCGCCGATCGTGCAGAAAGGCGTTGTCGCGAATATTGCTTGTGCATTAGGCGCGTCCCTGTTGTTGAGCTAGTCATTCGGCATACGGGTGGCCACGGAGGGCCACCCCTACAGTTGATTTCAAGGCAGGCGAAGAACGGTGACTAACGATCCGGCTTCGATCGTTTTGACGTTTGCGGGAACGATCACGAGCGCAGTTGTTAACGCAAACGCCACGAAGTCTGACGAGCCGCCCCACTTCAACGGAAACGCCACCAGCTCTGCGTCGTCGTTACTCGTAAGCTGAGCAGGCAAATAGCTTTCACGATCCGCTGTTCCCTTAACACTACGAGCCAGCACGGCAGTCTCGCGTTTCAACGCGGGTTCTGCTGTGCCTTGCATCGCGAGCAGTGCGGCGCGCGCGAACAGGTTGAACGTCACTGATACTGAAACAGGATTCCCGGGCAGCCCGAAAATGAATGTGCCGTTCGGCAGACGTGCGAAGACGGTCGGTTTACCGGGACGAAGCGCGACGCGTTCAAAAAAAATCTCCGCGTCGAGTTCTTTGAGCGCTGCTTTGGTGAGGTCGTAAACACCCATCGAAACGCCACCTGAAGTCACGATCAGATCGCAACGTTTCGCAGCTTCAGCTAACTGATTTTTTAGAAGCAGAGTTTCATCACCGGTGAGCGGCATGCGTTCTGTGACTGCACCGGCTAATTCAGCGTAAGCACTGATCGAGTAGTTGTTCGAATCGCGAATCTGATCCTGACCGGGTTTTTGATCTACTGGGACGAGTTCAGATCCTGTTGCGAGTACTGCCACGCGCGGCTTTCGAAACACTTCAACCTGCGCGTAACCAAACGCAGCGAGCACGGCCATCATCGCCGCGTTGATTGTTGTGCCGGCACGCAACACAACCTCACCAGCCTCGATCTCAGAACCACGCTTGACGATCGATCTTCCGGTCTCAACAGTCTCGATCAGTTCGACCACCGTGCCATCTTTCAACTCGGTAGTTAACTCAACCTGCTGCACACTATCCGCGCCAGCGGGAACGGGTGCGCCAGTCATGATGCGCACTGCCTGTCCTTCTTCCAACTGGTTATGCCAACCCTTGCCCGCAGCTGACTCACCCACGATTCGCAAACGCGCCGGAACGGCTGTCACATCCTGCGCGCGCACCGCATATCCATCCATCTGCGAGCGGTCGAACGGCGGCAAATCCGTATCAGCAACGACATCCGCAGCCAGCACCCTTCCCAACGTCTGCTCGATTCGCACACGCTCCGTGGCAAGCGGAGCCGTTTGCTGCCTAACAATCTGAATAGCTTCCGCGACCGATATCATCTCTGCTTTTCTTTGTTATGTGACTTTGTGCCTTTTTGTGGCAAAAAACCGAAAGGCCGGTTTTTGGACCGGCCTCTCAAGGTTGGCGGAGGCATTCAGCCTCTATTGGTTACCGTCCTCACCCCGGCAACCACATTCACCGTTGGGTTGAATTGTAGTCAAAAAGGCCGCGCGGTCAAGCGCGGCGGCAAAATTTTTTTGGAGTGCCCGTATTTTGCGGGATCTCTCGTGAGGCTTACTAAGAAAAGTGGCGGAGCCGACGGGACTCGAACCCGCGACCTCCGACGTGACAGGCCGGCGTTCTAACCAACTGAACTACGACTCCGCAAAGAACTGTTTTCATTTGGTAGGCACGGAGGGATTCGAACCCCCAACCTCTTCCTTGTAAGGGAAGCCGTCTACCATTGACGTACGTGCCTTCGATTGGGATGACCCTGCCGTCAGTCCCGATTCAAACGGAATCGCCATGCTATGAGAACGAGGCATTAGTGTCAAGGCCGCAAAAAAGCGCAAAACACTCGAATACTTAAATCGATCTATTTAAGTATTTTGTGCATCTTTGTGGCTAGTCTGCTTTTGTGGCAAAATTCGAGGCCGAGAGCCCATCCAGTATGTCGCTATGCAAGTAATTACAAAACTTTCTCGTCGTTTGCCCGGCTCACTTGTTCTGCTGATGACGGTGTGTGTTGCCGGGCAGCAGATCACGCAACAACAACCCGCGCAGCGCCCGCGACGCGTCAACGGCTCCCAACAAACAACTGAAGCGAAGAAAACTCCACCGGCATCCGCCTCCGATGAGGTCGATGAAGGCGATGTTGTCAGAGTGGAGACGCAGCTCGTGTCTGTTCCCGCAGTCGTGACTGACAGCGCGGGACGCCCGTTGTCAGGTCTCAAGCCGGAGAACTTTCGTCTCATCGAAGACGGCCAGGCACAGACCATCACCAACTTCGGCACCACCGACACGCCTTTCGAAATCGCGTTGCTGCTCGACACCTCGGGCTCTACACGCGACGACGTAGCTCTCATACGCGCAGCCGCAAACAGTTTTATCGAAGCGTTGCGCCCGGGAGATCGCGTCGGAGTGGTCGCGTTCAATCAGGCCCAGACGGTTCAATCTCCGATCGCGGTTGTCGAAGTGTTGTCGTCACTCACGAGCGATCGCGAATCGTTGCGAACCGCGATCGACAATCTCGGCGCCAGCCAGGGCACGCCATACTATGACGGTCTCGAGAAAGTCGCTGATAGCATTTTCCGCGATCCGCCAAAAGACGATGTTAAGGGACGCCGCGCCATCGTTGCTTTAACTGATGGTGTCGATTCGTCGAGCAACTCGGATTTTAACAATGCGAAGATAAAGCTCGCGCGCGCCGGCATCGCGTGTTATTTCATCCAGGTAAACACCGAAGACTTCGTCGAAGATCGCTTGATGAAAGACTGCCAGGACGATGGAATGCTCGCGCTTTCGCAAAGACAAATACAGCGCTACCGTGAGCTCTTCTTCCCGAAAGCGAAGGCAGAGAATTTCGATAGCTTCTGCCAGATGGGACCGTTTGAACGAATGTCGATCAGTCGCGCCCTCTACACTCTGGCGCGCAAAGAGATGAATGATCTCGCGCGCACGTCGGGGGGACGAAGTTTTGAAGCGGCGACGCTTGCTGACGCGCGTGCTGCATTCGCGCGCGTGGCTACTGATATCGGCACGCTTTACAGTCTCGGTTACTATCCAACCAACAAAGCTCGCGATGGAAAGTTTCGCTCGATCAAACTCGAAGTGCGCGGCTTGAAAGACAAAGCACAGATCCGCGCACGCGATGGATACTACGCCCCGAAACAATAAAAACTTGATGCCCACTTCGTTCCCCTTCAACCGCGTCCTATTAATCGTTCTCGACGGCGCAGGCATTGGTGCAATGCCTGATGCGCCGGATTGGGGCGACGCCGGCGCTGACACGTTTGGTCACATTCTCGAGTCGCGGCCCGTGCGACTGCCGAACTTGCAGCGATACGGTCTCGGCAATATTCGTCCACTGCAATCAGTGCCGCCGTTGGACCATCTCAGCGGTTCTTATGGACGCTGCGCTCTTCGCTCAAATGGCAAAGACACGACCACCGGTCACTGGGAGATGGCGGGCATCATCCTGGACCACGCGTTCCCGACTTATCCGAACGGCTTTCCAGCGCCGGTGATCGATAAGTTCGTTCGTGAGACGTCTGTGCCCGGCATACTCGGAAACGTTCCGGCTTCAGGGACGGAGATCATAAAGGAGCTTGGTGAGCTGCACGTCAAAACAGGCAAGCCCATTGTTTACACATCAGCAGACTCGGTTTTCCAGATCGCCGCACATGAGGAAGTGATACCGCTCGATCGGCTTTATGAGATCTGCGAGATTGCGCGTGGGATACTCGATGGCGAACACAAAGTCGGGCGAGTGATTGCGCGCCCGTTCCTGGGTCAACCGGGTTCGTTTTATCGCACCGAGAATCGTCACGATTACGCCGTACCGCCACCGCGCGAAAACCTTCTGCCTGCGCTTAGAGATGAAGAGCTTGACGTTGTTTGTATCGGGAAGATCGCGTCGATTTACGATTCGATGGGTGTGACTGAGGATTTGACGGCGAAGAACAATGAGCAGTCGATCGATCAGACGATCAAAGCTTTGAACGACTCGACGCGCGGCTTGATCTTCTCGAATCTCGTCGACTTTGACATGTTGTATGGCCACCGGCGCGACACTGAAGGCTACGCGAAAGCGCTCGAACACTTCGACACACGCTTACCAGAGATCGAGGCCGCAATGCGTGATGATGACGTGATGATGATCACTGCTGATCACGGAAACGATCCAACCTTCCGCGGCTCCGACCACACACGTGAATACGCACCGTTGCTTGTCTACGGGAAGAATTCGCGAGCAGGAATTAATTTAGGGACGCGAGAATCGCTGGCCGACATCGGCCAGACGATCGCGGCGAACTTCCGCGTGAAACTTGCCGCCGGCCAGAGCTTCTTAGAGTCGATTACACAATAAGCACAAAGAGGATCACAAAAGGCAAAGAGGACCACAAAAAGCACAAAGAACATTTTTGTGCCTTTTGTGGTCCTCTTTGTGCCTTCTGTGTACTACTTTTTAGCGGTGAGGCTCTTGTAGATCGTTTCGACCCAACGATCGGTCTTGATGAATCCCGTACCCCACGGTGCCCACTCGGCGGGTAATCCTTCGGTCTTGATCTGATCAAGCGTCTTTCCGGCTGTGATCTTCCCGCGGACGATTTCGGTGGTCTGTTGGAGCATGCGGTGATACGACTTCAGATCGTCGAGGGTTGAGATTGGGCCATGTCCGGGAATCAGTTTCGCGTCTGCCGGAATTTTGCCGATCAGTTCGCCGATATTTTTGACCAGACCCTCGACACTCCCACCACTCTCCAAATCCACAAACGGAAACCGACCCGCAAAGAAATCATCCCCGAGATGCACGACATTCCACGCACTGAAGAAGATCACACTGTCACCATCCGTGTGACCATGCGGAAAATGAATCGCGCGAATATCTTCACCGTTGAAGTGCACCGATAAAGAATCATTGAACGTGATCACTGGCAGCGCTTCTTTCGGGGACGCCGGTGTGGTGCTATTGAACACTGCCGATTTCTGTTCCGTTGCAAGGCGCTTACGAACATTGTCGTGCGCAATGATCGTCGCTTCAGGACCAAAGGCGACGTTGCCGCCGGTATGATCTCCGTGCCAGTGAGTATTCAGAATGAAGCGCAGCTTCTTGTCCGCAAGCCCTTTCAACGCGGCGCGAATCTTGTCCGCGAGTGGCGCAAACTGATCGTCAACAATCAAAAGCCCATCATCGCCGACAGACACGCCGATGTTTCCGCCTGAGCCCTGCAGCATGTAAACGTTGCCGGCAACCTTCGTCGCTTTGATTTCAACCTTTGAAAAGTCAGTTTGCGCATGCGCCGAGATGGCACACACCAGCACAACAGTTAGCAACAGAAACTTCTTCACGTTTGTTTTTCTCCTACGCTTCTGGATTCTTGAGTACTGCGATGAACGGCAGGTTCCGATATCGTTCGGCAAAGTCCAAACCATAGCCAACTACAAACTCGTCGGGAATCGGAAAACCGAGATAGTCGATCTTTACTTCGCGCTGGCGCCGGTCGTACTTATCGAGCAGGGCCGCGAGTTTCACGCTCGCTGCTCCGCGCGATTGAAGGTTAGCGAGCAGATATGAAAGCGTCAGTCCAGTATCGACGATGTCTTCGACGACGAGAATGTGACGACCTTCGATCGGCACGTCGAGGTCTTTCATGATGCGGACTTCGCCTGACGTTCGCGTCGAAGAGCCGTAGCTCGAGATGGCCATAAACTCGATACTCACCCGCGTATCGATCGCGCGCATCAGGTCGCTGAGAAAAAAGCACGCCCCTTTCAACACGCCAATCAGCAACGGGTTGAGACCGGCATAGTCGCGCGTGATCTGCGCTCCGATCTCTTTAATGCGCGCCGCAATCTGTTCCTCTGAAATAAGAATAGCTAGATTTGGATTATTAAACTCCGAGTCAAATCGGGCTGATGAAGTAGCCAACTTGTTTCTCCTCTAGTAGGTATTTTCTCTGTGCAACCTCTGTGTTCTCTCTGTCTCTGTGGTTGTATTGCGAAGATCACCACGGAGGCACAGAGAACACAGAGGTTGCACAGAGAAGAATTTGCCTGTTTGCCGCGGTGTGCGACATACTATGCAAGCTCTTCCTTAAGGTCAATGACTAACAGACAAATAAAAACACTTCTTTGCGCTGTTGCTCTGACGTTTTTAGCGGCTCCCGTATTTGGGCAGGCGACAGCGGTTCAGCCGTGTCAGCAAACAACAACGCCACCGCGCGCACGGTTGTTGAGGGTTGACGCGAGCGTTCCCGCGGATCCGGATGTCGAAAAAATAATCGCCCCGTACAGCGAGCGAGTCAGTGAGCTGGGTAAAGTGATCGGACGGCTCGAAGGCGGACTCGCGAAAAAAGGTGCGGGCGCAGGCACGCTTGGAAATTTCGTCAGCGACGGAATGCGAGCGCAGGCAAAAGCGAAACTCGGAAAACCAGTCACGCTCGCGATCATGAACTCCGGTGGCTTGCGTAAAAACGACATCGCGGCCGGCGATCTGCGCGCCAGCGACATCTTCGAGTTGTTGCCATTCGAAAACGCTCTCGTCGCACTCGACGTCACCGGCGCTCAGCTTGTGAAGATAATCGAGGTCGCGACGAAGGACGCGCAATCCGGCGCGCGGATCCATTTTAAGTACAACGATCGCGATCGTCCGGAATTCATCAGCGCGAAGCTTGTCGACGAGAATGGGAACGAGCAGGAGATCGATCCGAATAAGACCTACACGATCGTCACCCTCGATTACCTTTTGCGACTCAACAGCGGCGCTTACGCGATTCTCAAGGAAGCGAAGAGCGACGCGCCGCTAAACATTACGTTGCGTGATGCAGTGATGAATTACGTCAAGTCGGAAACTGCAGCCGGACGACCGATTCGCGCCGCGATTGATAACCGTTTTGTACAGGTTGGACCAGGACCAAAGTCGACGGAACCGCCCCGATGATTAATCGACGAACATTTCTAACGACTTCAGCAGCGTTCGGCGTAGGTTTGATAGCGTGTCCGAGCAGTGTATTAGCGGCTGACACGATCATCACGATCCTGCACACCAACGACACGCATTCGCAGATCGATCCCTTGCCGGCGAACGATGCGAACGCAGGGAAGGGAGGCGTCGCACGCCGCGCGACAGTCGTGAAGCGAGTTCGGAAAGAGAACCCGAACACGTTGCTGGTCGATGCAGGCGATGTGCTTCAGGGAACGCCTTATTTCAACTTCTACAAAGGTGAAGTCGAATACAAAGCGATGTCTGCGATCGGTTACGACGTGGGCACGCTCGGCAATCACGAGTTTGACAATGGAGTCGAAGCGCTCGCGAAGGCGTTGACGTTCGCAAACTTCGACATCGTCTCTGCGAACTACGACGTGAAAGGCACCGTGCTCGAACAACGTGTCAAACGTTACGTCGTGAAAACGCTCGCGGGAATACGCATCGGGTTGTTTGGTTTAGGTGTGAGTCCGACTGCCTTAATCACGCCAGATAATTTCAAAGGTGTGACTTACATCGATCCGGTGGTTGCGGCGCGAGACGTCGTGAAGAAACTGCGTGAAGAAGAGCGTTGCGCGCTCGTCGTCTGCATGTCGCATCTTGGCTATAACGCAGACAATAAAAGCGGTGATTCGTTCGTCGCCTCGCAGGTTGACGGTATTGACTTCATCGCCAGTGGTCACACGCACACGTTCATGAAAGAGCCCGTCACGCAAACGCAACCGTGCGGCGCGAAAACGACGATCTTCCAGGTTGGGAAGAGCGGCATCTACGTCGGCCGTGTTGACTTCACGTTCCGCAACGGAAAACTTGCTGACACTGACGTGCGCTTGCTCGATCTGAGGGGTGTTTGATGGAAGACGAAACTCGCGATCGAGTTCGGGCGCTCGTGCGTGAGGTGTTGGCGAAAGCCGCGCCTGAAATCGCTGACGACAAACCTCAATCTCGCTTCGTAAATACAGTTCCAGAAACCAGCACGCAGAGTGCAGTGACGCGTGATGAGTCTGCGAAGAGCGTGATCACTGAGGACGACGTGCGTGGGTTAGAAGCGGGCGCGGTGCTGCGGATCGGTGAAGATGCGCGTCTCACGCCGTTGGCCCAGGATATTGTCAACGAAAGAAAGATCGAGATCGTGCGTCGTGCGTCTCGGCGTGGATCGAAGGCTTCGAAGCTAATCGCAGTTGGCGCCGATCACGGCGGCTTCAAGATGAAGGAAGAGCTCAAAGTTTTGCTCGGTGAGTTGGGCCACAAGGTGCAGGACTTTGGTGCGTACTCGGAAGAGGCGGTTGATTATCCTGACTTCGCGCATGCGGTCGCGCGCGCGGTGGCTGATGGCACTTCCGATCTGGGGATCGTGATTGATGGCGCTGGCGTTGGCAGTGCGATGACGGCGAATAAGGTTCCGGGCGTGCGGGCGGCGGCGTGTTACTCGGTTGAGGTCGCCCGCAATTCGCGCGAGCACAACGACGCGAACGTGTTGACGCTCGGCAGCAAGACGATCAACAGCAAGCAGATGCGCGACATCGTGATGACGTGGCTCTCGACCGAGATCACCGAAGACCGGCATCGCAAACGCGTCGCGAAGATCGACGCAATTCAGCGCCAATATCAGAGGTAAATAGGTCCTGTAGGCCCTATACGACCTATTAGTCTAAAATGCTCGCGCGATGGCCTTCTCAAATAACGGCGATTACGAATTACTGATCGAGCAGATCACGGATGCGATTGTTGCGCGTCTGAATGGCGACGGTAGCTCGGAACAAGCTGCCATGTGCGGCTGCACGTCCGAGTGTTTCCATCGCTGCCCGGAGCGCATGCACCGCATCGTCGACGCCGGCGCAGCGCGCATCGGACTCGTGCTGGGCCAGACGGGCTCAGCGAGAGAATGGGCCAGCTTGATAGATCACACACTTCTCAAGCCTGAAGCTACAGACGACGATATCAAAAAGCTCTGCCAGGAAGCCGCGAGTTATCACTTCGCATCGGTCTGCGTTAACCCAACGTGGGTGCGCGTCGCTGCCTGCAACCTGATCGGCAGTGGCGTCCCCGTTTGCACCGTGATCGGCTTTCCACTCGGCGCAACACTGCCGGACGTCAAAGCTTACGAAGCACGCCGCGCGATCTTCGACGGGGCAAGGGAAGTGGATATGGTGATCAACATCGGCGCTTTGAAGAGCGGTGACGATTGTCTCGTCGAGCACGACATCCGTTCGGTTGCACAAGTCGCACACGAGTACGACGCGATCTGCAAAGTGATCATCGAGACCGCATTATTAACTGACGATGAAAAAGTGCGCGCGTGTGAGGCAGCAAAACGAGCCGGCGCTGACTTCGTCAAAACCTCAACCGGTTTTGCAAAAGGCGGCGCCACCGTGGCAGACGTGGCCTTGATGCGACGCACTGTCGGATCGGAGCTGGGCGTGAAAGCCTCAGGCGGCGTGAAAGGTCTCGATGACGCGCGCAAGATGGTTGAAGCCGGCGCAACACGCATCGGCGCGAGTGTCGGCGTTAAGATCGCACAGGAAGCAGCCGGCAAAACCCCCACACCAGCAAAATCTTCCTCTTACTAGGACGGTGATCGATGCCGGCAAACCCGAAGCTCCTGGCAGTGATTCTCGGCGGAGGCGCCGGTAATCGTCTCTTTCCACTCACGCAACAGCGATCGAAACCGGCCGTACCGCTCGGCGGCAAATATCGTCTCGTCGACATCGCGCTTTCAAACTGCATCAACTCCGATATCCTGCGCACGTTCGTGCTGACGCAATACAATTCCGCGTCGCTCAATCGTCATATCGCCCAAACGTATCGCTTCTCGAATCTCTCGGATGGCTTCGTCGAGATACTCGCTGCTGAGCAGACGCCCGAAAGCCCGCACTGGTACCAGGGCACTGCCGACGCCGTCAGACAAGTCTTACCTCACATTCGCGACTGGGGCATCGACACGTTATTGATTCTCTCCGGCGATCATCTCTATCACATGGACTATCGACAGTTTCTCGAGCGTCACCGGCAAACGAATGCTGACGTCACAGTCTCAGTGATTCCGTGTGCGCCGGGCCCGGCGAGTGAGTTTGGTTTATTGAAGGCTGACGAGACGGGACGCATCATCGAGTTTAAAGAGAAACCGAAAGGTGACGAGCTGCTTTCAATGCAGGTTGACACGACGCAGCTCGGTCTCGATGCGAACGAAGCACAGCGACGCCCATATCTCGCTTCCATGGGGATCTATGTTTTCCAGTATGAGCAACTGGAACGACTGCTCGCGGAGGATCCTACCGGGATGGATTTCGGCAAGCACATCATTCCGGCGGCGATTAAGTCGCGGCACGTGCAGGCGTTCATGTTCGACGGCTACTGGGAAGACATCGGAACGATCGGCGCGTTCTATCGCGCGAATCTCGACCTGACGAGCAAGATTCCGAAGTTCAATTTGTTTGACGCTGAGGCGCCGGTGTTCACGCGCGCGCGTTACCTGCCGCCGTCGAAGATCGAAGAGACGGAGATCAACGATTCGATCATCAGCGATGGTTGTATCGTCAACGGTGCGAAGTTAACGAACTCCGTTATCGGTTTGCGTAGCCGGATTTCGAAAGGCGTGCAGGTTGAGTCGTCGATCTTGATGGGTAATGATTACTATCAGACGTTTGAGGACATGCGGCTCGATTTGAGCCGCGGCTTGCCGCGCGTTGGGATAGGTGAGGGAGCCGTAATTAAGAAAGCGATCATCGACAAAAATGCGCGCATCGGAAAGAACGCGCGGCTGCTGAATGAGAGCAGCTTGGTCGAGGTTGATGGACAAGGTGGCTCGTACTTCATCCGCGACAGTATCATCATCGTCCCGAAGAATGCGGTGATTGCTGATGGGACAGTTATCTAGCCACGGATTTTCGCAGGCTTTACTTCTAACGTTTTACTTTAACTAAATGCCTTTTGAATTTCCGACGCGCGACTATCACCCCGCCACAGTCGAACGAACTTCTCAAAAGCGTCGCAAGTCCGCAGTTCCACGAATCAAACTCCCCAGAGACAAGAAAACTCTCGACGTTCAGTTTGAAGATCGTGTCGTTCGGCTCACTAATCTCAACAAGCTATTCTGGCCGAAGCTTGGCGTTACCAAGCTGGATCTGATTCAGTATTACCTGGACGTTGCGCCTGTGCTCCTCCCTCACGTGTTCGATCGCGCGATGGTGATGAAGCGCTATCCAAACGGCGCGGCGGGCGAGTTCTTCTTCATGAAGCGCGCACCGTCGCCAAGACCTGATTGGATTGAGATCTGCAACATCGAGCACGAGTCAGGGAACATCATCAACTTTCCGATGATTCAGGATGTCGCGGCGTTGATGTGGGTCATCAATCTCGGTTGCATCGATCTTAACCAGTGGTATGCGAAGTGTGATGACGTCGATCGCCCCGATTACGTGCATTTCGATCTCGATCCAGTGCCGAATGCGACGTTTGAGAAAGTGTGTGAAGCAGCGTTATATCTCAAGCTAGGGCTTGATTCATTGAAGATACCGAGCTTCGTGAAGACCACCGGCTCGAAAGGAATTCATATTTACATTCCGATCAAGCGTGGGCCAACGCAGAAGCAGGTGTGGACGTTTGCGAAAGAGTTTGCGTATGCGGTGGCGTCTTCAGCGCCGAAGTTGTTGACGGCTGTCTACCAGATTTCGAAGCGGCCGAAGGGAAGAGTGCTCGTTGACTACAATCAGAATGCGTGGGGACGCACCCTCGCTTCTATCTATTCAGTGAGGCCGAACAAGCTGCCGACCGTCTCGACGCCCGTGACGTGGAAAGAACTCGAGCGCGGGATCGCGATTGAAGACTTCCGCATTGATAATGTGCCGGCGCGCGTGCGCAAGCTTGGAGACTTATGGAAGCCTCTCAACGAAGCGAAAGGTCGATTTAAACTTGAGGCGTATCTTTAAGGGTCGGCGGGCCTACAGTTAAGGTTTATGTTTACTGTTTTTACAGTTGGGCACTCGACGCGCAGTGGGGAAGAGTTTGTTGAAATACTCAAGGCGCATGGAGTTGAAGTGCTGGTTGATGTGCGAAGCTTTCCGGGGTCGCGTCGTTATCCGCAGTTCAATCGAGCAGCGCTGAGTGAAGCGTTGGCGCAGGTTGGGATTGAGTACAGGCACGAGCCGCGGTTGGGTGGAAGACGAGCGCCGCGTGCGGATTCGCATAACACTGCGTGGCGCAATGCGCAGTTTCGTGGTTATGCCGATCATATGGAAACTGAAGTGTTTCGTACGGGAGTTGAAGATTTACTTGAACTCGCGCGTGATAAGCGCGTCGCGGTGATGTGTGCTGAAGCCGTTTGGTGGCGCTGTCACCGCGGTCTCCTCGCGGACTATTTGAAAGCAGAGGGACACACCGTCCTTCACATCCTCGATGCGAAGAAGATCGAAGAACATCCATACACACCCGCCGCCCGCATCATCGATGGACAACTCTCTTACCGCGGCCTTCTTTAATTTCCTTTTGTGCCTTTGTGGCCTAACTCGCGCGGTTGCTGTGCCAGACTTTTGCGCGGGCGCCTTTCTTGCGACGCTTGACGCCGGTGCGTTTCGGAATTTTCTTTGGATCGCCGGTCGCGGCTTTCGCAACGTTCCCACCTTCATCTTCTGCGATCTCAGCCAACGAGCGGCGGGTGAGGATTGAAACAGGCGCGAGCTCCGTCACTTCTTCTTCAGTCGTGTAGTAATCACGATGCTTGATCAGCAACCACTGTCGATTGCGCGTCCGCACGAGCACCCACGAGCCTTTCAACTTCTCGCCCTCGAGCGTGAACTTGAAATCGCCTTTGCTCAACGCCGCTTCGGGATCGTCAGTCTCTTCCGGCTTGTACGTTCCGTAATCCCAGACCATCACCGTGCCGCCGCCGTACTCGCCTTCCGGTATCACGCCTTCAAACTTCGCGTAGTCGACCGGATGGTCCTCGACCTGCATCGCGAGTCGCTTCACTTTCGGATCGAGTGATGGTCCTTTCGGGACGGCCCACGACTTGAGCACGCCATCGACTTCAAGTCGAAAGTCATAATGGAGCTGAGTGGCGCGATGCTTTTGGACCACGAACATGCGCCCGGTGCGGGTGCGCTTCTTCTCCGGCCCAGGCTCGGGAGTCTTATCAAACTTCCGCTTCTTCTTGTACTCGGTTAGCGAAGCCATCACTTCAAGTAGACACTAAAGTGTTTCTTTAAGTGTAGTGGAAAGGTGAAGAATCTTCTACGCAGAGGTTTCCATTGCTATTTCCTCTTCAGCCGCGAACAGCTCCGTCTGGATCGGATCGAGGCCCAGCGCCTCTCGCACGCGCGCAAAACTGCGACGATGAATCGGCAGCGCGCCGAGATCCTTCAACACGCGACAGTGCTCAGGTGTTGGATAACCCTTGTGCGTTGCGAGCCCGTACCCGGAATAGATTCGGTCCAACTCGCGCATGAGCGCATCGCGTGTGGTCTTCGCGATGATGGACGCGGCAGCGATGCTTGCAGATAGCGCGTCGCCACGGATGATGCCGCGTTGAGGCGTTTGACAGTTCGGGATCTTTCGCGCATCGACGAGGATGAAATCAGGTGTTGAGTTTAACCCCTGCACCGCGCGCTGCATCGCAAGCAATCCAGCGTGGTAGATGTTGATCTTGTCGATCTCCTCGACCTCTGCAATTCCGGCTGCCCAGCAAATCGCATCCTGTTTGATCTGTTGCGCGAGCTCGTCTCGTTTCTCGGGGTCGAGGATTTTCTTCGAGTCGTTCAGACCGCGAAGCTTGTAGTTCTGCGGGAGGATGACAGCGCCCGCGACGACCGGTCCCGCGAGCGGCGCCATCCCGGCTTCGTCCACGCCCGCCACCATTCCATAACCCTGCGACCAGAGTTCGATTTCAAATCGCAGCAGAAAGTGTAGTCGCTGGCCTTCGGAGCGATTCTCCCGGTAACGTTCGCGAATGCGTTTGGCGAGTTGATGCGCGCCCTGGCGGCGGTCGACTTCCAGGGCTTCAAGTAAACCTTTAGGTACGCGCCGCTGACGACGGACAAAGATGTCGCTCAATTCGGGTATTGATTTGTTGAGGAGGTCTTCCAGCGTGCTCATACGCGAAATACTTCTGCGGAGGATTCTTACCACAAAGGCGGCGAAGGGCGAAAGCGTACGTGGTGTTTTTTTCCGATCCATCCACAGATTACGCAGATTAACCTCTTCTGTGTAATCTGTGGATTAATGCTGTTATCCTAACGCTGGCAAAGCATGAATCTTTCTCCCCGCACAAAACTCCGTTTACTTGGCATACTCCCGCTGATCTTCTTCAGCGCGCAGTTCGAGCACTACTTGAGGATCAACGAGCTCGGCCACCTGCTCTGGATGTGCAACGTCGGCAACCTGCTGCTCGCGATGGGGCTGTTTCTCGAAAAGCCACTCGTGATCCGGCTCTCGGCGATCTGGATGATACCGGGATTGTTGGTGTGGATACTCTATGTGGTGCTCGCGTGGGGGGTGTTTTTCACTTCGACTCTCGCGCACGTTGGTGGGCTGGCGGTGGCAATGATTGCGCTGAGCAGAGTGCGCATGGATCGATCTGCGTGGCGCTGGGCTTTTGGCTGGTATCTGGTGGTCCAGATTGCATCGCGCTTCGTAACACCAGCCGCGCTAAACGTGAACCTCGCACACGCAGTGCAACCCGGTTGGGAGCGCTCGTTTGCGTCTTACTGGATGTTCTGGCTGGCGCTGACGCTGGTTACGGCAGTGGTGTTGTGGTTGTCGGGATTGTTCCTGTGGAGTATCTGGCCGGCCGAACCCCGCGAAGAGCTCATACCGGAAAAGCTCTAAATCGTTTCACGCAAAGGCGCAAAGATCGCAAAGACGCAAAGGCGGATCAAAGGGTTCGGGCGCGCCTTTGCGTCTTTGCGATCTTTGCGCCTTTGCGTGAGACTTTCTTTAGACAATTGCGCGGCGGCCGAACTCGCGGTGCGATTCGATAAGTGATGTAACGAGACTACAAAGCTCCGAGGGATGGCTGGGCTTGATGAGGTACGCCTGCGCACCGGATTTGATCGCCTCAGCACGATCGATCTCGTACGCGGCCGCGGAGTAAAAGACTATTGGCGTCGCCTGATCGAACTCACGAATCCTTCTACAAAGATCGAGGCCCGACCCGTCCGGCAGCCACGAGTCGAGTAAATAAAGATCGAATTCCTCTGAGATTGCCAGAGCAACTCCGCTCTTGATGGTCGAGCCGGTCACCACTTCGATACTCTTCTGCTCCAGCACGAGGGTAACAAGCTCTCGAGTGTCTTCGTGATCCTCAATATAGAGGACACGGGGGGCGTTTATATTTTGCATAGCCTATTAACTCGCTATGAACTAACCACTCGGTTGTACTCGGGATGTTTCTGGGCGTTGCGAACAAACAGCCGCTTAAAAAGGCCGCGCCGACATATATTTCTCAAGGTCAGTCGGGAAGGATATACCGGCACGGCCCACCCTGCTTGTTGTGTGGGTTGGACTTTAGGGCCTTAACTGTTCGCTGTCAGTACGCTCGCGGACAATTTTCGTCAGGGAATTCCTTAGCGGCCAAACTGTTGTAACACTCGAGACTCATTCACGATTTCCCGTTGTACGAGCCCGTACAATGGGCGTAAAATGCTCTCGCAACGGACCCCCTTTCGAGCCCCGGCATTTGGTCACCCGAATCTTCAGAAGGTTGGAGTGTGCGGGATGAGTTTTACTTTTCATTCATCGCTTACGGACAGGCGGGAGTTGTTTGTTACTACCAGCATCGCCTCCAAAAATGAGTTGCTCAAAGAGCTACTCAGCATACCTACCATCGCGAATGAGCTGCTCGCTGAGCTGAAGGTTGTGTCCTTCACGACAAACCAGGTCCTCTTCGAGCAAGGCGACAAGATCGATTATTTATATTTCCCGCTTGATTGTGTGGCTTCCGGCCTGGCAATCATGGAAGACGGGACCACCATCGAAACGGCGATGGTAGGCCGCGAGAGCGTCGTCGGTATGTCGACAATTCTGGGTAGTGGCGTATCGAGACAGTGGGTCTGGATTACGGTCGCAGGCAACGCGCTCCAACTCGAGTCGAGGTTTTTGGACCGGCTGCTGGTCCAAAACGAAAGCGCTCTCAAAGCTCTCCTCAAGTCTTATCGACAACTGATTACACAACTGTCTCAGCGTTGTGTTTGCAATACCCGGCATACGATTATGGAGCGGCTGTGTTGCTGGCTGTTGATGATCGATGATCGCGTCGAAGGCAACAATTTGAATTTGACGCAGGAAATGATTGCTTCCAGAGTCGGTGCGCGCCGTGCCGGCATCACAGTGGCAGCCGGAATGCTCCAGGAGATGAAAGCGATTGAGTATCGCCGTGGCCGGCTACACATCATCAATCGCGAAGTGCTGGAGCGAACGGTTTGCGAGTGCTACAACGCTTTGAAGTCAGAGCGGAGTTTACCCCCCACCGGGTTTTGATCACTCCACCTTCTCGCTATAAACAAACAGACGAATAACGCTTGCACCGCTGGCGTCCGAAATAGGCACTATCGTGTGAATGAAGCGAGGTCTGTCGGACTGGTCCCCATCGACACTGGCGAAAAGCGGCCCCGTTATAAATGGCTGCGACTCACGAACGGACTTTCTTAGAGATTTGATTAATTCATCTACCTGTTGCCCGGTAAAGATCTCACTCATAGGCAGGCCTTTAACATCACGAGTACCGATTAGCTTTGTGTAGGCCGGATTGATCGATTGGATAGTGAGGTCGTCAGCATTCAAGACCATGATGTAATGCGGGTATCTTTCCAGCAACGTCGCAATCTGCAACTGTTCCAAACGATGTTGCTTGGCTAATTCCTGCAACTCCGCGGTTCTTGCGCTGAGCTCGTCATTCGTAGTTTGCAGCTCTTCATTCGTCGCCTGAAGTTCTTCGTTGTTTGTTTCCAGCTCTTCGTTGGTGGCCTGCAGCTCTTCATTCGTCGCTTCAAACTCTTCATTCGTCGCCTGCAGTTCCTCTTGAGTCAGCATCAGCTCTTCATTGGCCGCCTGTAATTCTTCGTTGGCGTCCTGAAGCTCTTTGTTCATGGTGCTGAAGCGTTTGTTGGCGGCGCTGAGCTCACCAACGAGCTCGCTGTGTTCGCGCTGCACCGCCTCGAGTCGCTTCTTGAGCTGAGCCTGGTCAGTGACGTCAAAGGCCGTAATCACGGCGAGCTCTGGTGGTCCCGGTTCGAGCTGCATCGCCATCACTGTGAAAGTCACATATCTCCCTGAGCCTTCAGATGATTCGTCCAGCTCGATTTCCTGCAAGTTCATAGTGACGTGTTCGCGAAAGCAGGTGTCGATGGCGTGACGCACTTCCTGGTAAGGCATACCGCGTACGGTGTGCAGGAAGTCCTGATCGTAACCGATTTCGCGAATGCCGAGCAGTCGTCGCGCGGCGGGATTGATGGTGAGAATGCGATATTGCCGATCGATGATCACCACGGCGATATTCGTGTAACGAAGCATCGATTCGTTGATGCGTCGTAGTTGGGCCATGTCCACGTTAGCCTGCGACAATTCATGTAAACCGGCCAGAGCTGGAGCAGTCGAGCGACGCCGTGATTCACGCGAGGAGTTATTAGCAGCGCGTAGTTCCGGCGAAGTTTCCTGCACGGGAAAACCAGCCGATCCGCCGAGGCAACGATAAATTTTCCACTTCTTGTTGACTAACTCAAATGTCGCTTTAGTCGGTCGCGCTGTTTCGGCCTTACCGAGAAAGAGAAATCCGTGTGACTGGTGTAACGAATAAGCAAAAAGATCGAGCACGACCTGTTGCAGGTCAGGGTTGAGATATATCAACAAATTTCGACACGTCACGAGATCGATACGCGGAAACGGCACGCCGCGGCTAATGTCCTGCTGGCCGAAGATAACGACCTCGCGGAGGGTCTTTGAAATTCTGAATCCCTGATCGACACGTTCAAAGAACCGTTCACGGAAGTCGTCAGGCAAATCTTTAAGGACGTTCTGCGGATAAAGCCCGCGACGAGCGAAGGCGATAGCGTCTGCGGCAAGATCGGTCGCAAAAACCTTGATGTTCCACTCAGGAAATTCCTGTCCAAGATGATCGGCAATGAGAAGCGCGAGCGAGTAGGCCTCTTCACCGGTAGCACATCCGGCAGACCAGATGCGCAAGGTGCGACCGTTTTCTTTCCCGCGTTCGATCAGTAAGGGCACGATGGCGGTTTTGATAAATTCGAAAGCTTCGGGATCGCGGAAGAAACCAGTCACTTTGATCAGGAATGCTTTGACCAGCTCTTTTACTTCCTCGGGATAAGCCCGAAGGTAGTCGGTATAATCCCTGATGCTGCTGTTGTGTGTGACGGCCATACGGCGGCCGATGCGGCGCAGGATCGTCGACGACTTGTAGTTACGAAAATCGATGTTGGTGTGAGTGCTGACGTGTGCCAGAAGATCGCGCAGTGGATCGTCTACTCTCTCTAACGATAGCGGTAGCTGTACGCCCTTTAAAATGTCGGAAAGCAAGGGACCGATCTGTTCCATATCGGCGACGTGGTCCACTGCGGTCGGCGGCAGTGAAAGAGGCATCGAGGGATAGGCTGCGGTTTGCGGATTCTGGATGATGACAACTCCGCCGGCATTCTTAACGTCGACTGCTCCCGCGGCGCCATCCGAACCTGAGCCGGTAAGGATTACGGCAATCAGATGCTCCCCATAAGATTCGGCCGCGCTGGACAACAACATATCTACAGACGGTTTAGGACGATCGGCATGATCGGCTTCAAGGTTCACGTGCCCGTCATCAATTCTGACGTGCCTGTTGGCAGGCACAACATAGATCTTGCCGCCTTCGAGTTTCGTTGGCCCATGTTCACCGACAACGACGATGGGTAACATGCTGCGACGTTCGAGAATCGAGCCGAGGTGGCTGGGACGCTGCGGGTCGAGATGCTGAGCAATGACGATAGGCGCCGGAAATGATTTATTTAGCGTGCTGACCAACGTGGAAAGGGCGCCCACGCCACCTGCCGAGGAGCCAACGACCACGAGATCGTGATTTACAGTTTCTGATTCGGAAGACTCGTTCATATATAGGTTGATTAGGCTCAGTCGTCGACTTGCAGGACGCTCTCGCGTATCTCAGCTTTCTTTGCACTGAGCAACAGTTGCCGGATCCTCGAGCCGTGTTCTTCTGCTTCGCGCGCGCGTCTCTCAAACATGGAGGCGGTACGATTATTCCGCGCTTTGCGCGCTCGTTCGATGACTCGCTTCGCCAATACGACCTGCTCTTCCAAGGCCCTGACAGCCGACCAGAGCGCTACCTCCAGCATTTGTGATTGACCGTCGCTCAAGGCCTCCGCTGAATAAGCATGGCCGACATGACAACGGTAACGCAGCATGTCGTCATCGTTTATTTCCCACAGAGCACCATGACAGTCAGGACACGTAAGCCTCGAAACTTTCCCGATCCGCTCAACGCTCGCGAGGAGCTCGTCGCCCTCCATCTTTTGTTCTGCAATTCTCGATTCAATCTCCACTTCATCCGGCATGGGATATCCTCCCTCTTCCTCGACGGCTTCACGCGAAAGATGATTCAGTAATGGCGCGATCTCCCGGAGCGACAGTGAATAGTCGACCTGGATCTCCTGCATAACGCTCCTGGGCATGCTCGGGAAAGGGGCCTCTGAAGGATCCTGGACGACCGAGAGACCGCCTCGTAGCTTCACCGCACGCATCCCAGCTTTACCATCAGATCGCGCGCCGGTTAGTACGACACCGATCACACGCGGACCTCCCCATCGTGCGGCGGAACGGAAGAGCGCGTCTATTGAGGGGCGGTGCAGGTTTTCTTTTGGACCATGAACCAGCTTCACGCGTTTGTCTTCAATGATTAAATGCCCGTCTGGTGGCGCTACATAGATGCGCCCGGATTGTATCGGTTCGCCATCGATGGCATGGGCCACGTCCAACATCGATTGACGTGCGAGGATCTGCGGCAACAAGCTGGGAAAGTCGGCGGAGATATGAAGGACGATAAAAACAGCAGCCGGCAGGTCAGGTGGCAGATCTGCCACGAGTGCCTGCAGTGCTTGAACACCACCTGCTGAAGCTCCGATAACTATTCGGTCGCGCGTTGCCATATCACCCCTTCCGGCTTAGTTGGGTTCACACGCGAAAACAGGGGAGCGTATGCTCAAAGCGGCTGCACCGGCCGCTTAACGTTTGGCCATTTGGGAAGCTGAAATCTTAGCACATTGAGCGAAAAGTCTTTCACGCAAAGGGGCTAATTACCTTGCTTTTTTGTCATTGTGGGCGGCCAGAGAGTGCGGTGACGAACATTGCCACCCATTCGCAGATCCACTATACTTTCGACGTTGAATACCCCTTTCCTCCTGTGGGTATAGTTGGCGCGGCGGACGGCAAAAACCGCCGCGCTTTTTTATGTGTTTCTGGAGCACAAAAAGTCTCAACAAGGACTTGTTGTGCAAAGCTGTGTGAAGCCTTCCTGCTGGAAGTGATCGTCATGAATTAATATATCGCCTGATGCTTTGTTCGCGCATTCCATGTCAAAAGCAAAAGAAACACCGTGAAGGCCGACCTTAGGAGTTTTCAAAGCGATATCGATCGGGTGGCTTGTTGTGAATGTTCCGGCACTAGCGATCATGCTGATCGTGCTTTTGGCTGGCCTTGCAATTGAGTCGAGACTTTGGTGGTTGTTTCTCTCAGTCGGGTTCATTCTTGGGTGGACCTGGTGGTCTCACTCGGTGCCACGTTGGCGCCGGTGGGCTCATCAGCGTGGAGCCAATCCAGATCGCCTCCAGAAGTGGGCCGTTATCACGGGCCTCGTTTGGCGAAAGGGATCACTAATCGAGAAAACAGAACGCCGGCTTAACGACTAGCGCGGAGATTCAAAGGCCGAGGATTGCACTTGCGCCAGCAGACCGTTTGATACAGCAAGAATGGTAACCATGCCCCACAGTGCCAGAGAGTAGTATTTAGATTGGACGCTGGCGGAGCTCATGATTTCGTCGTACGTTTCTTCGGCAGACTATCTTTGGCTTTAGCTATCGTGAGGATTCCCTTCGCAGCGCCAAAACTCGCCACCGTCCTCAACTCAACGCGTTGAATCTTCTCGACGAAATTCAATGCTCCAAGTTCATCCCATTGCACCAAAGCTTCGAAGCTCGGCATTGTGTTCCATACAACTTCCATTAAGGCTCTCGAGTTTGGCTCAAATTGAAGAGCGTTAAGTGTCTTTATCGATTCTTCAGCAACATCAGGGACCATTGCCTGATCGATCCGAGCGACGACTCTAAGACTCCTTAGCAGGGATATCGCTTTTCCAGGCGTGTTATCTGAACCTCTGACTAGCTTCAGGCTCTCAACCAGCGACTCTTTAGCTTTCCAGAGATCTTTAAGGTTGAAGAAGAGCAACGCCAACCTCTGCAGTGCTTCGGCGCGTGCCAAAGGCATTTCGATTTTCGATGCGATCGCAAAGCCCAACCTCGCATCCTTGATCTCAACTGCACCTTTAACCAGCTCACTTAGGAATTGTTGCCGCCAACCCTTGTTGTTATCGTCAGAAACGACTGACATCGCGAGGTCAAATGCGAGTTGCGGTTTTTTCTCAGCAAGAGCGATTTGGGCAGCTTGTATGAGTAGATCGTTTTTTACAGACGAGTTCGTGGCTGAATTAGCCTCTGTGATCATCTGGCTTAGCCTATCTTCACTCTGCCTGATCCGCTCTGCGATAGCTGAGCGTTCGACCGTGTCGTTCGGCAAACGTGCCCTCACAGTTGCGAACTGAGCGGCCGCCTGTGGATACGTCCCGGGAAGAAGTTTTTGTGTTAGCGGAACCGTCACCCGCAGCAGGTCAAACGCATCCGACAGTTGTCCTTTGTCAGACCATTGATAGCTTTCAGCCGTTGCCGCAACTACGATCGACACGAAACGACGCTTTATGTCTTCGTGATTGTTCCGCCAAATGTAGGGATCTACGAGCCATGACAACATGTCGACTGACAAAGTTCCCGGTCTTCGTTCCTGGACGGACAAGATGTCTGAAAGGACCTGCGGCACGAGCGAAGGCTCTTGTCTTTGCAGTTCACTTAGAAAGTATGTGATCGTCATCGTGGGAGCTGCACCACTACTGAGAGCGCGTGTAAACGTCTGAACTGCGAGTGCCGCCTGGCCCTTCGTGCTTAACATCGAAAGCGCAACATCATACGGGTCTCCGTGTGTGACCTTCTCAGTCGTATCGGTGCCGGTTCGATACCGCGCAGCCAATTCAGGTGCGTGCACTTCAAGCAACGCGAGCAGGTCTTCGCGAAATGAATTTGCGTAGAGCGGCATCAAGTCGGATCGGTGCTCATCCAAATCCCGCAAACCGCTCAGCGTGATTTCGCGAGCGCGATCGCGAGAGTTTTCGGAAAGCTCAGACCAGTGAAATGTAGCAAGCCGAAGCTGTAAGAAGATCCTTACTGTCGCATCGTCGACTTTTTTGGTCTGAGCCGGCAGATCGGCAATCAGTTCAGTTGCTCGTTGCTTTGCGAATGAGGCTTCGTCTTGAATGTTTTGAGCAAGACAGACTTGTCCTAGCGTTAGCAGCAGCACGAACGCGCACCAATATCTGACCATAGGGTTAATCAAGAATCAGTTCTTCCGCGACGTCACACTTCTTTTCGCGCGCTTTCCCGAGGTGTATAGGACTCTTAGTTTGGGAGGTCAATAAACTAATGTCGTGGAGGTAGCTCGTGCCAGCTTGGGAGGTATGCACGAGCGTTCGGAGTTTTATACGCTGGTCTACTAATTCCAGCAATCGGTAAAAACCTGACCCCTCCAAAAAGCGGTTTTCTTGATAGACTCTCGTTACAAATGAAACGCAGCACGCTCCCGACGATTGGCCTTTGTTTGTTCGTCGCTGTCGTCTACTTTGTTGGCGCGGAGCTTGGGCTTTCGCTCGCCTCACTTCATGAAAACGTTACGCCTGTTTGGCCGCCAACGGGCATCGCTATTGCTTCGGTGTTGATCTTTGGGCCGCGTGTTCTGCCAGGTGTTTTTATTGGAGCACTCGCAGCGAATCTGCCTACGAGTCTGCCAATCCCTTTTGCGTTTGGTATCGCAGTGGGAAACACGCTCGAGGCGCTCGCCGCGTGGTTTCTGTTGCGCAGATCGAAACGTTGGCGAAATTCCTTCGACACCGTCGGCGAAGTGCTCACGTTTGTTGTTTACGCCGCGGTGCTCGCGACACTCGTTAGCGCGACTATTGGAAGTCTGAGTGTTTGTTTTGGTGATCCCGCACAATGGACCACATTCACTTCGCTTTGGCTGACGTGGTGGATGGGCGACGGCATGGGCGCGCTCATCTTTGCGCCGCTTATGCTCTCCTGGAGCTCTTCGCGCCGCATCGCGCGAGAAGACGTGTCTGAGATTGCAAGCTTGTTTGTGCTGTTAATGATTGTCTCGTTGATTATTTTCGCGGGCTGGTTTCCGGGACTGGTCAAAACATATCCGCTTGCTTACTTGTGTCTGCCATGTTTGCTGTGGGCCGCACTGCGTTTCGATCAGCGAATCGTGACGAGCGCGATCGTGCTGATAACTGTCGTTGCAATATGGGGCGCGCGGCACGGGTATGGTCCGTTCATACAACCAAGTCGGAACGTCACGTTATTACTTTTGATCTCGTTCGTCGGCACGAGCTCGTTGATGACGCTTCTCGTTGCAGCAGTCACGGCTGAACGACGCAGACTCGGCTCCGAACTCGAGCTTCATCGTCGTCGCGTGGAAGACATCGTCCAGCATGTGCCCGGCGTCGTTTGGGAAGCATGGGGCAAACCGGACGCGGCAAATCAACGAATCGACTTCGTCAGCAGTCACGTCGAAAAGATGCTCGGCTATAGTGCCGACGAATGGTTATCGACGCCGAACTTCTGGCTTTCAGTTGTTCATCCCGAAGACAGAGAACGCGCGGCTGCCGAGGCGACGGCGATCTTCATGTCGGGTAAAGGCGGCTCGAGCCGGTTTCGCTGGGTACACAAGGACGGGCGCGAGGTGTGGGTTGAGGCGCAGTCAATCGTTGTCTGTGATGAGAATGGACCAATTGGTATGCGTGGTGTAACGCTCGACATCACTGCCGCAGTCAAGGCGGAGATCGAACGTGCTGAGCTGCTCGAGCGCGAGAGTCACGCGCGGCAACAAGCAGAAGAAGCGAGCCGGTTGAAAGAAGAGTTTCTGGCGACGGTCTCGCACGAGTTGCGAACGCCGCTGAATGCAGTTGTGGGATGGTCGCGATTGCTTCGTTCCGGGCAATTGGACGCTGATGGCGCCGCACACGCTATCGAAGTGATCGAACGGAACGCAGCAGCGCAACGACAGATCATCGAAGACCTGCTCGACGTGTCGCGCATCATCACCGGCAAGCTGCGTATCAACACGCAACCTGTTGACCTGTTGCTGATCATTCACGCTGCGATTGATGCAGTGCGACCCGCGGCAGAAGCAAAGGAGATCAGAATCTCGACGCACATTGAGGCGCCTGATTCGATCGTACGCGCTGATAGCGAGCGGTTACAGCAGGTGCTTTGGAACTTGCTGGCCAATGCGGTGAAGTTTACGCCCGCTCGTGGCACAGTTGATCTGTATCTGGAGCAACACGAATCGCTCGCGGAGATCAGAATCGAAGATAGTGGTCCAGGTGTGCCGGCGGAGTTTCTGCCAAGGATATTCGAGAGGTTCAGCCAGGCCGATGGATCGAGTACGCGCAAGCATGGTGGGCTCGGATTGGGGCTGGCGATCGTGAGGCATCTCGTCGAGCTTCACGGTGGGACTGTTTCGGCTGCAAATCGTGAAGGAGGCGGCGCCGTACTGACCGTGCGCCTGCCGATCGTTGTGTCGGCTGAACGGATGTCGCTCAGAAAATAGACAAGTCAGGAAGAGGGGCTTGCCCAGCTCGTCCAATCTTAGCAACGGCGGGGGCAAGCCCCTCTTCCTGACTTGTTCTTTCTCTTAGTTGTTCTATTTCAATAAGTCTGTTTCTTTAAGACTGGTGCGTTTGGAGTATCTGCATTCGACACTGCAGCGCCGCCCGATGGGTTGAAGATGTAGCTGTCGCGGGAACGAACCGCGAGATTTGGCTGGCGAGCGCGCACTCTAATCTGGCGTCGCTGGCCGGCTTGAGGCGGACGCTTCGGGTAGTAGCCGATGCTGTACTGCCGTCTCAGCTCTTCAGCAACATTCGCAAACGCATAGGACATGTTTTGCAGTGAATCGGCGTGATACTCCCGACCACCAGTGCTGTTTGCGAGCGCCAGCAGATACTCATTACCGATCTCGTAATCACCTCTGGCGGTGCCGCGTCGTGACGGATAACCACCACCACCGCGACCACCGCCGTGCCCGCCCCGGCGACCACCACCACCAAAAATGCCACCAAGAATCTGATCCCAGACATCGATACGTCCGACCGGAAAATTACCGGCGTTCATGTCCTCCGACGTGTCGTACTGGACCGGATAAATCAATGCATCCAGCTCCTGCGCGTCCATCACGTTTGTGTCGTAGTTCGCTCGACGACTGGTCGTGTCAACGCCGTCGGTAAAGAGCACAATCGCCTTTCTGCCTTGAACGCGACTCAGTTGCTGATTGATAACCATATCAACCGCATCGTAGAGGCGCGTGCCATCATCAGTCCGGGCGCGCTGGATTGCCCGTTCTAGTTTGCGTCGATCGGTAGTGAACTCGCTGAGTATCTTGATGTCGTCGTTGAACGAGACGACCATCACTTTATCGTCATTGCGAAGTTGGTTGACGAAACTGATTGCCGCGTCCTGAATGTCTTCAAGTCGAAATTGAGTGGACGGGCTCGTGTCGAGCATCAACACGACCGAGAAGGGTTTGTCCACTGATTGAAAGAACGCAACATCCTGTTCGACTCCGTCTTCCCAAACACGAAACTCTTCCTTCTGAAGGTTCGGGATGTAGCGGCCGTCGCGATCCATCACGCTAACGGGAATCGTGATGAGCGTCGAGTTGATGCGAATGATGTCGCCTGCATCGACTTCTTCCGGACCGGACGGTGTCGGATTTGTTTGCGCTTCGGGCTGACGATTGTTTGGATAGTTTGCACCACCGAGCACGGGTGGTTTCGCCGGTGCGGATACGGGCGGCGACGTGGATTGCTGACTGCCGGATGAATCACCAACGCGACGCGGACGCGTTTGTCCAAAGCCCACAATGGTAGTTATTGAAACCAGGGAGAGGAGCGATAGGAAAACAAAAAACTTTTTCATAATAGGCTCCAGATAGTGTTGGGCCGCACCGAACCCACTTTGATGCGGTCGGGTAGCATTGGATGCTCGCGGTTTTTGAATGATTCAAAAGGGAGAGAAAACCGGGAAATACCGAAGGAAGAATAGCGTGTTGATGCTTGGCAGGGCAAGGTGAAATCAGCGTAAGTTTTACAGGATGACCGGATTTTCATGATTTACAGGATCATTATGGCAATCCCGTTAATCCGGTAAGCCTGTCAAAAATACTGGTATCCGCTATTCTTCGGATGTGTTATTGGCGGCCGTCGATAGCGCGTTCCAGATAAACGGCAGAGTCGCCCAGGCCTGTCCGCGGTGCTGGGGCCTGAAGCCGAAAAGAACGATTCGACCTTTCCCCACATTCACTTCGGCAAGTGCGATCTGCCCGCTCAGCTTGTCCTCGCCGAGCAGCCAGCCACTCAGCAACAAATTCTCTTTCGCATAGCGCGCGATCACGCGCACGTTCGCATCGGCACCGGCTGTGTATGCTGAGCTGTTGATGAAGTAAGCGGGCACGCTCGACGGCAGGGTGGACGCGATCGGGTTTTTGTTGTCGACATCAAGCGCAACGATCGATCCGGGGCAGTAAAAATCCGACGACCTGACACCTTCAAGCGTATTCTTTAACGGGAGATTGAACTCCTTGATCGCCATGTCGCACGCATTGTCGAAACAGATCAGCATTCCACCATTGTTCACAAACTCTTTCAGGTTCTTCACACCCGCTTCAGTGATGCCGCCCGTGTACTCCTGCGGCAACGTTCCGGCGGCGTTTCCATTGATGATCTGTGTGGCTGCCTGTGACGTAAAAATGAGCGCATCAAACTTCGAGCTCAGCGCGCCCTGACGCACGTCCGCGTCACGAACCGAAGTGTATGGAACATTGAACGTGTCGAAGATGTAACGCGTCCAACCCTCGTCCATGTTGCTCATCCAGCCTTTATAAATCCCGACACGAACCGGCTGCTTCACGGGGTTTTTAATTGGAGACTCGTCAACTTTTTTCAGCGCGAGTGCGAGATCCGCCCGGACTTCGTTAGTGTCTTTTAGCAACGTTAGCTTGCGCTCGCTCCGCTGTTCCCTGATTGCGACAACAGCAGGCGCTTCGACACCCATTTGCAAGGGCAGCGTCCACCCTGCGACGTCGTACGGACGCTCAGCCTCGCCTTGTCCGGTCAGTCTGTTTGGATAGATTTGCGGCTCGAAGAGAGTGATCACGTTGTAACGCTGCGGCTGCGAAAGAAACACGATGTAACTTCCGAGCGGAACTTCCTGCATTGCGCTCAACGGGCCCGCAACTCTATAAGCGCCCAACTTCTCTTTGGTTGGATTTGTGCGCTGCAACACTTGATGGCTCAACACCACGTGCAGCTCGCGATCGAGCCTGTAAACTTCAACGCCTTGATCGATCAAGGTGCCCACGAGTTTCGCCACGGCTTCGTCACGTGCTTGTCCAGCGGGAATTAAATAAGCGAGCGTCTCGCCTTTATTTAGTGGTAATTCAAGGTTCTTATGATTCAGTTCGTAGAAGTTGCGCAGGTACTCGACGCGGAACTTTGCGGCCATCTCGAGAATTGAGCGCGCCGAGATCATCTCCATCGACATGATGTCGCGCGGGCGCCATTGTCCCGCCGGCCACGGGTCGGGAAAGTTCGTACTCGATTCAGTGGCGTTGCGCATACCGCGCGTGCTGGATCTCGCGAGCTGCTCAGTTGTAACTGTCGAGGGCGACATCAGTCGAGCACTCGCCGCCTCGGAAAGAATTCCGATCGAGTTGTGAAAGTATGGAGCAGTGCGGAAGCCGCCGTGCCACCACGTGTCATAAAGTGCGTTCGTCAGCACCCCCTTGAATCCTGCAGCTTGCAGATCGGCGGCGACCTTATGACCCATGAGCCCGACTTGCCTGAGTAGCAACGGCGAGATATTCGGATTCGGCGGATCGTAAAAGGGCGGAATGAAGAAGCGCGAGCCGTTCGAGCCTTGCTGGTGTACGTCGTAAACGATCTGTGGAAACCAGTCGTGCCACAACAGACGCGTGATCAGCTGCGTCTCTTTTAGATTGAGCATGAACCAGTCGCGATTGTCGTCGTGACCGGCATAGTGATGATAAAGCTCAGGTGGCTCTTTTCCTTCGTACGGCGTGTTGAGCGTTTTGCGATACCAGTTCGCGACGATATCGATGCCGTCGGGATTTGGTGACGGAATCAACATCAGAATGGTGTTCTGCAGGATCTCGCGCGTGTCTGCGTCCTGCGCGGTCGCGAGCTCGTAAGCGAGCTGCATCGACATCTGCGACGCGACGATTTCAGTCGAGTGAATCGAGCAGGAGATTGCTACGACGACTTTGCCGTTTGCGAGTAGACGGTCGTGCTGGAGGTTCTGAGTGATCTTGCGTGGATCCGCGAGCTGTTGTTGGATCTCTTTGTATTTTGGCAGAGCCAGTATATTCTCGCGCGCGCTAATGAAAGCCACGATCAGCGGTCGCTTCAAAGTCGATTGGCCCAACGTCTGCACGAGGACGCGATCAGATGCGCGGTCGAGTCGTTCGAAGTAGTCTGTGATCTGCGACCAGCCGGCGATGGTGCGATCGTCGCCGGGGGTGAAGCCGAGAACGGATTTTGGTGAAGGGATAGTTGTTGATTGCGCGCTAGCAGATAAAAACAGAAAGACTATAAAAAAGAGAGCTGATGAGAGGCGTTTGATCATTCTGCGTCCTTTGTCGAGAACACACGTAGTACAGGATTTACAAGATTCACAAGATGGAAGAAAGTCCAGCAATCGTGGAGTCTAGCACAAACGGGCGGCGCAGTTTTATGCGTCGTCTGCATTACTGGTGGTCGCTATTTTGCGCCGGTGCGCTGCTCTTAATTTTAGGGCCGCCAATATTGATATTTGCGTGGCTCGTGAATAAGCACGATCTGGTTTATCCGTGGGCGCTCTTTGGTGCACGCAACTGGCTGCGGTTCAGTGGCGTTCGCGTGAGAGTAAAAGGACTCGAGTTACTAAATCCGAAACAGCCTTACGTCTTCGTCTCGAATCATCGTTCTTATCTCGACACCGCGGCGATGTTTGTCTACACGGGCAGACGAATCGGTTTACTCGCGAAGAAAGAATTGTTGAAAGTGCCTGTGCTCGGTGTGGGGATGGGCTTCGTGAACGTGATGGCTATCGATCGCAGCAATCGTGAGAGCGCGATTCGTACGACGGAAGCTGCCGCGCAGCGAATCAAGTCAGGTGTTTCGTTTGCCGTTTTTGTTGAAGGGACGCGCGCGAAGCCGGGTGAGTTGCTGCCGTTCAAGAAAGGCGCGTTCTACATGGCCAGACAAGCGGGCGTGCCTGTGGTGCCGGTTGCGATCAAAAACTCGGATGTGTTGATGGGCAAGGGAACTGGTGAGGCGCGCTCGGGAACGATCGAGATGGTGTTTATGAAACCGATCGATACCAGGCGTCTAACGACGGACGATGATATCGATCGGTTAATAGCTGAGACACACGCCTTAATCGCGAAAGAGCTGAAGACAATCACAACTTAGGAAAGTCATAACTCAGAGTGCCTGTGACTCTGACAGTGATTCCGTCCTGCGTCATTGGTGTAAACGTCGCCTCACGCGCTGCGGCTTCCGCGGCTTCACGCAGCGCCGCTGGACCATTCAACGCTTGCGCTGAAACCACCTTGCCGTTCTCATCAACAATCACCTTCACCGTGACGCGACCGGAAAGCTTCAAACGCTTCGCCTCTTCGGACAGTACGGCCTTGGGCTTCGATACGGCTTTCGTATCAAGCGCCCCACTATCAACCGGCTTCGCCACACCAGTGTTTGAACTTCCCGGTGTTTCGTTCTCGCCGATCTCTGTGACTTTGAGTGTGGCGCTCGTTGGCGTGAAGTCCATGTAACGGACCTTCATGCGGATGTGCAGCGGCTCGCCACTGTCGAAGAGCAATTCTTCATCGGCATACGAGTAAGTCGGAAACCAGAATTTTCCATCGATGTGCTCGCGATAAGTCTCGACCGTCGGAAACTTGTTGTTCTTTGTTTCCGGAACGCCTTTGCCTTTTGTCTTTACGATTTGCAGGTCCTGATCGTCGACCCAGATGCGACCTTTGAAGAGTCGCTCTTTTGTCTTCTTCGGATCGGGCATGACTTTCGGCTCTACATCGAAGATGAAAAGATTGAGCTCGTCGATCTTTTCTTTGCCGGCATAACGAATGTTGTACTTACCTGCCTTCGTAGGCTCGAGCGCGAAGGGTTCGACGCCACCGAGATCTTCAATGTCTTCGGTGGTCACTTCTGGCATCGACGACATCGGGAAGAAACTGATCTTCTCGTAGCGGTTTCCCTGATCGTCAAAAGTGAACGTTGAGACACGATGGTATTCGCCGATGACCTGGCCGCCCATTCCAATTTTTTGCATCAGGGCGTCGCGCTTGAATGAGTAGCTGTTGAGAGCTCTGCGAAACTCAGCTTCCTTCGCGGTGAACGCATGAATGATGCGATCCACCTCAGCAGGAGGCATCGATCCATTCTCCCCCGTTTGGGCCATAACACTGAGAGCGCTGAGGACCAACAGGGCCACCGCGGCAATGAGCGGAAAAGTATTGATACGTTCTTTCATGATTTTTGAAACATATGAAAAGGGTCCTGGGCCTGGTTGACCCGAAGTTACCGCGCGTTGTGGTGCGAAAACTGACCTGTGCTCAGATGCGGGAAGGAAAGAATCCTGTTGCCAGCCCGGGAGGGGCGGAAAGCCCGACAGACGCCGAACGCCATTTTCCTGTTGCAAAAAATCTTGCATCTAGTGTAAGGTTCCCCTACTAGAATAAGTTACGACTTAACTAGCGGCGCGTAGTTCACTGAAAATGGAGCCCGGATGACCTCGAAAATGGCGGGCTCAGCTAGTTTGACAGTTAAGGTTTCTCAAGGTCCTCATGTCGGCAACAGGCACTCGTCCAAAAACCGTGAAGCTTTACGGCGCGGGAGCGCAGACGTGACGCCGAGCGGCGGCGTTGCTTACACGGCGCGGGCGATAAACCAGGCTTTGGGAGGAGCTTGGTTTTACGTGGTCTGATGTCGATGATGTGCGCGGTGATCAGTGACCCCTTCTGGGCGGGGTTGCTTAAACAAATCACCGCGCACACCCCAGCTTCAACCTTTCAAAACAACAACTTACACAATTCCAGCAAAATCACGTACCGAGTTTTCTCTCTGCGGTTCTCTGCGTATCTTTGCGTTCTCGGCGCTAAACATCAGTTTTAACGCAGAGATCGCAAAGATACGCAGAGGGCCGCGGAGAATTGGCCGATCTTAACCTTCAACGAAGTCGACCTGAACCTTGTGAGGAAGGATACCTTTTTCGTGACCCTCGTCGAGTAATCGCCGAACCGCTTCTCTACCACGATCTGTGTAGTCCAGCGTCAGCTCGTTCACCCACATCGCAACGAACCGGTCGGCCAGCCCGGGATCCATGTCCCTGGCGAACTGCATTGCGTACTGCAGCGCGTCATCCCGGTGCGTCAGAGAATAATTGATACTTTCCCGGAGCAGCTTCGAAACTTCCTTAATCCGCCCGTCGCCGAGGTCACGGCGAATCGCATTTCCACCCATCGGCAGCGGCAGCCCGTGCTGCTCGTGCCACCACTCGCCCAGGTCGAGCACCTTATGCAGCCCTTTCGACTGGTAAAAAAGTTGTCCCTCGTGAATCAGCAGGCCGGCGTCACATGTCCCATCCAGCACGGCGTCGATGATTTTGTCGAACGGAACAACTTCGTACTCAAAGTCGGAATTAAAAATTCTGAGCGCCAGAAACGCGCTCGTCAGTTTTCCCGGAATCGCGATTTTTAAGTTTGGGATATCGTTGGCCGTAGCCGGCTCACGCGAGACGACGATCGGGCCGTAGTTATCACCAATCGACGCGCCGTGCGGCAGCAGTGCATATTTCTCGTGAATGTAGGCGTAAGCGTGAAAGCTGATGGCCGTGACGTCGTAAGTGCCGCGCATCGCTTCCTCGTTCAGCGTCTGAATGTCTTTGAGCAGATGTTCGAAATGGAGACCGCCCGTGTCGAGTTTGTGTGTTGCCAGTCCGTAGAACATGAATGCGTCGTCGGAATCTGGTGAATGTGCGAGTGTAATTTTGTCTGGCATATTGCTGTGTTAGACCATGCTGACGCTGGGTCGTTCGATGCGGTTGTAGACGGTGTCACGTTCAACTGCTTCGAAGCCTGCGTCTTCAATCAACCCAATGAGTTCGGTCTTCGTCATCCTTACTTCGTTGTTTGCTTCCACTGAATAGCTCGTGGTCAATTCACCGCCTTCAGTGATCGTGCCGTCGATGTCGTTGGCGCCGTAGTGCAACGCGACCTGCGCGAGACGTTTCCCGAGCATCACCCAGTACGCTTTGATGTGATCGAAGTTGTCGAGCATCAGACGCGAGACAGCCATCGTCTTCAATGAATCGACTCCGGATGGACCAGGCAGATGGGCCAGTTGCGTATCAGGCGGATAAAAGGCGAGTGGAATAAAACATTGAAAACCGTGCGACTTGTCCTGTTGCTCGCGGAGTTGCACCAGATGATCCACGCGATCTTCGATCGACTCGATATGCCCGTAAAGCATCGTGGCATTCGTTTTCAATCCCGCAGCGTGAATTTTTCCCTGGAGTTCCATCCAGCGCTCGGCGTTGCATTTGTGAGCGCAGATCATAGATCGCGTCGGCTCGCGAAAGATCTCCGCGCCGCCACCCGGACACGAATCGAGTCCCGCTTCGATCAGCTTTTGTATGACCTCTTCGTCTGACATCTTGTAGAAGTTTGCGAAGTGGTCAAACTCCACCATCGTAAATGCTTTCAAGTGTAACTGCGGATACTGCTGCTTCAGCGACGAAAGCAAATCGGTAAAGTAACTGAACGGAAGTTTTGTATTCAGACCGCCAGTGATGTGCAGCTCGGTTGCGCCTTCAGCAACTGCCTGGGCCGCGACTTTCATGCTGTCGTCGATGTTGTGTGTGTAAGCGCCTGGCTGCCGTGGGGTGCGGTAGAAGCCGCAGAATTTGCAGTCGGCGTAACAGATGTTTGTTGGATTGAGATGGCGATTGACGTTGAAATAAGTAGTGCGGCCGTGTCGACGTCGTCGCACTGTGTCGGCGAGCTTGCCCAGTGCGGGAAGATCGTCAGTGGCGTAGAGTGCGACGCCGTGTTCGAAGGAGATTCGTTCGCCGTTCGTGACTAATTTCTCAATCTGGTTCAGTTTCTCGTCGTGTGAAAAAGCCATCTCAGTTACTCACTATCTGTTAAGGAAAACAGCGCTTCCGAACGTCGCGAGCAGGATCACGCTGACAAATGCGTTGGTCGTAAAGAATGCAGCATTCAGGCGGCTGAGATCGCCAGCGCGCACAAGCCGGTGTTGATAGACAAGCAATGCGCCGGTGGCGATCACGCCCACGAATGCGACTGGTCCAAGACCGGTGATTACAAACAGCCAGACCAACGCCAGGAATGCGGCTGTATGTAGTGCGCGTGCGATCCAGAGTGCGCGACTGATTCCAAAGCGTGCCGGGATCGATCTCAATTTCTCGCTGCGGTCGAATTCGTAATCCTGGCAGGCATACAAAACGTCAAAACCCGCGGTCCATAACAAGACCACGAGAGACAACAGCAGCGGCACAGGACTTCCAATCTCGCCACGCACAGCGATCCACGCGCCGGTCGGCGCAATTGAAAGACACGCGCCGAGTACGAGATGCGAGAATTGAGTCCAACGCTTGGTGAAAGAGTAAAGCAGCACGCAGCCCAGCGCCACGGGCGCTAGAATCAACGTCAGCCGGTTCAACATCGCTGCCGCAAGCAGAAACAAAGCCGCTGACGCGACTGTGAACGCCCAAACGAATCCAACTGACAACAGGCCGGCCGGTATAGCTCGCGAGGCTGTGCGCGGGTTTCGTGCGTCGAAGTTTCGATCGGCGATCCGGTTAAAGGCCATCGCCGCGGAGCGCGCGCCAACCATTGCCAGCACAATCCACAGAATCTGCCACGCGGAGGGAAGTCCCCTCGCGGCCAGCACCGCGCCCAGAAATGCAAACGGCAACGCAAACAGCGTGTGCTCGATCTTGATCATTTCGAGGGTAAGGCGGGTATTTTTAATTACAGTCGACACAGTCAGTCAGATATTGCCACAAAGAAGCACAAAAAGCACAAAAGGCGCTATCCACAGATTACACAGATGATTAAAAAATCTGTGCAATCTGTGGATGATAACGACGACCAACGTGCGTACGTTCTGCTTATGTGTCTTTTGTGCCTTTTTGTGGCATGCTGAGCGCCCATGGATCTGAACGAACTGGCGAAGCTTTTAGCGGCCTACAAGAGCGGCGAAGTCGAAACAAACGAAGCAGTCGACCGCATCAAGAATCTTCACTTTGAAGACATCGGTTTTGCGCGCGTCGACCACTCGCGCGCGTCGCGACAAGGCTTCCCGGAAGTCGTTTTTGGCGGCGGCAAGACGCGCGCGCAGATCGTCGGCATCGTCGAGCGACTTGTCCAGCGTTCGCCCAACATCCTCGTCACACGCACTGACGAAGGCACGTTCGGTGAGATTCGCAACGTCGTCACAGACGCCGAATGGCACGAAGCAGCGCGGCTCGTACGCATCCGCCGCGACAAGACGAATCATGGCGTCGGCTCGATTGCAGTCGTGACAGCGGGCACGAGCGACATTCCCGTCGCCGAAGAAGCTGCCCTGACCGCCGAGACGATGGGTAACGCCGTGGATCGCATCTGGGACGCCGGTGTCGCCGGAATCCATCGCGTACTCGCCGAGCGCAGCCTGTTACAGCGCTCGCGCGTTGTCATTGTCGCCGCGGGAATGGAGGGCGCGCTGCCTTCGGTCGTCGGTGGTCTCGTCGGCGTTCCAGTGGTCGCTGTGCCAACCAGCATCGGTTATGGCGCATCTTTTGGAGGGGTCGCGGCGTTGCTCGGCATGTTGAACTCCTGCTCGTCGAACGTGACTGTGGTGAATATCGACAACGGCTTCGGCGCAGGATTTGTCGCGAGCCTCATCAATCGTCGCTGGACGGTGCCCGTTGAATAGACCAGCAGTTGCGTATTCTCGTCGTTTAATCTTCGTTCTGATTGCCGTCTCGCTGGTTACGAGCGGCTGCATCTCCGCGCGTCGTACTCCCAATCTCGAACACATCTTCGCCACGGCCCGCGCCCGGACAGGAAAGCGACCGGTGATCGTGATTCCCGGAATTCTCGGAACGGAGCTGATCAATCCGAAGACCCGCGAGACAGTTTGGCCGTCCGCGTTTCGCACGTCGCAGGAAGGACTGCCGATCAGTCCCGACCTCACAGCCAATCGTGACGATCTCATACCGGGAAAGATCATCGAGACGGTAAAACTCGCGCGCGTGCTGCCCGAGGTTTACGTCTATCGAGACTTGCTGGTGGCGCTGCGTCGTTACGCTGGGTATCGCGATGGCGATTGGAACAATCCCGCTGCTGACGGGTACCAGGACACGTTTTACGTTTTTCCCTACGACTGGCGACAGGACAACGTCAGCAACGCACGCGAGCTCATCAGGCGCATCTCGCAACTGAAGACAAGGCTGCAACGTCCGGATTTGAAGTTCAATATCGTGGCGCATTCGATGGGTGGTTTGATCGCGCGTTATGCCGCGATGTACGGCGACGCTGATTTACCGCCCGGTGATGGTCCAATTCAGCCGACGTGGCAGGGCGCGGCACACATCAGCAAGATCGTGATGCTTGGCGTGCCGAACGAAGGCTCAACTGATGCGTTCGCGACACTCGTCGAGGGTTACTCGATCACGGAAGGATTGCGGCGTCGCGTGCCGCTGCTTAATAAATTGACTGCGGAAGATGTTGTGAGTGCGCCGGCGGTTTTTCAACTCATGCCGCATGCTAGTGCGGTGCGATTTCTCGACGAGAACCTGCAACCGCTCACAGTTGATCTCTACGATCAGGAAGTTTGGAAACGGTATGGCTGGAGCGTGATTTATTCGTCTCCCGATTTTAGACGGAATCATGCAGGCGATCTCGACGCATATCTCGCTGCGGCTCTGCAACGCGCGCGTCGCTTTCATGAGGCGCTGGATGCGATGCGTCCCGAAAACACGCCAGTGATTCTGCTTGCGATTGGTGGTGATTGCGAAGAGACGCTGAACTCGCCCGTGATTCTTCGCGATCAAAAACGAAATCGATGGGTGACGCTAACGAGACCACGCGAGTACCGCACCTCAAGCGGCACCAAGATCTCGAAACGTCGGGCGACTGACGCGATGTACGCACCCGGCGACGGCCGCGTCACGCGCGAGTCATTGCTGGGCGAAAATATTTTCAAATCTCTTTCACGCTACGCGGTCTTCGGCTGCGATCTCCACGGCCAACTCCCACGCAACCCAAGCCTCCAGGACAACGCCCTCACCGCCATCGTCAACGAGGTAATACAGTAACCACAGATTACACAGATTTTTAAAGACAGATCTGCGCAGATCGGTTTTGAAAATCCGCGTAATCTGTGGTTACGGATTTATTATCGCGTTCAGCTTTTCCGCGTAATCTGGATCGATGTTGGTGAGGATCGTGTACTGCTCGAGTGCGGCGTCGCGGTTGCCCATCGCCATCAAGGTCCGCCCGAGGTTGTAGTAAGCCTTCCCGAAATCCGGCTTCAAACGAATCGACTGCCGAAACGATTCCATCGCGTCGTTCAACTTATTCAACTCGAAATACGCCTCGCCCATGTTGTTTGGCGCATTCGCGTCGCCCGGCTTCAGAGCCGCAAGCTGTCGAAAGACCTCGACCGCTTCGCCGTACTTCTTCGATTTCAAATAACGTGACCCGAGTCGCTCGTACGCAACCGTGTAATCCGGTCGTAATCGAATCGCCTGCTTGTAAGCCTGGATCTCGTCGTCAGGCTTGCCCCAATCGCGGTAAACAAGTCCGAGTGCGTAGTGCGCATCGGCGGCGTTGTACGGATCGAGTTTGATCGACTGTCGATACGCTTCAGACGCGTCCTTATACTGTTTGAGATAAAAACTCGCGAGACCGATGTTGAAATACGACTCAGCCGACGGCCGCAAGCTAACCGCTTTCTTCGACGCTTCGAGAGCTTCAGCATGACGACCGAGTTTCTCATTGCAGAAACCGGACTGCGCCCACGCTTCAGCGTAGTTGCTATCAGACTCAGTCGCCTTCTCGAAATACGGTAGCGCCTTCTCGCAATCGTCTTTCGAAAGAAAACTCAAACCATCGCGGAAAAACTGGACCGCCTTCGCACGCTTGTTGCGGCCCGTGCTCGCGACGAGATCCGCGAGCGACGACATCGTTTGGGTCTGCGCAACTTGCATTTGTGAAATGCGTTCGGAGGGAATCGCGAAGTTGACACTCTGCCCGCCGGTGATCTGCAACGTGGCGATGCCAATTACCTGGCCCTGCATGTTCACGACCGGACTGCCGCTCGATCCCGAAGAGATCGGCGCCGTGATCTGAATGATGCGGCCGAACGTCGGAATGTCGCGCACTGCCGACACGATTCCATTCGTGACGCTGCCTTCGAGTCCGAGCGGGTTGCCGATCACGACAACGCTCTCGCCTTCCTGTGGCGAAGTTTTATCGAGTGGCAACGGGCGGATTGGCGTCGCCGGTGCGTCAATCTTCAAGAGCGCGATGTCGCCCTCGGCATCGACCGCAAGCACGCCTTTAACCGGAAAGACTGCCCCGCTAGATGAATGAACTTCTGCGCGATACGCGCCTTCGAGGACGTGTCGATTCGTGACGATGCGATCGGCTTCGACAAAGAAGCCGCTGCCGCGAGACAGTTTTTCACCCTTCGAGTCGAACGTCTCAATCGCAACCGCGGACGGCTTGATGCGACGAACGAGTTCGGGAAGAAGATCCTGCGATGCCTCGATGGGGTGGGGAATTAGCAGGAAAAGTAGAATCCAGACAAACTTCATGTCGGAGAAGCTCATCCACAGATTACATCAATCTGTGGAATCTGTGGATAGAGCAAGTATTTTAGCCACGACGTCGCCGATTCTAACATCTTCGCTCTTCTTTGCGCTCCGATCGAACAGCTCAACCATGCCATCAGCGATTTTTTTTCCGATCGTGACGCGATAAGGGATACCGATCAGATCCGCATCTTTGAATTTCACACCCGCGCGTTCGTCGCGGTCGTCAAGCAAAACGTCGAGACCAGCCCTTTGCAGTTCCTCGTACAGCTTCTCGCCTGCATTACGCACATCGTCCTGCTTCATGTTCGTGATCGTCACGACTACATCAAACGGCGCCAGCGACTTAGGCCAGATGATGCCGTCGTTGTCGTGGTGCTGCTCGACTGCGGCAGTGATGATTCGTTCAACACCGATGCCATAGCTGCCCATCACGATTGGCACCTCTTTGCCGTCCTGCGTTAGCACCGTTGCGCCCATCGAAGCGGAATATTTCGTACCGAGCTTGAAGATGTGACCGATCTCCATGCCTTTGAAAACTTCGAGCGTGCCCGTTTCACACCGTGGACATCCCTCACCTGCTTCGACTGTGCGCAGCTCGATCCACTCGTCGACAGGAATATCGCGCGCGATATCGACGCCGCGCAGGTGATGATCGTCTTTGTTTGCGCCCGTGGTCATGTTCCGGCGATTCTTCAACGCGGAATCAGCCACGATTCGCAAATCACGCGATCTATTCTTTGCGCCAACGCCACCGAGACTGCCGGCGCTAGCGCCCAGCAGTTCGCGAATCTCTTCCGGATGCGCGGGACGCACCGCCGTCGCACGGATACTGTCGCTGAGCTTCGTCTCGTGAAGCTGGTGATCGCCACGCAACAACACCAACACCGGACGCGACTCACCATCGATCGTCGCGATGAAAACGAGCGACTTGATCTGCCTGTTTGCGTTAGCGCCACCGGGAAATGTAGTCAGATCCTCGATCGTGCGAACTCCCGGCGTTGGAAACTCTTCGGGCGCTGATGGTCCAGATTCGTCCGGAACGTCTGCAAGTCGTGATGTGGCTTTCTCGAGATTTGCGGCGTAATCGCAGTTAGTACAACTGACAATCACATCCTCGCCCGCAGGTGATGGCGCCATGAACTCATTCGACTCCGATCCGCCCATCGAGCCTGACGACGCTTCAACGATCAGAAACTGTAAGCCGCAACGCGTGAAGATCTTTATGTAAGCTTCACGCTGATCGGCAAACGACTTATCAAGCCCGGCGCGATCGACGTCAAACGTGTACGCGTCTTTCATGATGAAGGTACGGATGCGCATTAGTCCTGATTTGGGCCGTGCTTCATCGCGAAACTTGGTTTGGATTTGGTACCACACCTGCGGCAGTTGCTTGTACGAACGAAGCTCGCTGCGTGCGATCGACGTGAAGACTTCTTCATGCGTCATGCCGAGGCACATATCCGTGCCTTTGCGATCCTTGAGACGAAACATCTCGTCGCCGATCGCGTACCAACGGCCCGACTCCTGCCAGATCTCAGCCGGGTGAAGGGCAGGCAGGAAAAACTCCTGGCCACCGATAGCGTTCATCTCCTCACGCAGGATCTGCATGACTTTGATGGCGATTCGCTGGCCCAACGGCAGAAAAGAATAAATTCCCGCCGACAGTTGCCGGATCAGACCGGCGCGCAATAAAAGCTTGTGCGAAATGACCTCGGCGTCCGCAGGGTCTTCGCGAAGAGTAGGAATAAAGTATCGTGACCAGCGCATAGTCTTGGCATTCTCGCTTAGTGAACGCGAGTTAGGCAAATGAGCCTCATCCACAGATTACGCAGATTTTAGTTCGTCTGTGTAATCTGTCGATAAAATGAGTTACCATCACGCTTCTTCTTAACATCACTTCACGAAGGTTCTTGAGATATGCGTATTGCACTCGCAAGCGATCATGCTGGTTACGCCGAGAAGGAGCGTTTGAAGCCGCTGCTGACAGACCTTGGCGTTGAGTTTGACGATCTCGGCACTGTCTCGGAAGAGTCGGTTGACTATCCTGACTATGCGCGCAAGGTTGCGGAGCAGGTGGCGCAGGGAAATGTCGAGCAGGGATTGTTAGTCTGCGGCTCCGGGACGGGAATGGCGATCACTGCCAACAAAGTTCCGGGCGTGCGCGCTGCTGTCGCGTGGTCGGAAGAGATCGCGCGGCTCGCTCGTCAACACAACGACGCAAACGTGCTCGCGATCGGCGCACGCACCACACCCGAAGGCGAGATCCCGAAGATTGTGCGCGCGTGGTTTGCCACCGCGTTTGAAGGCGGACGTCATGCAGCGCGCGTCGAGAAGATTTCTGATGTGGAAAGAAACAGGTAAACATGGACAGAAACTCATCACTTGCTGAAGTCGATCCCGTTATTGCGAACGCGGTGGACAATGAGGTCGCGCGTCAGGCAAATGGGCTCGAGCTGATCGCGTCGGAGAATTTTGTTAGTGAGGCGGTGCTCGAAGCTGCCGGATCGGTGTTCACAAACAAGTACGCTGAAGGTTATCCGGGCAAGCGTTATTACGGCGGGTGTGAGTGGACCGACGTTGTCGAGCAGACCGCAATCGATCGCGCAAAGGAGTTATTCGGCGCCGATCATGCGAACGTGCAACCGCACAGCGGTGCGCAGGCGAATATGTCTGTGTATCTCGCTGCGATCCAGTATGGCGATCAGATTCTCGGAATGAACCTGTCGCACGGTGGCCATTTGACGCACGGTCATCCTTTGAACTTCTCAGGACTGAGTTACAAAGTCGCTGACTACGGAGTATCGAAAGATACTGAGCAGATCGACTACGACGAGTTGCAACGGATCGCTGAAGAGCATCGACCGAAACTGCTCGTCTGTGGTGCTTCTGCGTATCCACGGATTATCGACTTCGAACGCATCGGACAGATCGCGCGCAGTGTCGGTGCGCGGATGTTTGCTGATATCGCACACATTGCTGGTCCAATCGCTGCCGGACTGCATCCTTCGCCGATCGCGCACGCGGATTACGTAACCACGACGACGCACAAGACGCTGCGTGGCCCACGCGGCGGTTTGATCCTCTGTCGTGAGGAGCATGCAAAAGACATCGATCGTAGGTTGTTTCCGGGTGTGCAGGGTGGACCGCTCGTCCACATCATCGCGGCGAAGGCGGTGGCGTTTGGAGAAGCGCTGCGTGACGACTTCAAAGACTATCAGCGTCAGGTTTTGGCGAATGCGAAAGCCCTGGCGGGTGAGTTACAGGAGCAGGGACTGCGTCTCGTTTCGGGTGGCACTGATAATCACCTGATGCTCGTTGATGTTTGGATGGACGGCAAAGGCATCACCGGCAAAGACGCCGAAAAAGCACTCGAAGCAGCGACGATCACCGTCAACAAAAACACGATCCCCTTCGATCAAAACAAACCCTTCGTCGCCTCCGGCCTGCGAATCGGCACCCCGGCAGTAACGACGCGCGGCATGAAAGAAGCGGAGATGCGTGAGATCGGACGTCTGATCGCGGAAGTAATCCACGCGCCCGAATCGGAAGAGGTCAGAAACAAAGTGAAGCGTGGTGTAGCTGATCTGACAGCAAGATTCCCGTTGTATCCGAAGCGGCTCAAGGCGACGAAATAAAGTTGAACACAAAAAGCACAAAACAGACCTGCGACAAGGAAGCACAATCGGCAAAAATTGCTTTTGTGCTTTTTGTGATCCGCTTTGTGCCTTTTTGTGGCTAAAGATTCATGCTTGAAGTTTTTGGTCCGGATGGACTGATCGCGGCGGCGCATCCCGAATACGAGTATCGACCTGGCCAGATGGAGATGGCGCGGGCGGTGATGCGCGCGTTTGAGGAGAAGAGACATCTCATCGTCGAGGCGGGCACGGGCACGGGGAAGACGCTCGCGTATCTCGTCCCGGCGGTGGCCGCGGCGCTCGGTGGGAACGGGCGCGTCATCGTCTCGACCGGCACCAAGAACCTGCAGGAACAGTTGATGGAGAAGGACATCCCCTTTCTCCAGAACGTCCTGCCGAAACCCTTTGCCGCGACCTACATGAAAGGTCGCAATAATTATCTCTGCCTCAACCGCCTCGCGCGCGCGCAGTCAGCGCCCGTGCTCGAAGGACTCGACGAGGTCGATTACTTCGAAGAAGTTTCCCAATGGTCACGCGAAACTGAAATCGGCGACCGCGCTGAGTTGTCGAACCTGCCTGAGTTCCTTTCGTTCTGGCGTCACATCGACGCGCGCTCCGAATCGTGTCTCGGTCAGAAGTGTCCCGACTACGATGCGTGCTTCATCACGCGTATGCGCCAGCGTGCGCAGGAAGCCGACATAGTCGTTGTCAATCATCATCTCTTCTTCGCCGACTTGAGCTTGCGCAACGGCAACTACGGCTCGGTCTTGCCCGATTACACTGCCGTTATTCTCGACGAAGCACATCTCGTTGAAGAAGTGGCTTCGGAATATTTCGGCGCGCAGGTTTCGAATTACCAGATCGACGACCTCGTTCGCGATCTGGGCATGCTTACGATCGAAGAGGCGGAGGTCGATCAGGAGCTGACGCACAGCGTCGCGCGCATGTCGCGTTTTGCCGACAACTTCTTCATGGGATTTCGCGATGGACGCGGTGAAGACGGTCGCTACCCGATCATTCCCGGCACGTTTGCACGGCGAAAGTCTAGCGGAGAGATGGAAGCGACGCCGCTCGGCGAGTTGTACATGGCTCTCGAAGGCGCAATCGCGCGAGCCGACACAACTCTCGATGCGCTCAAAGAAAAAACTCCTGATGTCGAGAACCTGATTCGTCGCCTGCGCGAGATCCGTTTCGAGCTCGAGTTTATCGTCACCGGAACAGATAAAAAATTCGTTTACTGGCTCGAGCGACGCAACCGCGGTGTGTTCCTGCGCGCTTCGCCGATCGACGTCGCGGGATTGTTGCAGGACAAGTTGTTTGAGGAAGTGCCGACCGTTGTGTTGACATCAGCGACGCTCTCGAGTGGCGGCAATTTCACCTTCATTCGCGATCGATTGGGCCTCGACACGGCCGACGATCTAATTGCGTCGACGAGTTTCGACTACGAGAGCCAGGCGATACTTTACCTGCCGTCGAAGATGCCCGACCCGAGAGATCGCAACTGGGGCCTCGCTGCGGCCGACGAAGTAATACGCATACTGAACGCGACTGAGGGGCGTGCGTTTGTGTTATCAACAAGTCTCGCCGGAATGCAGTCGCTGTTCGAAAATGTTTGGGCCGAGATTGATTATCCGTGCCTGGTCCAGGGCAGTGCTTCGAAGGGCCAGCTATTGAAAAAGTTTCGTGAGACACCGAATGCGGTGCTGTTTGCGACTTCGAGTTTCTGGCAAGGCGTTGACGTGCGTGGCGAGCAGTTGTCGTGCGTGATCATCGATAAGCTGCCGTTTGCCGTTCCGACTGATCCGATCGTCGCGGCGCGGCAGAGATCGATCGAAGACAGCGGCGGGTCAAGTTTTTACGAGTATAGCGTGCCGCAGGCAATCATAACGCTCAAACAGGGACTCGGGCGGTTGATACGCAGCACGACGGATCGAGGCGTTTTGGCGATACTCGATCCGCGCCTGCGAACGAAAGGTTATGGCCGAACGTTTCTCCAGAGCCTGCCGCCGTGCCGCGTGACTTCGCGAATCGACGACCTTGCGAGTATCTTATCGTCAGACTAATTATGCCCGGACAATTTGAAGTAATGATTGAGCGAAACTTCTCCAGCGCGCATCAACTGCGCGGCTACCGGGGGAAGTGTGAAAACCTGCACGGACACAACTACAAGATCGAGATCTACGCGCGCGGACGCGAGCTGGACAATGTCGGTCTGCTGGTCGACTTTGTCGAGCTGAAAGCGGCGGCGGATGAGGTCGTGACGTACCTGGACCACCGGAACATCAACGAGTTGCCGCCGTTTGATGAGTTGCAGCCGTCAGCGGAGAACCTGGCGAAGTATGTGCTCGAGCGCGTAGCGCAACGCGTTGGGGATGAGCGCGTGCAGATCTACAGAGTGCGGTGCTTCGAGACACCGACTAGTGTTGCTACTTACCAGATCGATTGAAACGCCGATCATTTGAACGATTCAGGCAGATCAGCAACCACATAAGCCATCACCGCCATCGTCGCGACGCAGAGTGCGAGCTCGCGTGGGTTAACCTTGTCGAGCGTATCGGCCGGCGTGTGATGGATGTCGAAATAGTGTGCTCCATCCACGTCCAGACTTGCACCGATGACGCCGTCGCGCATCAGTGGTCCAATATCGGCTCCGCCGCCATCCGCCGCGATCTGATCCGCGCCAATACCTGACAGTAATTTAGCGATCTCCTGCATGTTCGATCTCACTTGCAAAGGCGCTGTTGCTGCGAGGCCAAAGCCTTCCGGTCGATAGACTCCCGAATCCGACTCGATTGCAAGAACGTGTTTCGCGATCTCCGCGCGGTGCGCGTCGTGATAAGCGTTACCGCCACGCAGCCCGTTTTCTTCGTTCGTGTAAAGCACGACGCGGATGGTCCGTCGCGGCTTCAGTCCGAGCTCTTTGAGCAGTCGCACCGCTTCCCATGCGACGATACAGCCGCCGCCGTCGTCATGCGCGCCCTGGCCCACGTCCCATGAATCATAGTGCCCGCTGATCAACACGAATTCGTCGGGCTTCTCCGATCCCTTGAGCTCAGCAACAACATTCGCCGACTCAGCGTCGGGCAAAAACTTCGCCTCCATCTTGAGTCGCAGCCGCGGATGGTCGCCGCGATCGTCCATGCGCTGCAAAAACTCTGCGACTTCAATCGTCACAGCCGCAGTCGGGATCTTTGGTTGATCCGCATCGTAACCCATCGCTCCCGTGTGCGGTGTTTGCAGGCTCACGGGGGTGATTGAACGCACGAGCGCCGCGACCGCGCCGTAGCGAGCCGCGCGAGACGCACCGGCCCAGCGATACTCGACAGTCGCGCCGTAGTTCGCGTACGGTGCGTTATAGACAACAATTTTCCCACGCACCTGTTCGCCAAGACGATCCAGCTCTTCAAAACTACGCACGACGATGGCTTCGGCGGTGATTCCTTCAGCCGAAGTGCCGACACTGTTTCCCAATCCGAGCATCTGTAGTTTTCTCGGAACGGGCGCGAGCATCTCAAGACTTTCTTCACCGCGCACCCAGTGCGGCACCATAACTTTTTCTCCGCGCACGTTATCGAGGCCGTCACGTTTCATTTCGCTGATGGCCCATTCGATGGCGCGCTCGAGATTTTGCGAACCGCTCAAACGATGACCGATATGGTCCGTAAGATGTGCGAGTCGTGAATAAGCGCGGTCGCTGGTGAGTGCTGCCCCGATGATACGTGCGGCGGCAGCGCGATACCGATCGATCTTGACGGTCGGTGGCGGCATCGGGGTTGGTGTTGGGGTGGGAGATCCGGGTGGCCGTTGAGCTTGAACCGTATGAAGCGCAAAGAGAAGAACGAATAGTTGTAAGAAGCGCACGCAGAATCCTCCCAGGAACTTTTTCTTAGACCGCTTTAGACAAGATTTCAGGATTTACAAGATTAGCAGGATTAATCGCCTGCGGCACTCGGTTGCGGTGTTAAAGTGGGCACTGCCTTATCACTCGGCGTGCTCTTCACCATGAATGGCTTCTCACAGAACCAGAAGAACACCCACGCAAACAAGATCGTCGACGGAAGAACAATCATGAATGCGTTCGCCAGTTGCCACCAACCCGGATTCACCCAGAGCCACGACTGCATGATCACGAGCTCGTGCGTTAAATAGATCGAGTAAGAAAAAACACCGAGCGTCGAGAAGACCGAAACGAGCGAAGGCAATCTCGCCTGTCGCAGCCAACTCTGTTCCGCAAGCACCATCCTGTTCACCACGATGAAGAACCCAAGGCCCCACAACGGATGAATCAAAAACCAGCTCGTGACATGCAGCAAAGTGTCTTTCGGAATCCAAGGCAGGTAAGTCGATAACGCCGATGCCGCAACGATTAGCACAGTCGCGAGCCGCAGATCGCGTGACCAGCCGCGCAGAGTCGTCAGTCCAAAAAATACTTCCACACCCAGCGCGCCGAGAGCCCACGTGAACCAGTGTGACGCTGCTGCTTCCGGCACCGGAATGCCAACACCAGTCTTCAACCACACAACATGACTAAATCCCATCCAGGCCAACCGCGCAAACAGACAAACAGCGAGTGTCACGCCCCAGCCCCAGCGTACGCGAATGAAGAGCAGCAGGAAATACGCGAGATAGAGTTGCTCTTCGATCGCGAGTGTCCAGAAGACGCCGTTGATCGAGTAGCACGTGTATGGATCGAGATTGTGCAGCATCAGCAGGTGCATGCCGAGGTCGTAGACGAAGAAGCGCGTTACGTTAAGACCGACGGTTGCCGCTGTCATCAGCATGAATAAGAGCAACGTGATGATGTATGGCGGATAAAGGCGGCGAATTCTTCGTTTCCAGAAAGCACCGAAGCGAATATCGGGCTCGACTCCCGCAGCCTTGGCCCTGGCCCATTGCAGGTGAATACAAAAGCCGGAGATCACGAAGAATAGGAAGACACCGATGTAACCGAATGAGCTTGCGAATTGGACGAGGCGAACCGGGTATTGGAAGAGGTTGTTTGGAAGAACGTGTTTGCCTTGCTCGACGGCGTGATAAAGAACGACGCCCAACGCCGCAGCGCCTCTAAGCGCGTCGATGCCACGAAGACGATTGGGGGAAACGCCCATCTAGGATTCAATCTCTGCGATCTCTGCGTACCTCAGCGATCTCTGCGTTAAGTTTACATTAAACGCAGAGACCGCAGAGATACGCAGAGAGCGCAGAGTTTACTCACGCCGATACCAGCGAAGGCACGTCGATGTTGTATTTCCTTATTTTGCTGTAAAGTCGCGGCCGGTAGATGCCTAAGAGATTGGCCGCTGCCTGCTTGTTCCCCCCGGTTCGTTGCAGAGTTCTTTCAATCACGAGGCGCTCGATGTCTTCGAGCGTCATGTTCGGTGGCACATCCCACGTAACATTCGACGACGTTCCTTCCGGAAGCGTGCCGTTATCGAAAGGCAGATCGATCGGCTCGATCTGTTTATCTTTTGCGAGCAGCACCGCGCGCTCGATCACGTTCTGCAGCTCGCGCACATTCCCGGGCCAACTGTGAGCGAAGAGCCTTTGATAGGCAGCCTGCGAAACACCCGTAATCGGTCGTTCATACTTTTGCGCGTACATGTGCAGGAAGTGTTCAGTCAAGAGCTGAATGTCTTCATTGCGCTCGCGCAAAGGTGGCACGTGGATCGTAATCGTTGAGATGCGATAAAACAGATCATCGCGTAGCAAGCCGTCGCGAATCGCATCAGCCGGTGGACGGTTGGTCGAACAGACGAGACGGAAGTCGACAGCGTAAGTCTTCTCCGATCCGATCTTGCGATAACTTCTCTCCTGCAACACGCGCAGAAGTTTCGGCTGCAACTCGATCGGCATCTCCGCAATTTCATCGAGCATCAATGAGCCGCCCGCTGCGTGTTGGACCAACCCTTCTTTATCTGCATGCGCGCCGGTGAACGCGCCCTTCGTGTGACCAAACAACTCGGATTCGATCAACTCTTTCGGCAGCGCCGCGCAGTTCACTTTGATAAACGGTTTCTTCGAACGCAGCGACTGGTAGTGAATCGCATTCGCGATCAATTCTTTACCCGTGCCTGACTCACCCACGATCAGCACATTAGCATCTGACTTCGCGACAGATTCAATCGTCTCGTAAATCTGCTGCATCGGTTTCGAAGCGCCGATGATGTTGAAATACTCCGCGCGTGTGGAGAGCTGGCGCCGCATGTTCGCTGTTTCTGCAACCAGCTCGCGGCGTTCAAGCGCTTTCTCGACGAGCGGCTGTAGCTGTTCGAAATCAAATGGCTTCTCAACAAAATAGAACGCGCCGGCTTTCGTCGCTTCCACCGCTTTCTGAACCGAGCCGTAACCCGTAACTACGATCACTTCAGTTGTTGGCTTCGCGTCCTTCATGTGACGCAACACTTCCATACCATCCACGTCGGGCAGTTGCAGGTCGCAGATTGCAAGGTGATGCCCGCCCTGATCAAAAAGCTCGATTGCGGCCGCTCCGGTGGCGGCGGTGTCGACAGAGTAACCTTCCTCGACGAAATTCTGCCGCAGAGAGTCGGACATTGTTGGTTCGTCATCTACTACCAGAATCCGCACTTCTTTGTTCTCCACCTTTTTCTCCTCTCTCGATGTCGCTGCGCCTTGGGGCATGATGATTACTCCCGTTATAAGTTAAGAATTATCCATTCAGTGGAAGCTGAACAACGAACTTCCTGTCTATAAACTTTGCCGAGCCGCCGTGGGCCTCAATGATCTTCGCCGCGAGCGCCAGCTTGACCTCGTCGCTGCCCGCGAAAGTACGAAACGGATCGTGATCCAACTCGCGCAAGCCCGACCACTCGATCACGGCTCGTGCGCCATCAGACGATTTTGTCGTTACGAAAATCTCACCGGCTTCGTCCAGATTTTGCTTGTGCTTCATCGCGCCTGCACACAGCCACTTGAAAGCATCCGTCAGCTTAATTAGATCGAGGTTGCCCTGAACCGAGTCTGAACTCGAATCCAGAACTATCCGCGAACCGCCCTCAGTGGCAGTGGCACAGACCCCGCGCAGGACTTTATCCAATTCGACGCCGGGCTGCTTTTTCAACTCAACCGGCTGCCCGTATTTCACAATCGTCGACAAATCGTCGGCGGCGCGGTCGAGTCCGTTAATCAACTTGGCGATCGTCTCCTGCTCGTCACCAGGGCGCTCGTTTTTCTCGATCCGGCGTCGCAGGAACGTGGCATAGAGTTTGAGACCGTTGAGCTGATTCTTGAGGTCATGAACTATTTGCATTGAAGCTCGCCCGAGGTCTTGGAGTCGTTCAGTCTCTTCGGGCCTCGACATTGCAGTCTTCATCTGGGCAAATCTTTCTCGTCTCTCTAAATTAGGGGCCGCAGGGGGAGGGGGACTCACGCCGGTTCGAGTGTATTAATTAAACGCTGGCCTAAGATCCTTTTGTGTTGCGTTTCGATGCGGGATGTTACCAAAAAATGGGCGCGTATTCTAGTCATACAGTAAAATCAATAACTTGCGAGGGGTGGGAGACGTAAAATTTGAGCGCGAAGTCAGGTGTGAAAATGATGGAGAAGGCCGAGCCACTCACCGTCTTGTTGGTTGAAGACACAGAAGATAACCGGTTTATGATGCGACGTTTGCTCGAGATGTCGGGTTACGCGGTGATCGAAGCGATGAACGGTGAGGAGGCGGTGAGGCTCGCCAGGTCTGAATCCCCGCGATTGATTTTGATGGATCTCAGTCTGCCAGTGATCGACGGGCTTGCCGCAACGCGTTTGATTCGCCAGCTTCCAGACTGCGAGTCAACGCCCATCATTGCGGTTTCGGCCCACGACACATCTGACTTTCAGTCGGAAGCGATGGATGCGGGCTGCAATTCCTACGTTACCAAACCGATTGACTTCAACGAGCTGGAAGAATTAATCGGTAAGTTGCTGCGCGGATAGTTGACTGTTCTTTTGTACTTTTTGCGCCTGTTTGTGGCACAATTCTCGGCATCATGGCGGTTCCAGATCGACGGATCGAAACGAGCGAGACTAACCGAACCCTCATCATCGGCGTGGCTGTGGTTGCAGCGATTTTGATCGCGGGCCTGTTCTACGGTCTGATGCGTTTAGGCGGTGGTGGTGGCGGTCCAACCGGATTACAAGGCGCGATACGCGAAGGCTCACCACAGTGGGAAGAGAATAAGAAAAACATCGTGCTCGATGATCCGGAAGCAACCGAAGCAAAGCGCGCGCTTGGCGACATCACGATGACTCTCACCACGACCGTGCGTAATCTCACCGGAAAGACTTTAAGTGGACTCGAGGTTCGTGGTGCTGTTGTCGACTACGATGGAAAGCCTGTGAAACAGCGAGCCGTCGTCGTGATTCCCGGACGACAACCCGAGCTCCCACCAAACAAGACTCTGCAGGTAAACATAACCCTCGACGGCATGAGCGACACCGACGCCCGCGCGAATATCAAGATGGAAGTCACAGGGTTCAAGTTCAAAGAATAGGTGGGCCGCAGAGCTCCGCGGATGTGTCTCGGATCCGATCCGCGATTTTATCAGCGAAAATCTGCGGCGGCCCGCTTCTTTTGGCTTTGGGGCGTGACTGGACCATAGCGTCCCGAACTTTTCGCTACTCTTGTTCCGCACGATACTTCCAAACTCGATCGTGCTGGGCTGCGTGAAGAATCGCAAACACTATTATTGAATCTGGCCGCTCAATGAAGAAAAGGCGATATGGAAATCGTCGAGTGAGAACGCGACGAACAGTTGGAGTTCGGCGAACACGCGTAAAGGATTCGGGATTCTTTAGTGCTCGCGCGATTCCCGAACGTACTTCCGAAAGAAGTTCCAGTCCAAGGCCCAGCTCACGATTGTCATACCATGCAGCGGCATCAGTGAGGTCCGCCTCGGCTTCTGGTCTGATGATGAGGCGCCGGGTCATCCGTTGGGCTGATGACTAAGCCGGGCTCGGATGCGGCCTTCGACTTCTTCCCATGTGCTACCTGCATCTGGGTCCTTAGCGTATGCGGCTAGGCGCGCTTCAAGTAGCGCCTTTTCCTGTATCGTTAATGGTTCTTCTTCATCAAGCCAATCGTCGCTATCGAGTTCAGCTAATCTCAAGCGGATTTCTTGGCGCTCGGTCTTTGTGAGTTTTGGTAGTTCTTCGAGGATTTCGGTTTTGCTCATGGACCTATATTAAATATCTGATCGGCTGCAAGCAACTTCCGTCCGATCTTGGGAAAGCCTCAAAACAATTACAACCCCATCGCACGTCTGCGAGTCCGCTCAAGTGCACGACGAACGTCCAAGCAGGACTCGGAGTCGATGCGGAAGAGTTGCCGGCTACCATTGGGCGGCATGTTGTTCAGAGCGTCTGTATGGCCTGTCCGCGATGGGGCCAGGCAATCAGGCTACGAGCCTTCCCACGTCTTGAATGGTCGCATATAGCATCAACACCATGAACAGCGCCCAGCCTACGAGTGTGGCAGGAGCTTCGACTCTGGCGAGAGGACGATAGATCTTCTCAAGAAGGCAGAAGAGAATTCGCCCACCATCTAAAGGAGGAAGCGGCAGCAGGTTGAAGACTGCGAGGCTGATGTTGATCAGTACGGAAAAAGTGAGTAGGTTGGCGAGGGTAGAACCAAACTCAGCACCGCCAACAGCCACGATGCCTACGAGCCCGCTCAGCTGTCCCAAATCTGAAAACAACATCGACAACCCGTGCAGTTGCTGTTGCAGGCCTATAATCAGTTGAGTGGTGGCGAACGACAGAGCTCGGACTGGTCCTAAACTGAACTGCGAGAGACCTATCAAGAATAACCCTACGAACGCACCGGCGATATTCGCGACCGGGCCGCCGAGAGCGAATGTTATTCGCTTGTACGTCGGGAGTTGTCGGAAGTCCCCATCTTCCAGCGCAGGCAAAACATATCCGCCCAATGGAATCCACGAGAACCAGTAGGATGTTTCGGCGCGTTGGAATCCAAACAGTTTTGGTCCAAACCCGATGGAGAATCGCTTGACCGGAATACGGCAAAGCTTCGCCGCTAATAAATGACCGTACTCGTGGATGGCGATTAGCAGCCCGATAACGATGGCAACGGCGACGTACGACATTGCTTTTACCTCCGGATTATTCGTTGCTGCCGATTTTAATCCAGAAATAACTCTTCTAGCGACTGTTTCACGGGCTGAACAGAAACAATCTTCCCGCCAGCTTTTCGCAGCGCCGCCAGTACGCCTTCGATTTCATCCTCGGATGAGATTTCGATGCGGAGTCCGCGGGGGATGGGGGCGATGTCGGCGCCGGGCAGGTGCTGGCGCAGGGTCTCTGCGTCTGTGCCGGTCGCAAGGACTTCCATACGATTTGGGCCTTCGGTTTTCCGGCGGAGCTCGTCGAGATAACCGACCTGCGATAGTCGACCGCGTTTGAGAATGGCAACCTGGTCGCACAACACTTCGATATCGGAAAGTATGTGCGAGCACATGAAGACAGTTTTGCCCTCGTCGCGTAGTGAACTAATCAAATCTCTGACTTCACGACGCCCGACCGGATCGAGTCCACTCATCGGCTCATCGAGAAAAACGATCTCCGGATCGTTAACCAGCGACTGGGCCAAGCCGACTCGCTGCAGCATTCCTTTCGAAAACTTCCGCAGTTGCGAATCCCAGCGCTTCTCGTCGAGCCTGACTCGCGCCAGCAGATCAGCGGTGCGCTTCTTTCGTTCGCCGGCGCGAAGACCGAAGATCTCGCCGCAGTACTCGAGAAACTCGCGCGCCGTGAGGTAATCGTAGAAGTACGGATTCTCAGGCAGGTAGCCGATGCGTTGATGCATTGAGACGTCCTGAATGTCGTGACCGAGAATCCGCGCGCTGCCTGTCGTCGGAAAGATCAGCCGCATCAGCAGCTTGAGTGTCGTCGTCTTGCCCGCACCATTCGCGCCGAGAAAACCGAAGATCTGCCCGTGATCGATCGACAGCGAGAGTCCATCGAGCGCACGCACTCTTCGTTTGCGGAAGAAACCGACTTCGTAGTCTTTTGTTAAGTTGGTAATTTCGATAACTGGCATGGTCTATTTCTTGGGAATCTTCGAATTCGGATCGAGATCAACTTCACACACACCGGCGCGCAAGACATAAGGCGCTCCGCTTGGATCGAGTGGCGCACCCGACGCATCCACAGCGACACGGAGCGCGCGCAACACCGGCTCGATCTCCTTCCATGAATTAGGACACTTGCCGGTGCGTGCCTGATAAGCCGCAAACAACTTTCGCAAACTATCGCGCTGGTCCAATGAATCGAGTTGAAGCAAACGGTTGTGCGCCGTCTCTTTGATTATCTCCTCAGTCGCTTGCTCGTACAGGCGCGTGTAGATCTCGCGTGCGGTCTCACGACTGCCACCATCAGCAGCCATCTTCGCTTTCATCGCGTGCATCCACTCCCGTGCGCCCTCGATCTGCGCGCCACGTCCATACATGTCACTCGCCGCCTGGTAGTTTCGCTGTCGCCAGTAGATGTATCCGAGATGGTGATAGAGTCGCCACGCGTTTGGGTTTGCCTCGATGCCTTTTTTCGTGATGCGGATCGCTTCGTTAACATCGATCGCGGGCAGCACGACCGCAGCGTATTGATAAGGCTCTTGAAACTGGGGATCGAGTTCCGTTGCCGTATCCAACAACGGCGCCAGTAACTTCAGATTGAGATCGCTGAGTCTGTCAATCTCCATGTCCTCGGAATTCATGATCTTCCGGCCGACGTATTGCAGCGACCGCATCCAGTACCAGTCGGCGGCGAGCCCGTTAAAGCCGAGACTGAGCCGGCGCGCCATCTTGCCGTTTACATAAAGGCCCTCATCGATCGCGTTTGGATCCGCGGGCGGTCGTAACGTGTCGAGCCGGCGGACGAGGAGCGCGGCACACGTCATTCCGATCACGACGACAAGTCCGAGCGCGATGGTCCTGGTTCGGTCGTTCATTGTCATTTGAAGTTACGACGGCCGAAGACGAGTGTTGCGGCGGCCAGAATTACAGCGATGTAGACGAATGCATACAGCGCGGTACCAAAGATAAATTCGAGTGCTGGTGGGCGACCGTGCGCGGCCGGGGTGATGAAGCTGTAGTTGGCGAGGTTAGGCAGCAGGTAGTAGAGACCGGTAAACAACCAGCGTGCGCCGGAGCTGCCTAACGAGTCGGCGAGATTCTTCAAGTCGGCGCTGAAGTGGCCGATGATGAAGACCATGAACGTCAGCAAAGCGGAGAGTGCCGGTGAAGAGAATGACGAGAACAGCAGTGCGGTCGCCGTCAGCAGCATCAGCTCCATGTAGATCAACAACACGGCGGGCCAGATTGTCGGAATCAACGGATCCCAGCCGCGGCTTACGTACAGCAACGCCAGCGAAACACCGACACCCATCACGAGAACGTTTACCAGCAACGTTAGACAAAGACCGAGATACTTACCAACGAGGAACTCACCGCGTCCCACCGGCTTCGAGAAGACGGCATAGATCGTCCGGCGTTCGATCTCTTTGTAGACGAGTCCGACGCCGACGAAGATAGCGATGAAGACGCCGAAGAGAAGCATCGCGCTGAGGCCGAGGTCCACGATCACTTTTCGTTCCTGACCGCCCGACAATTCGCCGATGAAGACTGAAGCGCCGGTTAGCAGTAGGACGAACAGCACGAGGTTGTAGAGCACGCGGTCGCGTACGGCTTCACGAAAAGCATTTCGTGCAATCGCGGCGATGCGCCAGAGCTTCCCTCGCCGAGACTCAGTGCGCGTAGTTGATTGTGTGATAGCTGCGGTACTTTCCATAGAAGATGATTAGAGTTTCTGCCATTGTGTCACGACGAAGCATGAGGTGAGTTTTGTCTGGAGTTTATTAATCAACGGCTCGAGCTTCATCAGCAGCGGCGCAAACAACTTTTTGCTTTTGGGAGGAATGCGGAATATCAATGAATTCAAAACCAGTAAGAATGCGATGTTGCCGAGATAGTCGACCTTCCTGAGCTCAAAACTTTTGCGAAAATCTCTCTGCAACACGCCGACATCGATCGCCGCTTCATTGTCGGAAAAGAAACGATCGAAACGATACCAGACCTTTCTCACCACATCCGGAAGCGAGCCACTGTGCGGCTCCATGAAACAAAAGTGCCCACCGGGTTTCAGCACGCGATGTATCTCGCGCACGGCCGCCTTCATGTTCGGATGAATGTGATGCAGCCCACCCACCACCGCGACACAGTCGAAACTATTGTCCGGCAGTCCGGAATCGAGCAAAGATCTCTTCACCACGTTTGCGCTGGTCCAACGCGACTGAAAAGTGTCAATGACCTCGTTTGAAATATCCAAACCCGTCACATTCGCGCCGCGTGCGAGCAGGTAACTCGTCGTTTGCCCGCTGCCACACATCGCATCCAGCACCTGAAGCCCCGCTAGATTTAGACCAGCAAACATCGGTTCGTAAATAAACCGGCGACGGTATTCGACGCTCCACTCGTCGCTGTAATGCGCTTCGTAGTCGGCGGCGATCGTGTCGTAGTGTTGTTGCTGCTGCCGTTCAGAAGCGCCAAGCTGGGCCTCCCACGTTGCCGCGGCCGTGGATGAGTCGAGTGCCTCTTCAATCACTGGGTCCGTCTCCGGCTAAATGGGAAAGCGAGCATGCCGATGATTATTAAACCGCTCAAACTGCTCATTGTCGATATTTTTGTTTTGCGAGGTTCGCGGAAGTCTAGCGCGACTGAGGTTGCGTCTTGCGGCAGAGAGATCAAGAGCGCGCCGTCTTTGTCGGGGCGTGTCGGCAAGATGCCTGCTTCGCTCGTTGCGGTCCAGTGTGGATAGTAGAAAGTTCTGACACGTGCTTCTGTAGCTGGACCAGCCGTGACTGAGAACTTCCGGTGCTCGGGGTTCCACGAGCTTACTATCACTGTTCGCCCGTTTGCTTCGACTTCGGTCGTCATCTTTCGCGCGTCATTGCGAGCCCAGATCGGAATCCAGTAGTTCACGCTCGAGCTACCGCGCACGTCCGTGATCATGGTTTCGAACTTCTGCGGTGGGAAATACTGTGCTTCACGCACGACGTGAGAGAGGGTGAACGCTACGGCGATCGCCATCGCGCCGAGCACCACCATCCGTTTTGCCCTGACGCCGTTCGAGATCATCGGCAGACCCGCAGCGGCGAGTATCGAGCCACCCATCGAAATCAAGATCATCCACCGCCAAGGAAACTGTGTTTCCTGAAGGGGTTTCAGAACCATCCAAATTGGGCGGCTGAGAGGAAGCGCCATGAACAAAGCGAAGAGTGTTAAGACAATAACCGGCGGGTGGCCCTCCGTGGCCACCCGTTTCGTTAACAACAAGAACGCCGGTGCGAACAACATGAGCGTCATCAGCGCCATGATATTCATCCACCACACGTTGAGATTGTCAGGCGAGAATGTTGAGAGTAAAAAGTTAACGCGGTAGTCGACAGATGAGTCGCGGTGAATGTTGTTGACGCCAATCCAACCCACTTCCGAAACCATCGTCACCCAATAGATCGCGCTCACACTCAACCCCAGCACACCCGCGAGCGCAAGTTTCACAAGCTTGCGAAGCTCACGAGTTTTAACCAGCGAATAGACCGCGAGCGCCATCGATCCAATCACTGCGAGCGGCAAGTGCGTGAACAACAGCAATCCGTACGTCGCAGCAAGCCCCGCGACATCTCTCCGCCGCCCACGCTCACACACGCGGTCCACAAAACCAAACACAAACGGCAACACCGCGCTGCCGGCCCACTCGGCCAACAACATCGCCTGGTAAAGCTGATTAAGGTGATAAGGCGCGAACGCGTAGAAGAAAGCCGCCCATCCGGCGCTCAACGGTACCAGGATCGACTTAGCCCAGAAATACATTCCGAGCCCGCCCGCGATCGAGATCATAACGAACACAACCAGAGTCGCGGCGTACCAGTTACCGATCACATACCTCACAAAAGCAAGCAGGTAATAAAGTGCGGGAGGATAGAACCGGAAGCTGGGATCACCATAGCCGCCGTTCGATTCAGCGAGCCAGCCGGGATACGGGTCGCCGGCAACGATCGCGTCGTAAAAGGGAAGTGCAAAACGAAAGTGATTAGTGAGATCGAGATTGGAAGGAATGCCCCAGAGGATCGCGGGCACGATGACGAGGAATGAGGCGACAACAACGAGCGCAATCGACGGCGGCCAGTTGCCGAGTATCGATTTCCAGGTACCAATATCTGATTGTTGGATTTCAGTTATCGAGCGCATTTTCTTGTAAAGCTGGAAATCGCCAAATTGCCAATCGGTGGGCGAAACCGATTGGCAATGGTTTGTTGAGGGGGAAAGAGAGAGTCGGGAAGTTACCTGTTTCTGCTTAGTTTCCAACAACTGGCAAGGCACGAATGTCAGCTCTGGTGATTGGTATCGCGCTGAGATCAGGGTCGCCGTGCATGACGCCATCTTCCGTTGTACCGAAGGTGCGAGTACCAGTCATCGAGACGCCGGTGGTTATCAGCGGGAATGCATAAACGCCGAACACGGCAGTGGAAGCGTTACCAGCTTGTTCAACTATCTCGAAGTGGTAGCCACTCTTGTCGCCACTTCCTAACACCGTATCGGTGAGAGTTTGACCCTTTAACTGGTTGAGGCTTCCCGCGTATGCTCCGGCTCCCGCGGTCGCCTGGTAGACGACTTGTGCGCTATGGATGGTGCGAAGTGATGACTGGGCCGAACCTTCATTCGCAGCACGTCGGCTCGCGAGGAGATTGGGGATGGCGATGGAGGCGAGTATTCCGATGATCGTAACCACGATGAGAAGTTCGATCAGTGAAAAACCATCTTGTCGTTTGTTCTTCATATTCTTGCTCCCAGGAAATCATTCATTCTCCACATTGAGTCTTTCACGACAGCGGAGCGTGATTTCTTAGAACTCCATTAACAAAATCTATGCCAAATAAACCGTACGACAATCAGCTAATTTTTGGGGCTATCTGGGCCATTGAAGCTATCTCACACTCATCATCTGAATATGAATGACAGTTTCTGTCAGGCCAGCGCCAATCTTTGTTATTTAAAAAAAGAGGGCGGAGTTCGCACCCCGCCCTTTGAAGTAATCAAGTGATTGAGAGTTAGTTACCGAGCACTGCCATAGCGTCAACTGCTGCTCGGTTCGCCGGAGCTGTCATCGTCGTATCGCCGTGCATCACGCCGTCGTCGGCAACAGCAAACCTTCGAGTTCCCGTTGCGGAAACACCACCCGTAACTGTCGGAACTGCGGTAGCGTAGAAACCGTCGGGGGTCGTTCCTGCTACTGTGATGGCAAACGTATAACCACTCTTGCCACCGGTAGAGAGAACTGCGTCGATAAGGCCCTGGCCAGTTCCAGCCGGAGGCACTGGTCCGAGTTGGGCCATTGTTCCATAATTTCCCTGGCCCGCGGTCGCCTGGTAGGTGGCTTCCGAACTGTGAATCGTACGCAGTGAGGACTGAGCCGAACCTTCGTTAGCGGCACGGCGTGAAGCGAGTAGGTTGGGGATAGCGATAGCGGCGATGATGCCGATGATCGCAACGACGATGAGGAGTTCGATCAACGAAAAGCCTTCTTGGCGTTTGGTAGTCATGCTAATTTCTTGCTCCTTAAAAGATTAGGTTCTAGTTGCTCGCGCCACCGGCTTTCGTTCTTTGTGAGCCGCGCAGAGCGCGAATTTGTCGGTGGTCTCTAAAACAACCGTTGTGCCATGCGGGATTGGCGTCAAAAAGAGGATATTTCGATCTTTTTTGATCGAAATATTCGAAGTGGAAGAGTTATTGGAATGTTCCTGACAATTTCTGGCAGCGGGGGAATGACGCTTTCCGGCACAAAGATTTAGCCGCGGATTCACGCGGATTACGCGGATCTGAAATAGAGTTCAGATCTGCGTTCATCCGCGTGAATCCGCGGCTAATTTGTTTCGCCTGCGCCGGCGGCGAACTCGCCTGAGTCTTCAGAGCGGCGGCGTGGGCCCTGGTCTGTGGCCCGGCGGCGCGGAACTGAATCTGGACCACGCCGCTCGTCACGCATTTGCGCCGTTAGACCACGAGCGCCATGCTTGTCGAGCAGGTGTCGCAGCGAGCGCACCGAGAGACGCAGAAGCTCGGCGGCGTTAGTTTGATTGCCCGCCGTGCGACGCAAGGCTTCGAGTACGTAAGTCTTTTCAAGCTGGTCCAGGTGTGCGGTGAGGTTGATTCCCTCTTCCGGAAATTCCATCGCTTCCGCTACGCGATACGGATTGTAGTTTGTGATCTTCTCCGGCAGACGTTCCGGCTCGATCGAGTTTGTTCGCTCGAGCGCGACCGCTCGCTCGATCGTGTGCTCCAACTCACGAACATTTCCCGGCCACGAGTAACGCTCGAGCAACCGCATCGCGTTCTCGCTGACCGTGAGTGTTCGTCCAGTCGGGGCGCAGAACTTCTGCACAAAGTGATCGGCGAGCTCGGAAATGTCTTCCGCGCGCTCGCGCAAAGGTGGAAGCTCGATCGGGATCACGGAGATCCGGTAGTAAAGATCCTCGCGAAATGTGTTTGCTGACACCATGCTCGCGAGATCGCGATTCGTGGCGGCGATCACGCGCGTATCGACGAGCATCTCTTCAGTCGCGCCTACTGGCCGAACTTTGCGCTCCTGCAACACGCGCAGCAGTTTGACTTGCATCGCCGGCGACATCTCGCCGATCTCATCGAGGAAGATCGTGCCGCTATTTGCTGCTTCAAACAGTCCCTTGCGATTTGCGTTGGCGCCTGTGAACGAGCCTTTCACGTAACCAAACAACTCTGACTCGAGCAGCGTTTCAGTAAACGCGCCGCAGTTTACAGACACGAAAGGTTTCTCCGCGCGTGGGCTCAAATCGTGAATCGCTCGCGCGACCAGTTCTTTTCCCGTGCCTGATTCCCCCGTGACGAGCACCGTGGACTGCACCTCCGCGACCTGCTCGATCATCTGGTAGAGCGCGCGCATTCGTTCGCTGCGTCCGATGATGTTGCCAAGCCTGCCGCGTGTGCGTTGTCCCTGAATGAGCGCCTTGTTCTCTTCGAGCAGCGCTTCTTTTTCTTTGATGAGTGAGATCTTTTTGAGCGCGCGGGCGACTGTCTCTTTGAGCAGGTCGTTGTCGAAGGGTTTCTGAACGAAGTCGTAAGCGCCGAGTAGAAATGCTTCGCGCGCGGTATCGACGTTCGCGAAAGCCGTCATCATGACTACTTCTACTTCGGGAAGCAGCGCTCGCACCTCACGCAGCAGATCGACACCGCTCATGTCGGGCATTCTGATGTCGCAGATGATCAGATCGGGCGCGAGCTGTCGTATTTGTTCGAGCGCGGCGTGTCCATTTTCCGCAACACGCACAATGTGTCCTTCGCGCTGGAATAAATGCGTCAAAAACTGACGCATTCCGAGTTCGTCGTCAACGATCAAAAGATTGGCCATGGCTAATTCGACTGGTCAGGAGTGCCGTTACCGTTGTTTGTGGCAATTGGTAACTCGACAGTTATCGTGGTTCCCTGTCCCACGAGACTGCGGACATTGATTGTACCACCATGATCGCGAATGATTTGATAAACAATTGAGAGCCCGAGACCCGTGCCGCCCGTCGTCGATGAGAACGGTTCGAACAAGTGTTCGACTTGTTCGGGCGACATGCCACGCCCCGTGTCAGTGAAAGTGATGCGGAGCCGCTCGTTGTGATTCTTTTCGAGCGTCGCCCGCAGGGTTCCGCCCTGCGGCATCGCCTGCAGCGCATTACGCGCAAGATTCCAAAACACCTGCTTTAACTGGCCTTCGTCTGCTTCTGCGTAGAGCGCGTCGTCGGGCAACTCCTCAACAATGCTCTGATTCGCCCCGATCTCCGGACTATGTCGCATGAGTGCAAACGTCTGGTGCAGCAAATCGCCCACATCAACACGCGCCTGAATGAGCGAGCGTGGCCGCGCGTAACTAAGAAAATCCGTGATGATGCGGTTCAAACGATCAGACTCGCGCAGAATGATCTCCATCAGCTCTGTCTGTGCCGGATCGCTGTTCATTTCCGAGCGCAGCATCTGAATCGAGCCGCGCATCGCAGCCAAGGGGTTGCGAATCTCGTGTGCGATCGACGCCGCCATGCGACCGATCGCCGCGAGACGATCCTGGCGTCGCGATGTCTCTTCGAGACTGCGCACCTGAGTCAGATCCTGAAACGTGATCACCATGCCGGTCGTTTCGCCGGCTTCTGTCGATAATGGCGCGATGCTGTAGCCGAGACGAAGACGCATGCCCTCCGAAGTCAGGCAGCTCGTTTCGAAGCGCGGGCTGGTGTCGCCTTTTTGCAACGCGGCCAACGTCTGGTTGATGTGCTCCTTCAGATCGCTGAAAAGGATCGAAGCGTCCTGCCCGCGAATGGTCGCTTCCGGATAATGCGTGATCTCCTGTGCGGCGACGTTGAATGTGAAGATGCGTCCTTCGAGATCAGTTGTGACAAGGCCGGAGCGAATCGACGCTACGATGCGTTCGTGCAACGCGCGCAGGTTGGCGAGCGATTGTGTTGCCGCAGCAAGACGCACGTCCGAACGCGACTGTCTTTCTGCCAACCGCGCCGACAGCAGGCCGACAACAAAGAACGCGACGTCAAATAGTCCGACCCACTGAATCGTCTGCGACACCGATCCGCCGACGAGTCGTGAGGGATCGGTCGCGCTCATGAGACCGGTGATTTCCAGCGCACACGCCGTGAACGCGACTGCGCATCCGACAGACGTCACGACTGCTTCGCGTGGTCCTAAAAATAGACTTGAAACCGCAATGATGACGATGTAGAGCGCGACATACGGCGACTGAATCACGTTGGAATTCCAAACAAGCCATGTGACGAGCAGAACGTCGATGGCGAGTTGAAACCGTGCCTGTAAGAGAATGTTTTTTGAGAGACGAAAGATCAGCGCGTAGAAAATCGTGAGAACCGCGACGATGGTCAGCAGTCCGAGACTCTTATTGATCGATTGTGAGGCTTGTCCGGTCCAGAGAGTTCCGACGACACTGAGGAGAAGTGCGGTGACGAGTCGCCCGGCGATCATCCAGCCGAGCTTCGAGCCTACGGTCCGTTCCAGCGTGGCCATCGGGGCTAAAGCGTAACACAGATCTACACGGATGAAGACGGATTATCTATTCGTATCTGAGCGCTCTCAATGGATCAATGCGCATCGCTCGTCGCGCCGGCAGATAGCAGGCGAGCAGCGATACGATCACGAGCAACAACGAAATACTCGCAAACGTCGTCACATCAACCGCGGCGACGCCAAAGAGCAGACCGGAAAGAAGTCGCGTGAGTGCGAATGCTGCTAAGAGTCCGAGCACGACGCCCACGATCGTCAAACCTAATCCCTGCTTCAAGACGAGCAGCAACACCTGCCGCGGTTGCGCGCCGACAGCGAGTCGCAGCCCGAGTTCGCGCGTTCGCAACGCGACTGAATAGTTCATCACGCCGAAGATGCCGACCGCTGAGAGCAGTGTCGCTAGTCCCGCGAAGAGTCCCAACAGCAACGTGTTGAAACGCGAACGCGCTACCCATTCAGACATCACCTGGTTCATCGTGCGCACATCAGAAACAGGTTGATTCGGATCGAGCGCGCGGATCTCTCGCTGCACCGCCGGAGCGATCGCGGTCGGATCGCCATCAGTGCGCACGACGAGTGTCATGAAACCGTAAGTGAGATCCGGATGTGGAAAGTAAACAGCAGGTGGCGCTTCATCAACGAGACTGTCGTATCTCACGTTACCGACGACGCCGATGATCTCGGCCGGCGTTGGTTTATCAAACATATTCACGTCGAGCCGCTGTCCCATCGGATCCTGATCTGGGAAATATTGGTGCGCCAGCGCTTCGTTGATTAGTATGACGTGCTTTGGTTCCCGTTGTTCGGCGTCCGAGAAATTGCGTCCGCGCAGCAAGGGAATCCCCAAGGTTTCAAAATAACCTGCATCAACAACGCGCACATCTGTTGACGGTCCTTGTCCCGGCGGTGGCTCGGGTCGCCCGAGGATTTTGAAACCGGTCGAAGAGCCCAGACCTCCATACAGCGGAAGAAAATTGACGATGCCCGCAGAACGCACGGTCGGCAAATGGCGGACGCGTTCGAGTGCCTGACTGAAGAAGTTAATTACCTGCGGATCTTCACGATAAGAATCCGGAAGTCGCACGACCATAGTCAACATATTGTCGGTATTGAATCCGCGATCTACCTGTTGGAGCCGCACGAAACTCCTGATCAGCAAACCAGCACTGGCAAGCAGTACAACAGCAAGCGCGATCTCTGACACGACGAGCGCGTTGCGCAAGCGACGGCTGCCACTCGCCTGGCCCGACTCCGACTTGCCACCGTCTTTCAGTGAGTCGTTGAGGTTGAGACGAGAAATGTGAAGGGCTGGAGCGAGTCCGAAGATGATGCCCGTTAGCAGCGACACTCCGAGTGTCCAACCGAGTACGGTGAGATTCAATCCGACGCTCTGCAACGTAACGAGATCGCGTGGGCTGATCGCTATGAGCGCCTTGATTCCGAGCCACGCGAAACCCAATCCGAGCACGCTACCGAGGAGCGCGAGCAGGAGACTCTCTGTCAACAACTGCCTGATGATGCGCATACGACGGGCCCCGAGGGCAGCTCGCACCGCGATTTCTTTCTCGCGGGAGGTTGCGAGTGAAAGCAAAAGGTTTGCGACATTCGCACATGCTATGAGCAACACAAATGCAACCGCCCCGAGCATCAGCCAGAGCGGGCGACGGACGTTGCCGAAGAATTGTTCGCGCAGTGGCAACACTTCGGCAGAGTAGTTTTTATTAAACTGCGGCGCCTCTTCTGAAAGTCGCGCGTGGATCGTGCGCATCTCGGCCGCGGCCTGGCCCACGCTAACGCCATCTTTCAAACGAGCGACCGTGCCCAGAAATCTGCCGCGCTCATTTTCGCCTGGTCCAACCGGCATCGGCAGAATGGTCCACAGCTCCGCGGGACGGCCCGTGCCCGAACGCTGTTTAATGTGAAACTGAAAATTCGGCGGCATCACGCCGATGACCGTGTACTTCTCAGCGTTGAGAGTGATCGTATTTCCAACCAGACTAGGCTGTCCGCCGAATCGACGTTGCCAAAGTCCGTAGCTCAACACTGTGACCGGAGATTGTCCGCCTTTGTCGTCTTCCGGCAGAAAGGTTCGACCAAGAATCGGATCGACACCGAGTATTTTGAAGAATTCAGGCGTTACAAACTGCGACGACAACTCTTCCGGTTCACCCGTGCCCGTCAGGTTTAGACGTTGATCGCTGAACGCGGCCATGTATTGGAAACTGCTGTTCTGATCACGCCAGGCGCGGAAGTTTGCACGCGAAGCGCTGTTCTGGTGTCTGCCCGAGGGTGAGACTTCCCACACCGTTGTGATCCGGTCTGCATCGCGATAGGGAAGTGGCCGCAGCAACAGCTCGTTGACGACTGAGAAGATCGCCGTGTTGGCGCCGATGCCGAGCGCGAGCGTGATGATGGCGATCGAAGTGAATGCTTTATGTTTGGCGAGCATGCGGACGCCGTAGCGAATGTCCTGTGCGAGCGTCTCAAAGATGCCGCCGCCTTTAACGTCGTAAGCCGCATCGACGGCCCGGTTGAGATTTCCAAAACTGCGCATTGCTTTTTCGCGTGCCTCTGCTGGTGACATTCCAGCCCTGATGTTTGCGTCCACCTCCATCTCGAGATGCAGACGCATTTCACGATCGATATCGTTGATGACGTCCTCACGCTGTCGCAGAGCTCTGATTCGATCGCGAAGAATGTTGAGCCACTTCATTTCTATAAAACTCTTTCCAGGGATTTTGTTTGTGCCTTTTGAACTTTTGTGCCTTTTGTGTACTGGCTTTATGTGGCCTGCCGCACTTTCGCGATCGCGAGGCAGAGTCGATCCCAGCTAGCTTCTTGGGTCTCGAGTTGCTTTCGTCCGGCGCGCGTGAGTTTGTAAAACTTCGCCTCACGACCAGTCTCGTGTACGTCCCAACGCGCGGAGACCCAACCCTTTTGCTCGATGCGATAGAGCGCGGGATACAAAGATCCCTGTTCCACATTCAACATTTCGTCGGAAAGCTGGCGAATGCGCTGAATAACTCCATACCCGTGCAACTCTCCAAGCGAGAGCGACTTGAGTATGAGCATATCGAGAGTTCCCTGTAACAAATCGGCCTTATCTTTGGGCACGTGTAATCCCTTCGCTATCGATACCTAGAAACGGTAGGCATCTTACGCACCGATACCTAGATTGTCAAAGTATGCCGCAAAAAAACCTGTTAGCCACAAAAAGGCACAAAAAGCGCAAAAATACAGCTTGAATCTGTGAAGTTCTGCGTCCAAATTGAGACTTATGACAGCACCAACACAGACACGAGAAAACGACCTGCAAAAACTGCGAGAGCTGGTTAAAGATATCGACTTCTGCATGCTGACCACGGTTGATGAAGGTGGCGATCTACATAGCCGGCCGATGTCGTCGAATGGTGATATCGATGCGGATGGTGATATTTGGTTTTTCACTAATGCGTCGTCACACAAGGTGAGCGAGATCGAGAAGCTGCCGAAGGTAAACGTCAGCTTTGCGGATCCGGACAATCAACGTTACATATCCGTGAGTGGAACGGCGCAGCTCGTACGCGATCGAGCGAAGATCGATGAGTTGTGGCGGCCCGAGTTCAAGATCTGGTTTCCCGAAGGCAAAGACGACCCGGAGATTGCACTGCTCCGCGTCAATCTCGAAAAAGCTGAGTACTGGGACAGCCCGTCGAGCACGATTGGTTACGCGTTGAGTTTTGTCTCGTCACTCGTGACGGGCAAGCAGCCCGATCTTGGCGAGAACAGGAAAGTGAATTTATGATCAGCAACGCATGAAAATCGGTGAGTATCTCGAACGGATCAATTACAACGGCTCGCGAGAAGTGAATGCGGAAACGTTGCGCGCGCTCCAGGTTGCACATTTGATGAGTGTGCCTTTTGAAAACCTGAGCATTCACTCCGGCGAGCCGATCGTTCTCAACGAAGACGCGTTGTACAAAAAAATCGTAGACCAGCGACGCGGCGGTTTTTGTTACGAATGCAACGGCTTGTTCGCGGGCTTGTTGCGCGCTTTGGGTTTCGACGTCGCGATGTTAGCGGCAGGCGTGGCGAGGGCTGACGGAAGTTTTGGACCAATCTTCGATCACATGGCGCTGATGGTCACGCTGAACGAGCGTTGGCTGGTTGATGTTGGTTTCGGTGACTCGTTTTTGGAGCCGCTGTTACTCGATACACGAGACGATCAAGTGCAAGGCACGCGTACCTTTCGTCTGGTGGGCGCGGATGATCACGTTATTCTAAAGCGGCGCAACGATGGTGAAGACTGGCAACCGCAATATCATTTCACACTCCAACCTTACACATTTCCCGATTACGAAGAGATGTGTCGTTACCACCAGACCTCTCCGGATTCACATTTCACCAAAGGTCTCGTCTGCTCGCGCGCCACAGAAGATGGTCGCATCACACTCAGTGACATGCGCTTCATCACCACCTCCGGTCCGCAACGACTTCGCGACGAACAAACCTTATCGAGCCGCGAAGAATACGACCGCGTCTTGCACGATCATTTCGGTGTCGTGATGAAGAATCCAGTGCGATTCGTCTAACTATGCCGCCGCGACACGCTGGCTGCCACCGCGACGAGTTCTGCAAGTTCAACCGGCTTGGGTACGTGCATGTCGTAGCCGGCGCGTAACGCTTGCAAACGATCTTCGACACGCGTGTAAGCAGTCAGCGCGATTGCCGGCACCTTGCCACCACGATCGGGAGGAAGAGCTCGAACCTGCTTGATCAAGTCGTAGCCGTCTGTTCCCGGCATTCCGATGTCGCTGATCAAAATGTCCGGAACAAACCCTCGCAACGAGTCGATGGCCTCGGCAGCCGTGCCTACCACTTTAACTTTAGCACCGAGGAACTCGAGGCCCTGCTTCAGCAGTTCGCGCGTATCAGGTTCGTCATCAACAGCGAGAATTCTTAGACCATCGAGACGATCCCCAGAGTCAGTCGGAGGTAGAAGATCTCTCGCACCCGGATGAACGCGCCCGCCGGATGCATCGACCTGGTAGACCGGACTTATCGGCAACATCACGGTGAAAGTGGCGCCTTTGCCGTCGCCATCACTGTTCGCGTGCACCGTGCCTCCGTGCATCTCCACAAGATGTCGCACGATTGCCAAACCCAGTCCCATGCCTCCGTGGTGACGACTCGTCTTCTGGTCCGCCTGACGAAAACGATCAAAAACGTGCGGGAGAAACTCGGGTGCAATACCCTGACCGGTGTCGCTCACAACGATCTCGAGATGTGAATTCACTCTCTCCGATCGAATCTGCACACGACCACCACGCGGCGTGAACTTGATCGCATTCGAAAGTAAATTCCATACGACTTGCTGTAGTCGCACCGGATCGCCAGGAATCGAGATTGGACCAGTATCGACCACTTTTTGTATGCGCAAGCCTTTCGCGTCTGCGGCCGGTCTCACGGATTCGACCGCAGCGTCGATGAATGAATTTGGATCCGCGGGACGCACGTCCATGCGCAGCTTGCCCGTAATGATCCGCGAAACGTCCAGCAGATCATCGACGAGTTGAGCTTGCGCGCGCGCATTGCGCTCGATCGTGTCGAGCGCCTTCGCGGAATTCTCGGGTGAGAGTTGGCCCAAACGCAGCATCCTGGCCCAACCGAGAATCGCGCTCAATGGCGTTCGCAGCTCGTGCGAGATAGTGGCGAGAAATTCCTCCTTCAAACGGCTCGATTCTTCCGCCTGCTTGTAAAGTCGTTCGTTTTCGGCCGCCGCCCGTTCTGCGTCAGCGCGTGCTTTCTTGGCTGCTTCATAGAGGCGCGCATTATCCATCGCTATAGCCGCCTGTGAAGCAAGACCTGAAACGATGATCTCGTCACGCTCGGTAAACATTCGTGGTGCGGGATGGCCGAAAAAGAGACCGCCAATCACCTCGCCCGATCGTGAGATCACCGGGACGGCCAGATAGCTCGTCACTGGCAAGTGTCCTTCCGGCATTCCGTAATACGGCGAATTCTTTCCGTAGCGTGGATCGAGTTTCACGTCGTCGATACGCACGACTCCTTCTCCGCGAAAAGTTGGACCAAAGAGATCCGTCGCACGCGGCATCGGAAAATGTGCAAACGCTTCGACCGGCACGCCGGCCAGCGTGTAAAGCATGTACGACGCGCCTTCATCATTTAGCACGTTATAGAAGAATGAGCCGAATTGTGCGCCCGTCAATTCAGTAGCAGCGTCGGTAACTGCCTGGACTGTGTTGTGCAGATCGAGCTCAGCAGAGATCGTCTTGCCGATCTCGTTGAGTGTGCGCAGCGCTTCCGCCTGCTCACGCAACGTTTCCTCGTTCGACTTGCGAATCGAGATGTCCTGCACGAGACCTAGCATCCCAATCACTGACCCGTCTTTGTCATAGAGTCCACGACCCTTTGTCGAGACCCATGCCTCAGAGTTATCGAAACGCTTAATGCGATATTCGATGTCGTAGTTAGTGTGTTCTGCGAGGGCTTTCTCAACGGCAACTCTTGTAGATTCACGATCGTCTTCGGTGAGCAGCTCACGCATTTGGGTGCGCGTGACGTTTGATGAAGTAGGAACCCCGAGAATGTCTGAGGCCGTTTCAGAGAGCGTGACGACGTCAGTCTTTGCATCCCAGGACCACTCGCCCAGCCGAGCCGCAGTAGAGGCCAGTTTCAAACGTTCGGAAGCTTCGTCGAGCGCGCGACGGGCTTGTCGCTGCTCGGTGATGTCACGCGCGATCTTCGAGGCGCCGATGATCTGTCCGTTTGGACCTACGATCGGCGAGACAGTCAATGAGATGTCGATCAGCCTTCCGTCTTTTCTGACGCGGATCGTTTCGTAGTGCTCGATGCGTTCGCCGGCGCGGAGACGTGCCAGGATCGCCGGCTCTTCGTCTTCATGATCTTTGGGGATGAGAATCGTGATCGACTTGCCGATAACTTCTTCAGCGGTGTAACCGAAGACACGCTCGGCTCCGGCGTTCCAGCTCGTGATAATGCCCTCGAGAGTCTTGCTGATGATCGCGTCATCGGCGGATTCGATGAGAGCGGAGAGCCAGTACGGCGCCAATTCCGGGCTTTGAAGATTCGTAAGTTGATTTTTTACCTGAGCTGAAGACCCGGTCGCGGGACGTTTTTTCGGCATACTCTACAAAATCTCATGCGTGTACGAGGAGAGTGCTGCAGGGGGTAAGCAGGGGTAAGAGGATTATAGCAGAATCGAGCACAACTGTAGGGGGTGGCCACGGAGGGCCACTCCCTACAGTTGTATTCCGAAATTTTAGTGGCCTTGCGAGAGTTTGCCGATGAGAGTGAATAACGGCAGATACATGGCGATGACGATTGAGCCGATCGTTACGCCGAGGAAGCCGATCAGCAGGGGCTCGATCAGGGTCAACAGGTTGGCGATGGCGGCGTCGACTTCCGCTTCGTAGAAGTCGGCGATCTTGCCGAGCATCGCGTCGAGCGCGCCCGTTTGTTCGCCGATGCCGATCATCTGCGCCACCATGTGCGGAAATACTTCTGTGGCTTTTAACGGATCGACGAAGCTTTCACCGCGCTCGACTCCCGTTCGCACCTTCGTGATCGCCTCTTCGATGATCACGTTGCCAGAAGTCTTCGCAGTGATGTCCAGCGATTGTAGAATCGGAACACCGGAAGACAACAACGTCGAAAGCGTTCGCGAAAAACGTGCGACCGCGATCTTGCGGAAGATGTCGCCGAGGATTGGCACTTTAAGCAAAATCCAATCGATATTTTTCCTGCCCGCAGGCGTCCTGTAATAAAACTTCACCGCCACAGCGACACCGATCACGACGGCAAGTATCACGAGTCCGCCCCACCCGGCGAGAAAGTTACTGAACCCGACAACGATTCGTGTCGGCAATGGCAACTGTTCGCCTGGTCCAAGCAAGCCGAGGAAGATGTTTTGAAACTGCGGAATCACGACGACCATGATCACCGCCACAGCAACGATCGCGAGCACGATCACAGCCGCCGGATAGATCATCGCGGACACGATGTCGCGCTTTAACTTCACGATCTTCTCGATGAACGTAGAGAGTCGTTGCAGGATCAGATCGAGAATACCGCCCGTCTCGCCGGCCTCAACCATGTTCGAATAAAGCTGATCGAAGACGCGGGAATGACGGCCCATCGCGGCTGCGAGAGTTGAGCCTTCCTCAACGTCCTGGCGCACCTGTAAAAGGATCTGCTGAAAATACTTGTTGTCCTGTTGCTGGGCCAGGATCTCGAGACACTGCACGAGCGGCAAACCCGCGTCAATCATCACTGAAAACTGGCGCGTAAAGATCGACAAGTCTTTCGACTTAACTTTCTTCCGCCGGCCAATCTTCGGAATGCCGATCTCGCGACCTTTCTCCTTCACGGAGGTCAGCGTCACTTGCTCGCGTCGCAAAGTCTGACGGAGCGCTTCACGATTGTCCGCGACGCGTTCGCCGACGACGATCTCGTTCAGTCGGTTGCGGCCTTTGAAAACATAAGTTGGCATGGCTGTAAGCTCCAGAGAGGCTTATCTGTTGACGTTGGGTCTGACACCGACCGGACGGCCCTGTGCGTAGGGACTCGCGTGTGGTTTCCCACCATTGCCCGTGTTGAGGCCGGCGCCGCGATCGATCAGCTCGCGCAGCTCATCGATATTCGATGAACGTTGCAGTGCGGTGTCCAAAGTGATCTGGCGCTTGTGATAGAGCGTGGCCAGTGCCTGGTTGAAAGTCTGCATGCCGTACTTGTCCTGGCCGGTCTGCATCATCGAATAAATCTGGTGGACTTTGTCTTCGCGGATCAGATTTCGAATAGCGCCGTTTGGCACCATGATCTCGAGCGCCATCGCGCGTCCGCTTCCTTCAGCGCGCGGCAGCAGCGCCTGGCAGAGAATTCCTTCGAGCACGAGCGATAGCTGCGCGCGAATCTGAGCCTGCTGATCGGAAGGAAAGACGTCGATGATACGGTTGATTGTTGACGAGGCTGAGTTTGTGTGCAGCGTAGCGAGTGTAAGGTGACCTGTTTCTGCGATACGCAACGCTGACTCGATCGTCTCGAGGTCACGCATTTCGCCGACGAGGACCACGTCCGGGTCCTGACGTAGAGCGGTGCGGAGCGCTGCGGCGAAACCGTGTGTGTCGGCGTTAACTTCGCGCTGGTTGATCAAACAGCCTTTGTGATTGTGGAGAAACTCGATCGGATCCTCGATCGTCAGGATGTGCTCGTGACGATCGCGATTGATCTTGTCGATCATCGCGGCGAGTGTCGTTGACTTACCGGATCCGGTTGGACCAGTGACGAGAATCAGGCCGCGCGGTTTCTCGCAAAGTTGTTTGACGACCGCGGGCAGGCCCAGATCTTCGAATGCTTTGATCTCGTAGGGAATCGCGCGAAACACGGCGCCGACGGCGCCTCGCTGGTTGAAGAGGTTCGCGCGAAAGCGTGAAAGTCCTTTGACGCCGAACGAGAAGTCGAGCTCCAGGTTCTCTTCAAAACGATGCTTTTGCGCGTCAGTCAGCACCGAGTAAGCGAGTTGTTTGGTGTCGGCAGACGTGAGCACGCGAAATTGTTCGAGCGGACGAAGATGGCCGTCGACTCTGACCTGCGGTGGGGAGCCGGTCGTGATGTGAAGGTCCGAACCGCCCAGCTCAGAGAGTTTTCTGAGCAGCTCGGAGAGTGAGATTTGGGGAACAGATTCGTTGAGTCGCATTGAAGCGTTTCTCCTGGTCGGGGTTTTGTTTCTCTGCGCAACCTCTGCGTCCTCTGCGCCTCTGCGGTAAAAACGATCATCACCGCAGAGACGCAGAGAGCGCAGAGGTTACGCAGAGGAGAAGTAAAAACTAACGGGTGCCGGCTTCGGCTTTCACGCGTAAAGATTCGATGAAGCGCTCAGCTTCATTGGTCATGCGCTCGGCAAACTCAACCGGTGCATCCGTGGTCAGCCCGTAAATGCGGCCACCAGCTTCGGTGAAATAGAACGTCCACGCTTTCTCCGGCGTGAGTGCATCCTTCGGCGTTCGCGCCGTAACTACGAACACGCGACTGCCGCTGACTTCGCGAACGAAGTCATTGACCACCCAACCACCAGACGAAACCATCTTGTCGATCACCATGCGTCGCAGATCGGCAACAGCCACGCCGCCCAGCATCTTCTTCTCCTCACGAGAAGTCAGAAACGCCGGATTCGGCCGGCTCATCGCGACTACTGCGAGATTCATCGTTCCCGGCAATGGTGTCGCGTTCGCTGACGCTTTGAATGCAGGATGATTTGGATTAACAACTCGCGGACGTGTTTCGCCGTTTGAAAGCGACGACGCATGCGCCGCATTCGAAGCAGCCGCAACCGGCGCTGCAGTCATCTCGGGCGGCGGCAATGTTGCCGGCGCAGCAGAGTTTGACGGCAGTGAAGGCAATTGCGGACCGTTGAGTCCCTGTAGATCCGCGACCGAAAGGTTTTGCGGCAACGACATCATTTGATTGCGATGGGCCATCTCCGCAGCCAATCTCTTCTGTCGCAGGCGCGCGCGATAACGTCGCCACCACGCGCGTGAACGATACCGGTGATGACGGCGCTGTCCAACTTGTACAGTTTGCCTGAGCCCGTGTGCTGAGTTCGCGAACGGCAACATAATGCCCACGGACAGCACCAGGATCAGGGCTATTGCAATTGGTCTAAGCATCTTCTTCTCCTCGATTAGGCGACCGTTTCACGAACGACTTCTTCAAGGGTGGTCACGCCCGCGCGAATCTTGTGCAGACCCGATTCGCGTAACGTGATCATGCCGTCGTCGACCGCCTTCTTCCTTAATTCAAGTGCGGAAGCTCCGATCAAGATCAATTCACGAAGCTCGTCAGTGATTTCCATCACTTCGTAAAGTCCGATTCGTCCCTTGTAGCCGGTGTTGTTGCAGGTCGCACATCCTTTGCCTTTGAAGGTCTTCATCGTTTTGGCTTCTTCGATCGTGAAACCGACTTCGATGAGCGCCTCGGCGGGCAGTGGGTGTTCCTGCTTGCAGTCCTTGCAAACGCGACGAATCAAACGTTGAGCCTGGATGAGGTTCACGCTGGTAGCGACCAGGAAGGGTTCGATGCCCATGTTCATGAGGCGTGAGATGGTGGAGGGAGCATCATTAGTGTGGAGGGTTGAGAGTACGAGGTGACCAGTCAGCGCGGCTTTGATGGCGATTTCAGCCGTTTCGAAGTCGCGGATTTCGCCGACCAGAACAATGTTGGGATCCTGGCGTAGGAATGATCGAAGAGCGGCTGCGAAGTTCAACCCAATCTGTTCTTTCATCTGCACCTGATTGATGCCAGCAAGGTTGAACTCTACCGGGTCTTCCGCCGTCATGATGTTGGTTTCGACTGTGTTCAATGATTGGAGCGCGGAGTAAAGCGTGTTTGTCTTACCGCTTCCAGTTGGACCAGTAACCAGCACCATGCCGTAGGGCTTGGAGATGTTACGCTTGAATTTCGTTAATGATTCCGGTTCGAAACCGAGCTTCGTCATGTCAAGCATGAGGTTCTGCTTGTCGAGCAAACGAAGCACAACTTTCTCGCCGAACAGAGTCGGGAGTGTAGAAACGCGAAAGTCGAGCTCGCGCGAACGTGAGTCGACTTTCACTTTGATCTTAATGCGACCGTCCTGGGGGAGACGCTTTTCCGAGATGTCGAGCTTCGACATGATCTTGATGCGCGAGATCAACGCATCGCGCATCTTCAATGGCGGATGCATGACGTCGTAAAGCACGCCGTCGATACGAAACCTGATGCGCAGTTCTTTTTCGTAAGGCTCGATGTGAATATCAGAAGCACCGCGGCGAAGTGAGTCAACGAGCAGCACGTTGGTCAGACGTACCACGGGCGCATCTTCACTCATCCGCGAGAGTGTCGAGAGATCGATCTCTTCGTTATCTTCTAATACTTCAACGTCTTCGCTTTGACTGTGATCGAAGTCGATGCTGTCGAGCGAGACGAGATCGTCTTTCGTGATCCCGCCGTTTGCACCGTTGTTGTTAGAGCCGTTCTTGGGAAGTTCTTCTGTGGCTACGGTGGCGAGCTCGATCTCGCGTGAGCTGCCGTAATACTTCGCGATTGCCTGTTGCACACTGCCTTCAGCGACAACTACGGGTTCGACGTTCAAGCCGGTCATAAACTTGACGTCGTCCATCGCGAAGACATTGGTCGGATCGACCATTGCGAGCGTTAGTGTTGCGCCAACGCGTGAGAGTGGCAGGACGGAATGCTTTGATGCGACCTCTTGAGGAATGAGGCTGATAACGGAAGGATCGATATTGAAGAGATCTAAGTTGACAGAAGGAATACCGTACTGCCGTGATAGCACAGCAGTAATCATGTCGTCGCTGATAAGACCGAGCTTCACCAGATTGAAGCCAAGGCGGCCACCATGTTCGCGCTGGTAGTCGAGTGCCTCTCTCAGGTGCTGCGGGCTAATTAAATTTTCGCGGACTAATATTTCGCCTAATTTGGCTGACATTTGTGCACTAAAAAGCTCTCGGGAGCAGGTAGATCCCCGATTCTCTGGGTGGTGGATTGGGCGCCGAATGTGGCGCGAGGCATGACCGGTTTAGCTATCCCAACGATGAGGCTAACATCGTTGTGCAGTCATAGTACAAGTTTAACAAGAAGAGTGTCAAGGTTGGATTTCCAGCGGTTTTGGTAGGAAAACGCACAAAGCGAGCCGCGGATGACACGGATCAAATCCGCGGATTTCATCCGTGTCATCCGTGGCTAAAAACTCTTACGGCTTCTTGCGGGTTGCGGGTTTCTTCTCGGGAGTGATGTTTTCGCTGTTCTTCAACTCAGTCAAAACGTCCTTCGCGCTAGCCTTCATCGGATTTGAGTCAGGCGCGACTTCCACGAACTTCTGCAGATAGTTCGCTGCTTCCTGATACTTCGCTTTGTCGCCCGTCGCGTAAACCGCGAGGCCGGCACCGAGGTTGGCTTCCGGACTGTCCGGCGTCGTCGCGAGAATGCCCTTAAACTCCGTGAGAGCTTTGTCGGCAGCGCCCGCGTCGAGGAGCATCTGCGCCATGTCAATCTGGGCTTTTGCCTTCTTCGCGGGATCAGTTTCGATTGCGATGTACTCCTTGTAGGCTGCGAGACCAGCATCAGCCTGGGGTCCGCCGTCACCCTTAGTCACATACAGCCGCATTGACTCCGCCTGTGTGATCATGGACGCGTACTTGTTTCCGTTGTAACGCGTCAACTCTGCGGCTTCGGTCGGTACCGGCATGGCCTTGATCATCGTGACTGCCTTAGCTGAGGTTTCCGCGGCGGCTTTGAAGTCATCCTTTGCCGTTTGCAATGCGGCCGATTTCGCCGCGTCGTCCGTTAATTTAACGGCGGCGTTGTAGCGCTCAACACCGCGTCCTTTTAGAGCGACTGCCTTGTTCGTCAAAATCGCGGGTTGATCCGGATCGGCGGCCAGACCTTCGTCATACTGGGCCAGAGCGGCTGTGTATTTCGCAACTGCTTCATCTGAATTCTTGGCCTTGCTCGCGACGCCTGCCGCCTGCAGCGCTTCGTTACCAGCCTTGAAAGTGCGCCCGATGACCTCGTTTGCTTCCGTAATCTTCTTGTTGGAGGCTTCGATCTCAGCGTTCTTTTTCTTCATCTCCTCCAACTTCGCTTTATCTTCCGCACTGGGTTGCGGTGTTCCGCCGCTCGGAGGAGTTGCTGAACCACCACCAGCGCTCTTGATCTCGTCAAACGTGAGTCGTTTGCCATCGCCCGGGCTCAGTGTCAACTCGACGTCAAGATCGCGTCCGGCTTTCACTCCGGGTTGGAAGTTTGGCGCCGCCGTGGGATGGCTTGCAGCTACTGTGTACGTGCCGATGAAAGGTAGTCCCGCGAAAACAAACTCACCTTTTTTGTTTGTCTTGGTGTTGTACTTCGCGGTCATGTCGGTCCTGAAGACGTCGATCTGCGCGTCAGCAAGGGGAACCTTTTGGCCATCAGCCTGCTGCAACCAAATGTGACCGCGCAACTCGCCGACCTGGGCGACCGCAGTGAAAGAAGCAGATGCAAAGAGAATGGCTACCGCTAGCGCTCCGAAAAAATGTTTGCCAATCATGTAAAGATTCCTCCGTCGTTGTGTGAGCTCAGCGTCGTACGATGCGCTCACACAGTTTACTGGTTGTAATAAATTAACACCCTAAAAGTGACTTAAACTTAATAAGCAAAACGACTACTGTCAAGCATGTAGGGGATAGGATCGGTGACTCCTGCCTCGCGAAATGCCCGCAGTCGCAGGGCGCACGAATCGCAGTTTCCACATGCCGATTCCGACTCTTTGTAGCACGACCAGGTTAAGCGCAGCGGCGCGCCCAGCTCGATCCCTCTGCGCACGATCTCCGACTTTCGCATCGCGATCACGGGTGTTTCCACGGTGATGCGCGTTTCGGGCTTCGTGCCGATGTCGATCACGTTTTGAAAAGCGTCGTAAAACTCGGGACGGCAGTCCGGATAACCCGACGAATCTTCGGCTACGGCGCCGATGTAAATTGACGTGGCGTTGATCACCTCGCCCCAACTCACCGCCGCTGACAGCAGGTGTGCATTTCGAAAGGGCACGTAACTCGAGGGAATACCCGGGGCGGAAAGATTTGCAGCCGTGACTGCAATACGATCGTCTGTCAGAGATGAGCCACCGATTTTCGCGAGGTGTTCGAGTGAGATCACGAGACGCGACTTCACGTTGTAATGGTCGGCGAGTGCTTCAAAAGCCGCGCGCTCGCGTTTCTCAGTACGCTGTCCGTACGACACGTGCAGAAATGCAAGCTCATCGGTTTCTTCGTTAGCGATCGCGGCTGTGACACAAGAATCCATGCCGCCGGAGACGAGACAGATGGCGAGCTGTGGTCGATCTTCTTCAATAGACGATTCGAGCTCTTCAGTTTCGATTTCCTGTGAGCCGCCCATCACACTCCTTTAACGTCCGGTCCCCAGATGTATTTGTGTAGTTGCAACTGCATGCGCACGTTCAAACCGCTGCTCGCGATCCAGTCAGCGAGTTGTTGCAGATCGACTTGTCCCCATGCGGGCGAGATCAGAACTGCTTTTGTGCGGGTTTCCAGCGACTGTTCTTTGATCAGGTTCTTCGCGTAAAACCAATCGCCTTCGTCAGCGATAACGAATTTCACCTCGTCTTTATTAGAGCGCAGGCGGTCGAGATTAGACCAGTCGTTTCGAGGTTCTTCACCGGAAGCCGGGCACTTGATATCGAGAATGATCTTTGCACGCGGATCTACATTCGCGGTCGAGACGTAACCGCCGGTTTCGATCAGGACTTCGTAGCCGTCGTCGCAGAGTCGCTCGATTAACTGAAATGCTTCTTTTTGTGCCAGTGGCTCGCCGCCGGTTACTTCGACGAGTTTGCATCCGAACGCTGCAACCTGGGCCATGATGTTATCGATCGAGTGGTGCTCGCCGCCCGTGAACGTGTACTCGCTGTCGCACCAGACGCAACGCATCGGACAGCCCGTTAGGCGCACGAACGTACATGGCCGTCCGGCGTGAGTTGACTCGCCTTGAATCGAGCGAAAAATCTCTGTGACGCGCAACATCAGTAGTAGTTGGCGATTTTAGGATGTGGACGCGACGACCTACAACTGTAGGGGCGGCCGCCCGTTCTTTGAGCCCCGCGTTATTCCGGAACGGGCGGCCACGGAGGGCCGCCCCTACAGTTGATTTCAAGCATCAAACCGGGGTCGAGGGTGGTAGGATTGGCGATCAGAGTGAATATCGGGGTCGAAAAATTATTTGATGAAGGGGCTGGGAGGATGCTGACGCGGGCGAGCGATAATCGTTCGCTCACTCGCGAAGCCATCGTTCCGCGGATCACCGCGGCGGTCGAGAAGTATCTATTAAAGGACGACGCGAACACCCCTCACGCTCAAATCACGAAATTTATCGACGAGATGCAGGCTGATGATCTGTGTTTGATCATCGCCTGTGAGCATGGTGACGAGCACGCCTGGAACGATCTCGTCGAGCGATTCACTCCAACCGTGCGTTCCGCCGCGCGAGCGGCAAGTAAAAACGAAGACGCCGCTGAAGATCTCGCGCAGTCGATCTGGGCGGAACTCTACGGGCTTCGTACGCGCAAGGACGGCTTGCCCGCAAGTAAGCTCGCCTACTACTCAGGTCGCGGGTCGCTTGCCGGTTGGCTGCGTGCCGTTGTGGCCCAACTTGCGGTAGACGTATTTCGTAAGCAGTCGCGCCTCGTGCAAACGGAAGAAGACGCGGATCTCGAGCGTCTCGCGCGCATCGCGGAGGGCCAGCCGCTTGTTGCCGGCATACCCTCTCCGGAAGAGTCAATTTCGAATCGCTTCGCACAGACTGATATGCAACAGGCGCTCAAAGAGTCTGTACAGGAGTTGAGTGCAGAAGATCGTTTGTTAGTAAAACTTTATTACTTCGATAACCTGCGATTGCGTGAGGCGGGTGCTGTGTTGGGTGTGCACGAAGCGACGGCGAGCCGGCGTTTGACGAGAATTCATACTGACTTGCGCAAGCGAGTTACCAAGATCCTCGTTGATGAACGTGGTTGGACGCAGTCTGAAACCGAACGGTCATTTACGGAGGTGGCGCAACATCTGGATACGGATCTGGAGTCGATTTTAGCCACAAAAGGCACAAAATGAATTTAGTGCAAGGGATGGGGATGGATACGTTCTTTACAAGGCAGCTTTTAGATTGACGATGAAACAGGAAACAAACAACGAGATGGATCTGTTGCTGCGACGGCTGGGACGTCGCGACGATGCAGTTGTCCCTGAAGATCATCTCGATGCGGACGAGCTCAACGCGTATGCAGAGAATGCGCTGCCTGCCGCGGCGCGTGCGCGTTATACAGTGCATCTCGCCGAGTGCGCCAACTGCCGAAGTCTCGTCGCGCAACTCAGCTCATCCGCTGGTGTCGTTGCTGCGACGGACAGTGCGGCAGTTCCAGAGCCGTCAGGCTTCAGGAAATTTTTAGCGAGTCTCTTCACGCCGATGGTTTTGCGTTATGCAGCGCCGGCGCTGGGATTGATCGTGGTCGCAACGATCGGTTTCGTCGTCCTGCGTAGTAATCAACCGGAAGGGTACGTAGCGCGGAATACTGTTAGTGATACTCAGCAACAGCCAGTCGCATCTCCAGCGGGATCGCCGTCTTCAAATTTCGACAGTGTTTCAAACGCGTCGCCGAGCCCAGGGCGAGTCGAAGAAGAGAGGAAGCAAAAGGATCAGCCCGCGCAGCCGGCTCCGCCTCCGAATGCGGCGCCTGCAGTCACGAGTGTGGAAGCCGATGTTTCGAGAGACAAAGCAGCGGCGCAGCCTAAGCCCGATGAACAAGGGGCAAGAGCAGCGAACGAGCCGCCGCCGGTGAAGACTGCGCCAACGGCTACTCCTGAAGAGAGCCCGCGCGCTGCTGAAGTTGAAGCGGCCAAGAACGAAGTTAAAGTGCAGCCCGTCGCCGAACCACAGAAGAAAGAGCTTCGAGTAGTGCAGCGGGAAGATAAAGACAAATTAGCGCGCGCGCGTAAACCTGCTGATACGGCAAGTGGGGCAGCGGCCGGTGGAACGAACCTGCAAGTCGATGGCGTCGACGATGCGAAGGCGAATACTCGAACAGTTGCGGGAAAGAGTTTTCGTAAACGCGGCGGTGTTTGGGTCGACACTGCTTACGATTCTTCGAAAGATGCAGTGACACTCGCTCGTGGCTCTGAACAATATCGCGCACTCGTGGCCGACGAACCGTCGATCAAAACCATCGCGGACCAACTCGACGGCGAGATCATCGTCGTCTGGAAAGGCCATACCTACCGCATCCGTTAAAGTCTTGATATTTAGCCGCGTTCATCCGCGGCTCACTTTAATGTTACAGTTACTGCACTGGAGGTCCTATGTATTGTCCTACCTGCGGTAACGAGATAACTGTCGAGCTTAAATACTGCAACCGCTGTGGCGCTAACTTAACGCTGCCCACGACGATGGCGCCGGTGGCCCTGGCTCCGGTTAGGCTCACCGTGCCCAGCATCGTGCTTGGTATAACGATCCTTGGTGGTATGGGCGTCATCTTCGGCAGCGCCACTGAATTCGCCCGGCAGGGATTGAATTGGGCGGCGATCGTTTGGATGGTCCTGTTTAGCTCAGCAACACTCTTCGGTTGCGTTGGTCTACTGATTCGTTTCTTAACGAAGATGATGACCTTCCAGCGCGAAATCGCACCACCGCAGCAGCAACCACGACCTACATTCACCGATCGACCGACAATGCCTCACCTGCCGCCGCGCATGGAACCACCAGTGGGAAGCGTTACTGAAAACACGACACGCACATTCAGTCCGATCTACCGAGAACCCGCTGATCGCGGAACACGCTAAATAAAAACACAGATCACCATGAAGCTTCGAAATCAACTTTACCGAGTTTTTCAAAGCGCAATGATTTTTCTACTGGCGGCGAACCTCGTTGTTGTTGCCGCTCAAACCAGACAACAGTCGATGAGAGCTGCGCCTCCACGCAATCGCGCCATTTCGAACATCGTGCGCGACATCGACGCGCGCAACATTGAAGCGACGATTAGAAAACTCGTTTCCTTCGGCACGCGCAATACGTTGTCGGATCAAAACGATCCAAAGCGTGGCATCGGCGCTGCGCGTGACTGGCTGTACGCGGAGTTTCTCAAAGCGGCCGAAGCCTCGAATGGCCGCATGACTGTCGAGAAGCAGTCGTTTGAGCAGGCGAAAGCCGCGCGCGTTCCTGAGCCGACGATCCTCACGAACGTCGTCGCGACGTTGAAGGGATCGCAACCCGAAGCGACTGATCGGATCTATGTCGTGAGTGGTCACTACGATTCGATGTGCAACTCGCCGACCGATGCGAAGTGCGACGCGCCCGGCGCAAACGATGATGCGTCGGGAAGTGCCGCCGTGCTCGAGATGGCCCGCGTGATGGCGAAGTATGAGTTTGACGCAACGATCGTTTTCATAGTGGTTGCGGGTGAAGAGCAGGGTCTGCTCGGCTCGACACATTTCGCCGAACAGGCAAAACAGAAAAACTGGAACGTCGATGCGATGTTCACGAACGACATCGTTGGCAACTCCCTTGGTGGCAATGGCGTGCGCGATCGCGATCACGTGCGTGTGTTCTCCGAAGGCGTGCCGTCGAATGAAACGCCGGCCGAGGCGACGACGCGACGCAGTGTTGGTGGCGAGAACGATTCCGCGTCGCGGCAACTGGCGCGATTCATCAAGGAGACCGGCGACGCGTTTGTTCCGCAGTTCAAAGTGATGATGATCTACCGGCGCGATCGTTATGGACGCGGCGGCGATCACATTCCGTTTCTCGAGCGCGGGTATCCGGCGGTGCGGTTCACGGAGGTAAACGAAGAGTTCCGGCACCAGCATCAGAACGTACGGGTCGAGAATGGCGTGCAGTTTGGCGACCTGCCGGAGTTTGTTGATTTTGCGTACGTGGCGAATGTGGCGCGCGTGAATGCGGCGTCGCTTGCCGCGCTTGCGTGGGCGCCTTCGCGACCCAAGGGCGTGACGATCGTGGCCACGCGTCTGGCCAACGATACCGAGCTGCGTTGGGATCCGAATAAAGAGCCGGACCTGGCGGGCTATGAAATTGTTTGGCGCGAGACGACTGAGGCGGTATGGACTGACTCGAAACCCGTCGGAAACGTGACGAGTTTTACGATGAAAGGGATGTCGAAAGACAACTACTTTTTCGGGGTCAGGTCGGTAGATAAGGATGGGAATAAGAGTCCAGTGACCTATCCGCGCCCGCAGACAAGAACTAATAATTAGCCGCGGATTTTCGCGGATGAACGCAGATCAGTCCTTTTGTCGACCAACCTCCCCGGTCCTGCGTCTAAGTGAACATGAGAAAGACCGTTGCATTAATACTACTTTGCCTGTTGACGCAGCCGCTTGTCTTCGCTCAGAAGCATCGATCGTTAACCGAGGATCAGCGCGTTATCCATGTCCTCAACCGGCTTGGATTTGGCGCGCGCCCGGGTGACGTCGAGCGCGTGAAGGCGATGGGCCTAGAAAAGTACATCGAACAACAACTGCATCCGGAAAAAATCGCCGATTCAGCCGCTGAGACTAAGGTTCGTGAGCTGTCTGTGCTTAACATGACCACGGCAGAGCTCTACGAAAAGTATCCTCAACCCGGTCAACTGCTGCGACAGCTTCAGGCTCGTGGCATGTTGCCAGAGGAAATGGCGTCTGATGCGGCGAAGAATAATCAGAACACGCCGCCCGCGAATCCGCTCGAAAACGAAAAGAACCGGAAAGTTATCGAAGAGTATTATCGCGAGAACGGCTTGCAGCGGCCGCAACGCATCATCGCCGAGCTGCAAGCATCGCGAATTCTGCGTGCGGTTTACAGCGAGCGACAGCTTCAGGAAGTGATGGTCGACTTTTGGACCAACCACTTCAACATCTTCGCCAACAAGGGCGCCGATCGCTGGTTGCTGCCTGCTTACGATCGCGACACGATTCGTCCGAACGCGATGGGTAAGTTCTCGACGTTGCTGCAAGCCACGGCACAAAGCCCGGCGATGCTGTTTTATCTCGACAACTTTCAGAGCGTCAGTCCGAATGCGAACCAGGGACGGCGCGGCGGTCTTCTCCAGCAGCTACGCCCGCAGCAGCAACAACAACAACGACAGCGACGCGGCATCAATGAAAACTACGCGCGCGAGCTAATGGAGCTGCACACCCTCGGCGTCGATGGCGGCTACACACAGAAAGACGTGCAGGAAGTAGCGCGCTGCTTCACGGGTTGGACCATCTTTCAACCGCGCGGCGGCGGTGCGGCGGTAAATGCGATGATGGGTGAAGCGGGGCGTCGAAATCCCGGCACGTTCTTCTTCAACGCACGTGTGCACGACGACGGTGAGAAGACAGTCCTCGGTCACAAGATCCCGTCGGGCGGTGGTTTGAAAGATGGTTTGATGGTGCTGGACATCCTGGCCCATCATCCATCGACTGCGAAGTTCATCGCAACCAAGCTCGTGCGTCATTTCGTTTCCGATACACCACCGCAGAGTCTCGTCGATCGAGTTGCCGCAACGTTCACGAAGAGCGACGGTGATATTCGTGAGACGCTCAAAGCGATCTTCTTCTCGAAGGAGTTCAACTCGACTGAAGCATATCGCGTGAAGATCAAGCGACCGTTTGAGCTCGTGATCAGCGCGATCAGAACGCTCGGCGCTGACACGAACGGCGGCCCGGGCACGCACCGCTGGATCGAGCGCATGGGCGAGCCGCTTTACGGCTTCCAAACGCCGAACGGTTATTCGGACGCAGCCGAGAGTTGGGTCAACACCGGCGGGCTGCTCGAACGAATGAACTTCGGACTCGCGCTCGCAAACAATCGCGTGCAGGGAACAACGGTTAGTCTTGCGAAGACGAATGGCGCGCAGGCGAAGGTGATGGACGAGTATTTGAAGACTCTTCTGGCGGGCGACATTTCAGCAGCGACACGTGAGGCGTTGTTGAAGCAGCTCGAGCCATCGGATCCGGCGACTAAGGTTGTTGGATTGATTTTGGGGACGCCGGAGTTTCAGAGGCAATAATCATGAACCGCAGATTTTTTCTTAAATCAGGCAGCGTCGCACTCGCCAGTGTTGGTATGTCGCTTTCCGCGCCGTCGTTTCTCGAACGTATAGCGCTTGGCAACACGCTCGCGGGTGGTAAACGAAAGACGCTGATCGCGATCTTTCAGCGCGGCGCAGTTGATGGTCTGAACGTGGTCGTGCCGTTTGGCGAAGCGAATTATTACGAGCTGCGGCCCTCGATCGCGATTCCAAAGACTGAGGCGCTCAATCTCGACGGGTTCTTCGGTCTGCATCCCTCGATGAGCGCGTTCAAACCCTTGTGGGATTCGAAACGTCTCGCGATCATTCACGCATCAGGCTCACCAGACAATACGCGTTCACACTTCGACGCGCAGGACTACATGGAATCAGCGACGCCCGGTGTGAAGTCGACGAGTGATGGCTGGCTCAATCGTTATTTGCGCAGTAAGCAGGATTCGGAGCGGTCGCTGTTTCGCGCAGTGTCGATGACGAAGACGATGCCGCGCGTGTTGCAGGGACGCGAGCCGGCGGTGGCGATGTCGAACCTTTCAGACTTCGCGATCCGCGCGGGCAAGTCGTCGGAAAACTTGCAGGGCGGGTTCGAAGCGATTTACGCGCGCGAGACGAAAGACTCGTTGGCGGGCACGGGACGCGAGACGTTCGAAGCAGTCAACTATTTAAAGAAGGCGAATCCAGCGCAGTATCAACCCGAGAATGGTGCGCAGTATCCGCGCAATCAGTTTGGCACTTCGTTGTTGCAGATCGCGCAGCTCATCAAAGCGGGCGTCGGTTTGGAAGTGGCGTTTACAGACATCGGTGGTTGGGACACGCACGTTAACCAGGGCAATTCACGCGGGCAACTGGCGAATCTGTTGACGCAGTTCAGCAGCGGCATCGCGGCGCTCTACCAGGATCTGGGCCAGCGAATGGATGACGTGGTTGTGTTGACGATGTCTGAGTTTGGTCGCACAGTGCGCGAGAATGGGAATCGCGGCACGGATCACGGTCATGCAAACGCGATGTTTGTGTTGGGGAATAGTGTGAAGGGCGGAAAGGTTTACGGGCAATGGCCGGGACTCAAGAGCGATCAGCTTTACGAAGGTCGCGATCTGGCGTTGACGACCGACTTCCGAGATGTGTTCGGCGAGATAGCGACGCGCCACCTCGGCAGCACTGACGTGAAGTCTGTGTTCCCGGGTTATACAGTGACGCAATCGAAGTTCAAAGGATTCTTGAGTTAGTACTTACGGAGCGAGAGAATCCTACTTCACCACCTAACCCTTCCGAACCGATTAATCACGTAAAGCATAAACCCCGCGATCACTGACACCGTCACGGCCAACGTAAACGCCTCATTATCACGCCCAGCCTGCACTGCATCGTAGATCGCCACCGAAGCAGTCTGCGTCTTCCCCGGGATATTCCCCGCGATCATGATCGTCACTCCGAAATCACCGAGTGCACGTGCAAACGCGAGCGCCGTCGCCGCCAGCACACCCTTTGCCGCCAATGGCAACGTCACACGAAAGAAGATCAGTCGATTATTCAACCCGAGCGTGCGCGCCGCCGCTTCGAGATCTGTATTCACTCCTTCAAACGCAGCCCGCAAACTCTTCGTCACGAGAGGCAATGCATGAATCGACGCTGCGATGATCGCCGCCGTCACCGTGAACGTCAGTCGAATGCCGAGCGTACGGTATAGAAAGCCGCCGATTGCCGAGCGCGTACCGAGCAATACCAGCAGGTAATAACCCAACACAGTCGGCGGCAACACGAGCGGCAGCGTCACGAGCGCATCGACGAGGTTGCGCCCGGGAAATCGCTTGCGGGCCAACAACCATGCGAGCCCCGAGCCGGCGATCAATGCGATCAGCGTAGCTGCCGTGGCTACGGCGAACGAAAGCCTAATGGGAAACCAGTTGATCACGGGTGTCTCGCAGCATGATACAAGAAAACAGTGTCCCGACAATTATTCCGCAGAGGTCCCACTGCAGATCCGTGGCCGTGTCGTAAGGTCCCCAGATGCGGTGCCCGCCGAAATAGATCTCATCCCACAACTCGATGATCTCGTAGATCGCCGACAAGCTAAACACGATCGTAGCGGCGAAGAATGCAGTGAGCTTGAGCGGCAGTCGATAACCGAGCTGTTGCAGCACGCGGCCCGTGAGCCAAACGATGATCGGGCTGACGAGCACCTGGACCATCATGTGTGCGAACTCGTCGTACTGCATTGGTCCAAACTGCCGGCCGTACATCCGGAAGAAGTTTCCGAGTGCGTCGACCTGCAACGCGAGAAAGACGAGTGCGAGCAGTGTCAAAGGGATCTGAATGTTGAGACGAATGCGAACATATGAATAAAACAATGTCAGAAAGATAAGGACAAAGATCGTGTTGAAGGCGAGCGAGAGGTAACACATCTTCGTGAGGAAGGCTGCGCCCGCAATCAACGCGAGCATCACTACAGGTATTTCGAGATAGCGTAAGCTTGATCGTATACCCGGCGCTACCGCGCTCGGTTCTGTATAATCGCTCATATGACGACGTTCCTTAAGCCGGAGGTTCTTCGATTCAAGTCGTTGCCTTCTACAAACACCGAGCTGGCGCGACGTGCGTCTGAAGGCGCGGCGGAAGGCCTTGCGATTGTTGCGGAGGAGCAAACTGCGGGCCGAGGTCGTTTGCAGCGCGTGTGGTCGTCGCCGAAAGGTGCCGGGCTTTATCTCAGCATCCTGCTGCGCCCGACAATCCCTCATAATTACTGGCCTTTAATCACGCTTATGGCTGCGCTGGCGGTTGGCGATGCGTTGCATGAAGTGGCGGGTGTGCAAACGGACATCAAGTGGCCCAACGATCTTCTTTCAGGTGAAAGAAAAATCTGCGGCATCCTGGCTGAGTCTATCGACACTCCTCAGGGACGCGCCGTGATATTAGGGATCGGGATCAACCTGACGGAAAATGCCTATCCGCCAGAGCTCGCGAACGTTGCGACTTCGGTATCTGAGGCGACGAGCCAGCCGCCCGACTGCGAGCAGATACTCGCGGCGCTGTTGGACGCGTTGTCGCGCTGGTATTCGCGGCTAGCTGAGCCGGGACAGATTATTGACGCATGGTCCAACCGCTCTTCTTATGCAATCGGAAAGCTGGTCCAGGTGAGTAACGGCGACGACGTTTGGCAGGGAACTACTTCCGGCGTCGAACCCGACGGGGCGCTACGACTGCGAACTTCGAGTGGTGAAATCAAATTGGTGAGAGCAGGAGACGTTTACAGCGTTAGACCCTCTTCTGTGAAATGACTGACGTTCCCAAACGCATAATCCTAAATACCTTCGGTTCGTTCGGCGATATCCATCCCTACATGGCGATGGCGCTTGAGTTGCAGCGACGCGGGCACGTGCCGGTCATCGCGACGATGGAGGGTTATCGCGAAAAGATCGAAGGCGTGGGTTTGGAGTTTGCGCCTGTCCGTCCCGATATTCCGCAGCCCAAAGAACAAGGCTCAGAGCTGGTCGAGAAGATCATGGAGCCAAAGACTGGCCCACGATTTCTCACGGAAAAACTAATCTTCCCGGCCGTTCGCGAAAGTTATGCTGACTTGCTGCAAGCAGTCGAAGGCGCTCATCTGCTCGTCACTCATCCTGCCGCGCCTGCTGGTCCACTTGTGGCTCGCAAGACCGGAATTCCGTGGGTCTCAACCGTGCTCGCGCCTTTGTCTTTCTTCTCTCCTTACGATCCACCCGTGCCACCGTACTGGCAATGGACCAGGAAGCTGAGCCTGCTTGGTCCCGGAGTGATGGGGGTCTTCCTGAACGTGATGAAGAACACCTACAAGGCGAAGGCCGTCACCCAATTCCGTGACGAACTCGGACTCTCAGACACTGGCAATCCGATGTTCGAAGGCCAGCACTCACCCACACTCATTCTCGCCTTGTTTTCAGAGTTGTTTGGCCAACGACAACCAGACTGGCCGCCGCAAACCGAGATCACCGGCTTCTGCTTCTACGACGGCAATCACAACGTCGAGATTCCGATCGAGTTCAAACACTTTTTGGACAACGGCGCGCCGCCGATCGTCTTCACCCTCGGTTCGTCGGCGGTGTGGGTGGCGCGTGATTTTTATGAGGAAAGCATTCGAGCAGCAAAGCGTCTGGGGCGTCGCGCCGTGTTGCTCATCGGTGACGAGCGCAACCTGCCACGGGCGCTGCCCGAAGGAATCATCGCGCTCGACTACGTGCCGTATCAAACGCTGTTGCCGCGCGCGTGTGCCGTGGTCCATCACGGCGGCGTCGGCACGACTTCGCATGCGTTGCTGGCAGGTATACCGACGCTGATCGTTCCGTTTGCTTTCGATCAATCAGACAACGCGGAACATGCGCGCAAGGTCGGAACGAGTCGCACGCTCTATCGCGATAAGTATCTCGAGACGAGAGTCGCTGACGAGCTACACGAGCTGCTCAAACGGCCGTCGTACGCGCGCCGGGCGATGGAAGTCAGCCAGCGGCTGAAACAGGAGAATGGGCCAGCTCGGGCTGCGGAATTGATCGAGGAAGTGCTGTCAGGAAAGCGAAACCGCAAAGAGGAAGCCGTCTATGCTACTGGCGATTGACGCCGGAAATACAAACATCACACTCGGACTGTTTCGCGGTCAGGAGTTGATCGCGCAGTGGCGATTGCTCACCGAGCGCGAGCGGACCGCGGCTGACTACGAAGTGGATGTTGGAAGCCTGTTTGACCGCGCGGGCATCGATCGCAAAGCAGTGAAGGGGATTGCGATCGCGTCGGTCGTGCCGCAGTTAGACCGTGCGCTCAGGCAAGTCGCTGCGAGTTTCTCAGTAGAGCCATTGTTTGTAGACCACACGACCGACACGGGTTTGAAACTGCTTTACCATCCGCCGTCAGATCTCGGTGTGGACAGAATCGTCGATGGTGTGGCGGCGATGAACAAGTATGGGACGCCGTGCATCGTCGTCGATTTCGGCACTGCCACTACGTTCAATGCGATCAGTAAGAACAACGAGTTTCTTGGTGGCGCGATCAGTCCCGGATTGTTTACCTGTGCCGAGGCTTTGTTTCAGCGCGCTGCTAAACTGCCGCGTGTTGAGTTCGTTCGTCCGCGCACGGCGATCGCGTCTTCGACCGTTGAGGCGATGCAGTCGGGACTCTATTACGGTTATGTAGGGTTGGTTGACGGCATGATCGAGCAGATGATTGTGGAAAGGGGGGCCGTGTCGCGAATCATTGCGACCGGCGGACTCGCGCCGCTGATCGCTGAAGCCTCGCAGTATATCGATGCCATAGATGAAACCCTCACGCTTGACGGCTTGCGTATCGTGTACGAGAGAGTGTCCATTTGAACTACTTCAACTACTTCACCGAAATCGAAGACGCATTCGTCAGGCGCCGCGGCAAGCACCTGTTTCTGAGTCCGATGGATTGGGCGTTGATGGAGACGTGGAAGCAGCAGGGGATTCCGCTGCACATCGTGCTTCGTGGCGTCGAGAAGTCGTTTGACTCGTATGAGGCCAGGCCACGCAAACGATCGGTGAAGTCGCTGCTTTATTGCCAGGAAGAAGTTGAGGCGCAGTACGCGGAATGGGTTGAAGCGCACGTCGGAGCTTCGAATTCCTCATCAGCAGAAGCTGAATCTGACAAGACTCCGTTTTCCTTTGCTGCGATAAGTGAACACTTGCAGCGTAGTCGCAATGCGTTGTCTGAGCTCGCGCAATCGAGAAAGCAGGAAGACGATCTTTCTGAAGCGTTGACGCGCGCGATCGCTTTGCTCGTTGATATCGAGAAAGATTTTGCGAGTGGCGCGACGCTCGACACGCGCAAACTCGAAGATTCTTTGACGGGTCTCGAACGGATGCTGAACGACTCGATGCTTACGGTCGCCGGCTCGAGCACGTTGGACGAATTTAGAAAGGGCGTTAAGGATCAGCTCAAACCCTATCGTGCGCAAATGGACGCCGCGGCTTACAAGCAGACTTACGATAATTTGCTGCTGAAGCGTTTGCGAGAGCAGTTTGCGGTCCCACGCCTCAGCCTCTTTTTTGTTTAGCCACAAAAAGGCACAAAAACACAAAAATCCTTTTGTGCTTTTTGTGCCTTTTTGTGGCTAAATGAAGTGATGGAGTCAGAGGTTGAAGTGGAACGAATACTTCCCGGCGGGATGGGGTTGGCCCATGCTGATGGGAAGACTGTTTTTGTTTCGCTTGCTGCGCCTGGGGATCGTGTGCGTGTTCGCGTTGATCGAGAGCAGGGGAATGTTCTGTTCACGTCTATTCAGGAGATCATCACGCCCTCGCCGGTAAGAATCGAGCCGCCGTGCCCGTACTTCGGCCGATGTGGTGGTTGTGATTTCCAGCAACTCACTTACGAAGCTCAGCTCACCGCGAAGTCGGAGATGATTCGCGACTGTCTGCATCGCATCGCACGTCTCGAGAATGTTCCTGACATTGTTGTCATGCCCTCGCCCAGCGATTGGCGCTATCGCATGCGCACGATGTGGCAGATCGATCAGGACGAGCGCGCGATTGGTTACTACGAGCGTGGCTCTCGGCGTGTTTGTGACGTAGTTGATTGCGCGGTGCTGCGACCGGAGTTGCAGGCAAAGCTCGAAGAGGTTCGGGCGACTGACTGGTCCCAGTTCCCACCGGACTTGAAACACCTCGATGTAGTTGCGGGTGAAGACGGCGTTTCGTTCGCGCCAGCGTTTGCGAATTTCGAGACGCATGAATTGAGTTTGAGTATTCGCGGTGAAGTTTATCGTTACAACGCGGAGGCGTTCTTTCAGATTAACCCATCGCTGCTTGCCCCATTGATTGAATTTGCGTTGGGCGATGCGTCAGGCGAGAGCGCGCTCGATCTTTATAGTGGCGTGGGGCTGTTTACGTTGCCGCTATCACGACAATTTCAGAAAGTTACAGCAGTCGAAGCTAACCCGACTGCCGTGCGTTTTGCGCGTCGAAATCTACAGGCTGCTGGATCAAACAGCGCGCGCGTGATCACAGCCAGCGTTGTTGACTGGTTCAGAAGCGCGCCGACGCATAAGGTTGACTTTATTTTGCTAGACCCACCGCGAGCAGGTGCTGAGTCAGCGGTGATCAAGGGCATTTTAGACCTTCAGCCGCTGGAGATTTCTTACGTGTCGTGCGATCCGGCGACACTCGCTCGCGATCTCCGTAAGCTCATGGCAGGCGGCTACACGATCCGTTCAATCCGCGGTTTTGATCTGTTTCCGCAGACTCATCATGTGGAGACTGTCGTGCGCCTAATCTTGTAATCTTGCAAATCCTGTAATCTTGTCTAACATGTACTCCCAACAATGCGTCCTCACAGTAATCTATTCGCTCACTATCCGCTCGTTCACCTTGCAGTGGCGTTCTCCGCCGGCATCTGGACAGCGAGTTCATTAAGATTTTCATTAACCGCAGGAATAGCGTGTACAGCCGTCACGCTGATTCTGTTCATCAAGCAGCGACTTCGACTCGCCGCCCTGGCATTGCTGTCAGCATTCTTCTTCACGGGCGCGACGCTTGCGGAGTTAGAGCGACGCGCTGACAATTTGCGTCCCCTCAAATCGCTCATCGAGCAATCAGAAGCACAACCTTTCACACTTACCGGTTGGCTCGATGGCCCACCTGAGTTCGCGCGTGACCGTGTTTATCTATCGTTGCGCGTTGAGAACGTGACCGGTCGCGTTTCATTACTAGTTACACTGCGAGACGCAAACGACTTCAGATCTTTACAAATCCGTTATGGCACCCGCATTCAAGTAACCACAACGCTCGATCGCACCGGCAATTATCAGAATCCCGGCGTTTCATCACTCACGGAATTTCTCGATCGCAACGGTTACGACGCCACCGGCATAATAAAAAGCCCCGCTGCGATCACACGCCTTGGCGACAAAGACGTGTTTCCACCACTCGTATGGCTCTACGATTGGCGATCACGCCTGCAACAGCAACTAGACACTCGCTTCCAAGCGGAAACCGCAGGCGTCCTCGATGCCACCTTACTCGGCAATCGCTACAACCTCTTGCCTGCGGCGGCCGAACGCTTTCGCGAAGGTGGCACGTTCCACGTCCTCGTCATCAGCGGGCTGCACATCAGTTTCATCGGGGCCGTCGTGTTTCTAATCGCGAAGCGTCTGACCAGGCGCAGACTGTTGCAATTCATCATTCCTGCCCTGCTCGTTTGGGCTTACTCGTTCGCGGTCGGCGCAGACGCGTCAGTCGTACGCGCAGCATTGATGTTCACGTTTGCAGGCGTCGCGACGATACTTTTTCGACGATCGAGTTCGCTGAATGCCCTCGGCGGCGCAGCGCTGGTCTTGCTGGTTCACAGTCCAAAGTCCGTCCTGGATCCGTCGTTTCAACTAACGTTTCTGTCTGTGCTGGCGATCGTAGTGATCGCGTGGCCGTTGCTGTCGAACATGTCAGCGATCGGTGCGTGGTATCCGACGCGCTATAGGCCATACCCGCCCGTTTGCTCGCGTGCATTCAAGATTATTTGCGAGGTGCTGTTCTGGCGCGAGAAAAAGTGGGCACAAGAGATCGCGCGCTCAACGCACAAATACCGACTGGTCAAAGCACCGGTGGCGTCATGGTTGGAGCGGTACTACGTGCAGCCGGTGTTGCGTTACACCTTTGGCGCTGTTGTCGTGTCGGTGAGTGTGCAACTCATGCTGTTGCCGCTGATGATCGTCTACTTTCATCGAATCTCATTGGCGTCGCTCGTGCTGAACATCGTTGTGAGTATTCTGCTAGCGGCGCTGGTTGTGGTTGCCTTACTTGCCCTGCTGATCGCACAGGCTCCTTTATTCAAGCTTGCAGACGCGATTAACTGGCTGATGGTGCACAGCGTCGATCCGTTTTCGGACTTCGGTTGGGCGGGATTTAGGTTGCCGGAGTATTCAGGCTCTGCTGCGATGATCTACGCCGTCTATTACTTGCCCTTACTGGTTCTAATCATCGCGTTAATGCACTGGCGCCCACTGTCTTTGCAACCTGAACGTCATTGCAAACTGCACCGCTACGTTCTTCCACTCACGTGCGCACAACTACTCCTGCTTACCGTTCTGATCCTGCATCCACTCAGCAGCGGCCGCACACTGCGCGCTTTGCGCATTGATTTCCTCGACGTGGGCCAGGGCGATTCAGCGCTCGTGACGATGCCTGATGGAACAACGCTCCTCGTCGATGCCGGTGGAAACACGATGGATTCAGCGCGCAGGATTGGCGAGACTGTCGTGTCGGAATATCTCTGGTGGCGAGGCTTGAGCGAGATTGATTACGTTCTGGCTACGCACGCCGACGCCGATCACATCGACGGCCTGAACGACGTTCTCAAAAACTTCACGGTCAGAGGCGCTCTCATCGCGCGGCGTCCCGTGGACGATCCGGAGTTTACGAAGTTCTCGCAAACACTCGCCCGCACGAACACACACTCTGAAACGATCGAGGTTGGAGATGTAATTAAGTTCGGGGATGTTGCAGTGAGTGTCTTATGGCCGCCTGCTGGTGGTGAGAAGTCGACGAACAACGATTCGATCGTGCTTCGAATTCAATATGGCGAGCGCTCGATACTGCTCACAGGCGATATCGAACAAGCCACCGAGCGAGCATTAATCGCCTCGCAACAACAACTACATGCGGACGTGATCAAAGTGCCGCATCACGGCAGCAAGACTTCTTCAACCGAAGCTTTCGTCGCTGCGACTAGCCCAACAGTCGCAATCATCTCAGTCGGACGCACCTCGCGCTTCGGACATCCACACAAAGAAGTCGTCGACCGTTGGCAATCCACCGGCGCCACCGTCCTGACCACAGGCCACAGCGGCACGATCACTATCACCACCGACGGGCACGACCTTAGCCTCAAAACCTTTCTTCAGCCACAAAAAGGCACAAAAACACAAAAATGATTTTCTGAGAGGGAGTCGTGCATGAATCCCTTTTGCTGTTTTCTTATTTTGTGTTTTTGTGCCTTTTTGTGGCTAAAATCCGTATTTCTTCATCGTGGCTTTGCCCTGTGGCGACTTGAGGAAGGCGATGAACGCGCGGGCGGCCGCCTCGTTTTTGGTGGTCTTCATGATCGCGAGGCCCTGGTCGATTGGCTCGTGCAAGTTTTCGGGTATCAACGACCAACGGCCATTGCTGTTTATGCTCAGTGTCAACGAAACAATCGCCACGTCAACGTTACCGGTTTGCGCATACTGAAGCGTCTGTCGAATGTTGTCACCATAAACGAGCTTCGGCTGCACACGGTCCCAGACGCCAGCGCTTTGCAATGCCTGCTTCGCCGCGAGTCCATAAGGCGCATGATCCGGATTCGCGATCGCGACACGCTGTATTTCAGGCCGAGCAAGATCTGCAATACCCTGGAATCGCACCGGACTCTCATTCGCCGTCCACAAAGTGATACGCCCACGCGCGTAGACCGTTTTGGAATCCGGAATGATCAGTCCTTTCTGTTCCAACTGATCGATGTAGCTCACGTTCGCCGACGCGAAGAGATCAAACGGCGCACCATTCTCGATCTGCCGCGTGAGCATTCCAGTCGAGCCAAACACAAACACGACTTTTGTTTTAGTAGCTGATTCGAACTCGCGTCCGAGCTCTTCGAATACGGGTGTGAGATCTGAAGCTGCGGCGACAGTCAATTCGCCACCGGAAGAACCAATTGGAGTCGCGGGATTTTTATCCTTGCACGCGGTGACGCACGCCAGCGCTAATAAAAACGCGGCGAGCGGCGTCAGCCGCGTCTCAAGTCGGGAAATCATTGGGCGTGTAAAGGTCTATCTGCGAACTACCCACCTTGTAAGTTTTCAACACACCGAGCGGCGGCGCATAAACATGAACAGTGATGAGGTCCTGACCACTATCGTCGGGATTTCCCAGTCGATGAATGTCCGGTAAATCGGCACCCGTAATCGTGCCTGTCGGACATTCGCGACCCGTGTCGTAACACAAACCCCTGTCTTCCTGGTACGTGAAAATCGTTTCCCACATCAAGCCTTTTTGGACTTTCACCACACCGTGCGAGCCGTTGTGATCGTGAATCGGCGTCTGCTGGCCTGGGCGCCAGCAGATCACCAACATCTCGACGGCTGCATTCCGGCAAACTCGATGGCGCCAGTAGTTGCCTTCCTTAAAACCGCAGTAAGGCTCGAGGTCGAGATCGGTAATCTCGACGCTGGAAATCCAGTCGTTCAACTCTTCGAGCGTTGGCGGACTGGCTTGGCTGTTCAGGCGTTCGATTAGGTCGGAAAATGTCAGTGTCGATACGGCTGGCATCAGTTCGAATCTTATAGCACGGATTAGACGGATTTTTAAAAGCGGATCTAAACGGATCTGAGGACGATACGGAGATCGCGGACATTTGTGCCGGTGGGGCCGGTGATGATGAGGTCGTTGAGTTGTTTGAAGAAGGTGTAGGAGTCGCTGCGCGCGAGATACTGTTTCGCGTCAAGGTTTAGGTTTTGAGCGCGTTCTATGGTTGTTTCGTCGGCGATGGCGCCTGCGGCTGGGCTGTTGCCGTCGATGCCGTCAGTGCCGGCGCTAAGGATGACGACGTGTGAGCGCGTTTTGAGATTGATAGCGCAGCGAAGGGCAGTTTCGAGGTTTCTGCCGCCGCGTCCGTCGCCACGGACGGGGCAGGAGAATTCACCTCCGGAGATGGTGCAGACGTATCGCGTGTTTTCAAGAAGCAGTTCGCAGCCTTCCTCGATTGGTTGTTCACGGATGTGGTCCAGCGTTGCGCATTCGAAGCCGAGCTCGCGTGCTTTTTGCGCTGCGGCATCGATCGCTGATTGGTTGTCGAGGACTACGACATGAGAACCAGTGTTAACTGATGAAGGTTGTACGCGGCGCACGGTTTTCATGATTGAGATCGGCAGTATTTTCTCGAGATGATAGTGTTCGATGACTTCAAGCGCGCTCGGTGCGTCAGGTGGCGCGTTGAGTGTTGGGCCAGAGGCGACACTGGCTTCGTCACCGGGATTCGTGTCGGAGACGATCAACGTAAACATTCGTGCGTGTGGGGCGTGTCGTGCGAACCCGCCTCCTTTAACAGCCGAGAAGGCGCGGCGCACTGAATTGATCTCCGAGATGCTTGCGCCGCAGGACACAAGAGTTTGGTTTGCTGAACGAAGATCGTCGAGTGAGATGTTGTCGCTGATGGGCCACTCGATCATTGCCGAGCCGCCGCCCGAGATCAGGAAGATCACAGTTCCTTGTTCGTTGTTGGCGCGGTCGAGAAGCGTGAAAGCTGCGCGTGCAGAGGCGAGGCTCGCTTCGTTGGGAAGTGGATGACCGCCGATGAAGCTTTGCCATCGTGATGATTGGTGAAGTGATGTTGAGACGATCACGCCGGCAGAGAGCTTGTCGCCGAGCGCGTCATCCAGGCCGAGGGCCATTGAGATTGCGGCTTTACCGATAGCGATTGAATAGATGGGAGAGGAGATTTTGAGATTGGTGATAGCGTCTTTTGTTATCGGGCGAGGGCCGACTGAGGTGAGAGCATGATGAAAGATCGCGCGAACGTGCCGGTGGAGTTCGTGTAGATCAGGCACAGTCAGAAACCCATCCACAGATTACACAGATGGTTCAATTGAATCTGTGTAATCTGTGGATGAAAAACCTCACACTTCGGCGGTGTTCATCTCGTCCCAGTCGGCGACCATCTCGTAGGCCCGGCCGAGGACGGGACGAGGACGGGAGCCGTCTGCCTGCCCGATCAATCCTTCACGTTCCATCATGTCGAGAATCGCTGCGGCGCGGCCGTAGCCGATGCGCAGACGACGCTGCAACACTGAAGTTGACGCACGCTTCATCTCCACACAGATCCGCAACGCTTCTTCAAACAACTCGTCGTGTTCGCCGGAAGCGCTCTCGAGTCCGAGCGCATCTTCTTCAGACTGCGTGATGCTCTCATCGTACGACGGCGGACCCTGCGACTTGATGTGCGAGACGATCTTACCGATCTCGTTCTCGTCGATGTAAGCACCGTGAACGCGGATCAATCGCGAAGTGCCCGGCGGCAGGAACAGCATGTCGCCGCGTCCGAGTAGTTGCTCGGCGCCGTTCGTGTCGATGATCGTGCGCGAGTCAATCTTCGACGAGACGCGGAACGAAATACGCGACGGGAAGTTTGCTTTGATCAGTCCTGTGATCACATCGACTGACGGTCTCTGCGTCGCGAGCACGAGGTGAATACCGACCGCACGCGCCATCTGCGCGAGGCGCGTGATCGACTCCTCAACTTCACGGCCCGAAGTCATCATTAGGTCAGCAAGCTCGTCGATGATGATGACGATGTAGGGCAGCGGTTTCCACGGCTCACCCTTGTCGTCGTATTCCTTAATGAGGTTGCGACGCATGATCTCGGTGTTGTAGCCGTCGATATTGCGGACGCCCCAACCGGCGAGGTCACGATACCGGCGCTCCATCTCGGCAACGGCCCACTTCAGCGAGCGCGAGGCGAGCTTCGGATCGACGATGATGGGCGTCGCGAGATGTGGAATGTCTTCGTAAAGTCCGAGCTCGAGGCGCTTCGGATCGATCAGTATGAACTTCACCTCGTCCGGCCGTGCGCGATAGAGAATCGAGACGATCAATGCGTTCACGCCGACTGACTTACCGGAGCCCGTCGTGCCAGCAATCAGCAGGTGCGGCATCTTCGCGAGATCGGCGACGTAGTTCAGTCCATCAATCGTTTTGCCGAGCGCGATCGTGAGCTTCGATCCCGACTCCTGAAACGCGCGTGACTCGATCACTTCACGCAGGAAGATCGTTTCGCGACGCGGGTTCGGCACTTCGATACCGACGTGCGGTTTACCCGGCATGCGATCGATGCGAATCGACTCCGCTTTCAACGCCAAACACAGATCGTCGACAAGCGAAACCACACGCGAATACTTCACGCCCGGATCAGGCTTGAATTCGTAAGTCGTAACCACTGGACCAGGACAGATGTGTTTGATCTGTCCGGTGACATTAAACTCTTTGCACTTCTCGGCCAGCCGCGTCGCCAGACTCAAAAGCTCCGCATCGGCCTGCTCGCTGTGTGGCGGCGCTTCGTTGAGAAAATCGAGCGTCGGCAAACCGTAATCGCTGTAGTTAACACGGCGTGACGAGTCGAACGGCAGTTTTGCCGTCGCGGGCGCTTCGGCTTTGACGCGCAATACGGAAGCGCCTTTGACCATCTCTTCCGCGTCTTCTTCATCCTCAGTGACATCGGGAATGATCGATCGTCTTCTTGACCTTTCAGTAACGACTGGCGCTACACCAACACCCGCGCTCGCACTTGCCGCGACTGCGGTTGCCAGTGGCTCTATCGCCGTGGATTTAGCTTCAGCACGAATCACCGGTGCCTGCTCAATTACAGGCTTGACCGGTTCTTTCATGAAATCGGCAACACGCTCCGCAGCCGTCAAATTCACAGTCTGCTTCAGCGCGTTTTTCGCCGCTTCCCGTTCGGCCTTGATTGCAGCTTTGGTTTCTTTCTTCAGCCGTGCCTGTTCAGCACGCATCACTCGCCACGCGCGGAAACGCTCCGGAAGCTTACCGACAAAAGCGAATCGCGAACCGAGCGCATTCGCGAGGATCTCGTAAAGTCGCACGAACGAGAAATTCGTCGCGAGCAACAATCCTGTCGCTGCGATCGCAATCAGCAACACGGTGGCACCAACAGTACTGAGCCCACTCGCGAGTCCCTGGGCCACGACCGCGCCGAGCAGTCCACCCGGTTGCACACTCGAATCAAACAACGGATGCAGTTGCGAGATCGACAACAACGCCGACGCTGAAATAACGAGGACCATGACTCCAAGAATTCGCATCCATGGTCGATGAATGGTCGGCGAGTGAAATCGTCGCCACGCAGCTAAGAATAGAAGCAACGGCAATAGAAAAGCCGCTAGACCGATAAGCTGAAAACCAGTCGCGGCGACGTTCGCGCCGATCGCGCCGGCCCAGTTGTGCGTCTCGGTTCCGCCCGCGGAGTTCCACGACGGATCGTTCGGGTAGAACGCGGCCGAGATGAGGCAGAGCGCCAGCAGTAATCCAAACGCGATGAAGAGAATCGCGAGGATCTCATTGCCACGACCTGCGCGCGGAAGGATCACGCGCGGCTTTTCTTGAATGTGTGCTGCCATTTAAAACTCTCCAACACGAACTGCGATGCCTACGCTGCCTTGCGAGCCAGCAGGTAGGCTTTGATGAAGTCGTCGATGTCACCGCCGAGCACTGCCTCGACGTTACCTCGTTCCAGCTTAGTGCGAGTGTCTTTTACGAGCTGATAGGGCGCCAGCACATAACTTCTGATCTGGGACCCGAATGAAATATCGGCCTTGTTGGCTTCGAGCTCGGCGGTTTCGGCGCGCCGTCGTTCCAACTCGAGTTCATAAAGACGTGAGCGCAGCACCTGCATGGCGACTGCTCGATTTTGATGTTGTGAACGTTGGTTTTGACAGGATACGACGATCCCGGTCGGAAAGTGAGTAATACGAACTGCTGAATCGGTAGTGTTGATATGTTGTCCGCCCGCGCCCGTTGCGCGATACGTATCGACACGCAAGTCTTTGTCGTTGATCTCTACTTCGATGTCCTCGTCGATTTCCGGATAGACAAACAGAGATGCGAATGATGTATGCCGGCGCGCCGCCTGATCAAATGGCGAGATGCGGACGAGTCGGTGAACGCCGGCTTCGGCAGTCAGCAGCCCGTAGGCATATTCACCTTCGACTCTGAATGTAACGCTCTTCAGTCCCGCTTCCTCGCCTGGTTGATACTCGAGCACTTCAGCTTTGAAGCCGCGTTGCTCGGCCCATTTGAGATACATGCGCAGCAGCATCTCGGCCCAGTCCTGCGACTCGGTGCCGCCCGCGCCCGGATGAATCGTGCAAATAGCGTTGCGGCGATCGTTGTCGCCGGCGAGCAGCATTTCCGTTTCAGCCTGGCTCAGGTCGTGTTCGAGTGATTCAAGTAACGATTGCAGCTCTTTGATTGACGACTCGTCTTCTTCGGCAAACTCAAAGAGCACTTCGGCGTCGGCAACGCGTGATTCAAAGTCTTCCTGACGATCTATTTTCTTCTCCAGGCGACTGCGATCCTGCAAAAGTTTCTGTGCGGCCTCCTGATCGCTCCAGAAGTCGGGCGATGAGGCCTGGGTCTCGATACGGTTCAACTCTTCACGACCGGCAGGGACATCAAAGAAACCTCCCGAGCTGGTCCACACGGGCGCGGAGAGTGTCGAAGTTAGTGCGTAGTTCCTGAATTGATAAAAGGTCCATCTTTAATCTTATTCATCCCTGTTGAAGGCTTTCAACCGCAGCGTGACGGCCAGGACCATTAACGACAAAAGCGCGCAGACGTAAACAAACAAATCGCCTTTGCGGGTGTAAACAGTATCGCGCGCGTCACTCGGATGACTACCCCATATTCGAACATCCGATTTGAACGGTTCAGTCAGATGGTCGATACGACCATTCGGCTCTATCATCGCTGACAAGCCTGTGTTAGTAACCCGCACCACCGGCCGACCGTTTTCAACCGCGCGAAAGATCACATTCGCGAGATGCTGTCGCATCACTGCCGTCGGTCCGAGATACCCGTCGTTCGAGATATTGATCAGTACGTTGGCTCCGTCAAACGTCAGCGTCCGCGCAATCCACGGGTATGCTGACTCGATACAGATGAAGACTCCCGCCTTCCCTGTATCACCGAACGGCATCAACGTGTAGTTGCTGCCCGGAGTGAACTCACCGACGATGCCACTTATCAAAGACGCTCCCGGTAACCATTGTGGGAGCGGCACATATTCGCCAAACGGCATTAGGCGAATCTTATCATACTGTGAGATCAGGCGGCCCTCTTCATTTACGAGCAGCGCCGAATTGTATGAGCCATCGTTCGGTGCGGGCTCGAGCGAGTTGAAGAGCAACGACGTGTGATTCTGCTGTGTGAAGTTTGCGACGAACTCCCGAAATCCAGAGTCGGTGCCATACGTGAAGTTCATCGGCGACTCAGGCCAGATCACGAGTCGCTGTGGGGCGTACTCCGGCACGCTCTTGAGTGCCTCGGTGCTCAACGACACGTGGCGATCAATCAGTGCCTTTATTTCTTCGGAACTCTTCCCCGCGTACATCGGTACGTTTGGTTGCACGGCAACGTACACAAGCAACTCGTTTGAGGTCTGAACGGACTCAGTTGGTGTGTACCTGGAAAACTCGATCACGTAGAAAACTACGAGTGCTGTCGACGCGCCTACTATAATCGACCACTTCGTTCTGTGGATGATCAGCAGCGCGACTATCGAATTGATCGTGACGATTAGAAAGCTGACAGCATAGACGCCGCCCCAATTAGCTGGCTGGATCAGCCACGGGTGATATGCCTGCGAGTAACCGAGCGCGTTCCAAAGTTGGCCCGTGACGACGAGACGAACCCATTCGAATGTGATCCAGAACACCGGCGCCGACAGGACCGCCATGCGTCCCCATTTCTGAATCGCGAGTGCGATCAGCGCCGTGAATAGACCATGAAAGATACCGATGACGAGTGCGCCGGGGACAAGTAGTAAATAGGCGAGCGCGGTTGGCAGCCCGCCGTAGTGGATCATCGAATACGTGAGCCAGTAACAGGTGACGTAGAAGAAGACTGAACCAACGGCCCAGCCGAGAATGAAGGCGCGCAATGGTGAGGGGCGTCGCCCGATCACTACGAGGAGGGGAACGAGACCGATCCACGCGAGCTGGTAATACTCGAAGTTGGGAAACGCGAGGATAAGGAGGAGCGCGCTGGCTGCTGCCGCACCCCACTCATATTTCCGAAAATCGATCTGTGTCATCCGCCGCAAAAAATTTTTTCTAACTGACTGAAACATCGTAAATCGAATACGTCAATTAGCCAAATATTGACGCAAAAAGACAGAAACCGTCACTGTCAAAGTGACAAATTCCGTCAAAGAAAGATTAGCCACAAAAAGGCACATAAAGCACAAAGTAAAGAATAAACTGAGCTGAATTCTTCTTTTGTGCTTTATGTGCCTCTTTGTGGCTAGCTTTAAAAGCGGGAAGACCCGGTCATTTCTGACCAGGTCCACGTTTCGGGGGGAAGCACTGAAGGAACGCTCGGAAGGTTAGCTGGCGCAGCGGCAGGCGGCGCTCAGGGAATGTTGGCGGCGGGGGACATCGGCTAATTTCGTTTCCGTGTCGTGCCGCGTTCCCTTTGAGCACGCGCCGTGCCAAAAGTCGCTCAGTTACCCATCGTGACCTGGCGTTGCAGTGCAATTGCTTCCTGGTTGTTCGGATCGATCGCGATCGCGCTCAGCGCAAACTTGCGTGCTTCGCCGCGGTCGCCTCGTTCGAGAAAGATCTTGCCTAAGAGAATGTGTGCGTCGATCAATTTGGGATCCCAGAAGATCGCTGTCTTCAACGCTGCGATTGCTGCTTCCTGATCGCTGCGACGAAGATTGATGCGACCGCTGAGTAAATAAGCCTCCGCGTTTGTCGGCTCGATCATTACGACGCGATGCAACTCAGGCAATGCTTCCTCATCGCGCCCGGCTTGATAAAGATCACGAGCTCTCACGAGCAAGTCCTGCGTTGCCGAGCTTGGTGAACCCATCGCGGCGGTGATGTTTGTTTCACGCTGGAGCCCAAACACTTCCTCGCGATTCAGCACGTCGCGCATGCGCAGGCTAGCGCCGCTCGTCGTTCCCGATTTCTGCCATTCAGTTTCCCACTTCGCATACGCGGTGCGGAGATAGCGGCGCGCCATATCGTCGGCGGCAGCCGCAGCTTCAGCGTTGCCGAGTTTTGCGAGCGATTTGGAGAAGAGAAAATAGGCCTGACCGTCCTGCTGATCGGACGTGATCACGGGCCGGAAATGATCGGCTGCTTCTTTGTACTTACCTGCGAGAAACAACCCGTAGCCGTAATTGAAGTTGACCATCTGATCTGACGGCGCTGACTTCGCGGCCTGACCAAGGAAGTCCATTCCCTGGTTCAGCAGGCGCGTGCGTTCCTCACTATTCTTGTTCTCTCTCGCGGCCTGAACTGCAACTGCGCCGGCGTTGTTGTAAACAGCGATCAGCGGTAAATCACTCGAAAGCGGCACGACTGTGGCGAGCGCGCGGCCGTAATCACCGAGTTTTGTATAGCCCAGGCTGGCGTAGAAAGCGGCTTCCGCGTAGTGCGGTTCTTTCTTTTGGAGCTTTGAAAAATACTCGGTCGCGTCTTTCCAGTTGCCGAGGTCCATGTAACCGCGGCCCAGCTCGAAAGCAGCCTGCGGATAGACTGCGCCGCCGAGTGAATCAGCGTAAAAACGCAGAGCGTTCTTTAAGTAGTTCGCGCGCACCTCGCTGCGCAGCGGCAACTGCACCGCCTTCACGTAAGCCTCAAACGCCTTCTGCGGGATCTTCGTGGCTTCCTGTACGAGCTGGTTTTGCGAGTAAGGAAGTGCCTTGTCGCGTTGATAAAGAATTTGGTACGCGAGCCAGCCGTGAATCTCCTGGAGATTGGTCAGTGCGTCGCCGCGGTCAAACTGTCGTGTGATCCAGGCGCCGTCCTTTACTTCACCGAAATTGCGGCCTTCGTTGACTTTGATCACGCGCGCGGTTACCTGCACGTAACCATCAGACGCGGCCGATTTCTCGCTGTTTTCAGCATTCTGGGGAGCGGGCGTGACGGTATAACTGCCGATGACGATTATGCTCGCCTTTGCCTGGCGCGCGAGCTTGATGGCCGTGGCTCGCGAAGGAATCACCGTCTCGGGCAAGCGGAGTTGCTGGTACGCGAGCTCGCGTTCATCGCTCGAAACAACCACCAGACCGGGCTTGTTAAGCAGCTCGGCAAGGGCGTCGGCAAAACTCTCCCCGACCCAGTTGTACTCAGCGCGGAACTGTTTCGACGTGTTTTCAAACGGCAGCACCATCACGACATCGGCGGTCGGATTCTGGGCCTGCACTTTCGCAAGAGGTGTAAGAACGAGGACTGTTAAGAAAAGGGCAAAAATCAGCTTAAATCTCATGCCCTCACTGTAGCAGATCAGCGCTGATCAGTAAAAAATCCGTCTTATCTGTGGTCAGGCTGATCTCTGGCTCGAGGTCGCGGTTGGAGTCCTGGGTGAGGAGGTGTTGGACGCCGTCGTTGTGTACTGGACGCGAAAACAAGAAACCCTGGCCATATTCACAGCCCAGCATCTTCAATTGCTGGTGCTGCTCTTCAGTCTCGATTCCTTCTGCAATCACTTCCATGCCGAGGTTGTGCGCTAGCGTCGAAATGGTGCGCACGATGGCGTTGTCGTTGTCGGTCGTCAGACGCATCACAAACGATCGATCGATCTTTAGATAATTGAGCGGGAAACGGTGTAGGTAGCTGAGCGACGAATAGCCGGTTCCGAAGTCGTCGATGCTCAACTGCACGCCGAGCGAGCGCAGTTGTTTGAACATTAACGCTGCCGCTTCAGCGTTTTCCATCACGACGCTTTCCGTGATTTCGAGTTTGAGGCAGTGCGGGTTTAGCTTGCTCGCTTCAAGTGCTTCCTTGATTCGATCCAGCAGATCGGGTTGAGCAACTTGTCGCGCCGAAAGATTCACGCTCAAGCTCAAGTTACGATGACTCGGCGAGTCGATCTGCCACTGCCGTACGTGCGCACACGCTTCGTTCAACACCCACTGCCCTATCGGTACTATTAAGCCGGTTTCCTCGGCGACGGGAATGAAGTCAGCCGGCGAAACTAAACCACGACGCGGATGGTTCCAGCGCACGAGCGCTTCGAAGCCCGCGAGACGTCCGGTCGGAAGTGAAACGATCGGCTGGTAATAAACACAGAATTCCTTGTTCTCGATCGCCTGGCGCAGATCGCTTTCGAGCTGCAGTCGCGAAACCGCACGCGCGTGCATGCCGTGATCAAACACTTCGTAACGCGCCTTGCCATTTTCCTTCGCACGATACATGGCGATGTCTGCATCTCGCAAAATGTCATCAGCACGATCGTAGCCACTCGAGCTGAAAGCGATGCCGATACTCGCCGTCGCGAACGCCGAGTTTTTATCGAGCACGAACGGCTGGCTCAGCTCGTCCTGAATTCGTTGTGCGACTCGCACCGCGTCAGTCGCGTCAGTCATGCCACTCAAAAGGATCGCAAACTCATCGCCACCGAAGCGCGCGAGCGTGTCGACGGGACGCAGTGTCCGTTCGAGTCGCTCGGCAAACGCGACGAGCAGCAGATCGCCATGCGTGTGGCCCAAACTGTCGTTGATGTTTTTGAAACGATCGAGATCGAGGAAGAGAACTGCGAACATGTGATCGTTGCGGCGGCTCGAGCTTTCGATCTCCGCTTTGAGTAACTCAGTAAACATCGCGCGGTTGGGTAGTCCCGTCAGTGAATCATGAAATGCGGCGTGGCGGAAGTGTTCTTTTGTTTCCTCCAGCACGCGGCTGATGCGTTCCTGTTCCGCAATGTAATTGTTCAATTCCTGAACGTGCTTTTCGGCCTGTTCCGCGCGCTCATGTTCGAGCTCGGCGCGGGCGCGCTCAGCTTCTTCCGCGTGACGGACTGAAGCCTTAACTTCGCGCATGTAACGGTCGTAGCTGAAGTAGACGATGATGACGATAGGGATGCAAATCAGAAATGCCCAGAAGCGAGTGGTACTGAGACTGCTCACAATAAATCCGGCACCCGCAGCACCCGCGAAATAGCTGATTGAAATCCAGAGGAAGTTTCGGCTCCACATCCGCCAGATCGACTCGTTGGCTTTGAGCGCACTGACAACAGCTCCGAGACCAGTATGGACCAGGTATTGGACGAGACCCATTACGCAAAGCGCGATGATACCGACTGAAGCTCCCTTTCCGAGGAGTCCGGTTGTAGATCCGAAAGCAAGCTTGAGAACGGTGGCCGTGATGAACACGGAAGTAGCCAACGCGGCGCTGCCATAAGCTACTGTTCTGGGCTTGCGACTGATTCGCAACGCCGCGCAGATACCCGCAAGCGCGCCAGTTAGAATGGCAGCTTCACCGCCGTAGTGCAGGAGAGCGATGAACACGAAAGTGTCATCGACCGTGATGTTGACGTTGATTTGTGGAATCCGGATCGCGATGCGCGAACCGATGACTGCTGTAGTCAGCAGCAACAAAAGGAAATAAACGTCGAGGATCCCGTGCGGAAGCGCATACGCGGCGTAGATGCAACTGGCGACGCCGGTTGCGACTACGGACCACATGTAAACGCTGAGTGAGTTTTGTCTTTGACTGTTCATGTCCGCACGGTTGAATCCCGCCCACGGCAGTGGGTGGATTGGTTCAGATCATTTCTACAGAGATCCTCTGGAGCCGACTTTTAATCCGATCCACGGGAGTGGGTGGATACTTCAGATCCGTTGTGAAAGCATTTGAACAATCCACCAACTCCCGTTGGTGGGATTCCAAGGTCAGTTTTGAAGTTTCGTTTAGAAAGCATTTGAATAATCCACCCACTGCCGTGGGTGGGATTTCTTACTTCATGCCTGGTCCGTTGTCGCCGATGGCGCAGTCGCCGATCGCGTAACCATCGCCGATCGCGTAACCGTCACCGATCGCATAGCCATCGCCAATCGCATAACCATCACCGATGGCGTAACCGTCGCCGATGGCATAGCCGTCACCGATCGCATAGCCGTTACCGAGCAACAGCACATTGCTCAGGAGGTACGACCCGCTAAACATCGTCGTGCCGTCGCTCTTCATTAAGTAATTTCCGAGCGTCACAGACTTGACCCACATGTTGTAGTTCAAGCTCTGGCTCGTGAGTCCTTCGTTAACACCGTCACCGAGCAAATAACCTTGTCCGTAGCTGACCTGGTACTTATTGATCAGGTCCTTGCCAGTGATGGTGGCGTGTTTGAGCACGAGTCCCTGAGTCCATGAAAAAGTGAAACCGGAGACTGTGGTTTGTGGGGCAGGAGCAGACTGGGTTAGCAACGCAGATCCAAAAGTAGGTTTCAACAGGCCGAGAAGATCAGTGCGAACGATCCGCGCGAGTGTCACCGCGCCGGCAACGTTGAGCTGCCCGGCGCCCTGTTCCAGCGTGTTGAAGCCGGCCAGTGGCTGAGCAGTGTACATCAGGAGCATCTTGACTATGTTTGGCGTGAGGCTGGAGTTGGCTTCCAGCAAGAGAGCGGCGGCGCCCGAGACCATTGGCGCGGACATCGATGTACCGCTGAGGTACATGAGCTTCATGTTCGTGGTTGAATACTTGTTAGTTTCGAGCTCGGGATACTTCTTGAGTAGACCGTTGCCGGCGGCTTCGGCAGCAATGATCTTGTTACCGGGCGCGACGAGATCCGGTTTGATGATGTTGTCGTAATCAACCAGACCGTAGGAGTCGACTGAAAAGCTGCGCGTTGGACCACGCGAGCTGTAACTTGTCACGCCGTCGTCATTTCGTGGATCGGTGCCGAAGCTGTTGCTGGCGCCGACCGTGATCGCGGCAGGCGAGTTTGCGGGACTGTGAATCGCGCCGTAGATCTCCGTTCCGTTAGCGTCTTTGCCGTTGTTTCCAGCGGCTGCGACGACAACCACACCCGCATCAACCAGCTTACGAACGGCGTTGCAGATCGGATCGTCTTCGTAGGAGTTGATCGCGGGAGTACCGAGACTCATGTTCACGACTTTCACGCCGTAGCTGTTCTTGTTAGCGATCAGCCAATCGAGCGCGGCCAGCACGCCTGACACTTTGCCGACGCCTTGCGAATTCAGAACGCGAAGATTGACGAGGGTCGCGGCCGGTGCGATGCCTTCGTAAGCGCCGCTCGTCGGCGCGCCATCGCCCGCTGCGATTGATGCGACGTGTGTTCCGTGGCCCCACGGATCGTCAGTTCGATTCTCTCCGGTGAAGTCTTTGCTGAATTTAATCTTGCCGCTGGTTGCGAATGATTTATGTTTGTTGTCGATGCCTGAATCGAGTACGGCGATCGTGATGCCGGAACCGTCGAGAGTGCTATTCAGACCCAGCAATGATTTCTGAGCACGAACTTGCTGGGCGCCTGTCGTGTTTGTGATGTGACCGGAACTGGTAACTACTGCGTCGAGCGAGATGTAAGCGACGTCCGGATCGGATGCGAGAACCTGGACAGAGTTGGCTTCAACTTCAACGATCCTGATATTCAGGTTCGAGAGAACACTAACGAGTAGTCCACCAACGGTATTGAGCAGTCCGCCAAGAAGACCCGGCGAGCTGGCCTTTGACTGCACGATTACCTTCACGCGCGCGTCACCGTTTCCTGACAGAATAAGTTTCTGCAAGTCGGGGGAGATCTTCGCGTTTGAAGTGGTCGTCAAAGGTTTATGTGCGGCTCTTGTGTTGGTCGAGACGATCGTTGCTGTGCACAGTGAGACGAGCACAGCGACAGACAGGAAACGTTTCAGGGCATGGGGGCGAGACATTCAGCTTCTCCAGGGGGCTAAGATCAAAAAAACCAGTGCTCCAAAAATGCGAGCACGGCCCTAGAGCGACCATCGTGCCACGTGGTTTCGTGAGGATTTTGTGACTTTTGGCGGTTTGGTCCAAAGCAGATTGACGAGCGTAAGTCACTTTGAACGCGGATCGGTCTGTAAAAAAGGTGGCCACGAAAAGGCACAAAAAGCACAAAACTGCGATATACTCCTCCCGCCCAACGGGGCAAATCTCGTTCAGCCTTTCACAAAGGCTCCTTAATTTAGCCAGCTTTTCCCGTCCAGGTAGCCCAGGAGAATTAAACAAATGAAGAAGCGAATCTTTGTTGCCGTAACAGTGCTGTGTGTTTGCGCCCTCATCGTCGTTGGCCAATCCCGCAAGCGGCCATCGCCGTCACCCTCGCCAGTGGACCAGTTCAGTTGGGAAAACTTCGAGGGAGTGAGTTGGCAGAAAGGACCGTCACTCGGCGACCTCGGCATGAACGCTCAGGTGAAGGTGCCCGAAGGTTTTGTGTTTGCCGGAGCCGCTGACACCCGGACCATCATGGAAGCAAACCACAACCCGCTCACCGGAAAAGAGATGGGCTTTGTCGCGCCCGCCGGCGAAGACTGGTTTGCCGTGTTTGAATTCGACGACGTCGGTTACGTAAAAGATGACGAGAAGGATTCTCTCGATGCGAACGCGCTGCTCAAGTCAATTCGTGAAGGCACCGAAGCGGGCAACCAGGAACGCGTCAAACGTGGCTGGCCCACGATGACGATCCTCGGCTGGGAAACACCGCCGCGCTACAACGAGACTACTCACAATCTCGAATGGGCCATCAGCGCAACAAGCGAGGGCTCGCCCGTGGTCAATCACAACACGCGCATGCTCGGGCGTGGCGGCGTGATGGAAGTCACACTCGTCACCAATCCCGCCACGCTCAAGGAAACGCTGCCGAAGTTCAGGGCCATGCTTGCAGGATTTGAGTTCAAGACAGGTCACAAATATGCGGAGTTTCGCTCAGGTGATCGAACGGCTGCTTACGGTCTTACCGGTTTGATCGTCGGCGGAGGCACTGCCGCGCTCGTGAAGACTGGTGCCTTCAAGTGGATCTGGAAATTGCTCGTCGCCGGTGCTGCGGGTGTTGCGGCTCTCGCGAAGAAGTTGTTCTCACGCAATAAGACCGCGTGAACGTTCTCGATCTTATTGGCGAAGGTCAGACACTATTACTTATCCTCGTCTTGCTCTACCTCTCGGAGTGCTTGATCTGGGTGAAGCGGGAGTCTGTCGCCTTTGTATCTGCGTGGGGAAGTCGTTGGCGGCTCTCAGTCCCGCCGTCATGGATGGGAAACGCGAGCGGCGGAATTCTGCTTTTGAACCCGCTGCCGCCGGCAGGAGGAGTGTTTCTCTCGCACTTGTCGCCGATCTCGATCTCGCCTTCGGGCATTTGCGCCTTTAATCTACAGACACTTCCATCAGAAGCCCGTTCGCCATATCAATCCGGACAGTTTCTGCCTTTCAATAAGATCAAAGACTCCAGCTCAGACGGTGCTTATCTACTTATTAATAAGGAGAAGTTCACGAAGTGCGCGACGACGAAGCAGGCCCACGCCCTCGCGAAAGTGATCGCTGCGATAGCGAAAGCGTCTGGTTCGAAGCGTGAATCGATGGCGCGGACGTGGGTTGTCAAGCAGTTTTCTGTAGATGACGCTGCGGTGCTTTTTAAGGAGAGTGCGTCTTTGATCGAGCCCATTCAACAGATGGGTGTGATCCTGTTTCTGTTCTTGTTTGTCTTCACTCCGAGTCTTGCTTTTACTTTCGGCGCAGCGCCTTTGATTATTCCGGTCGCTGGGGTGATGGTTGCCCTCGCGATCGAGATCGCGATCATGTTCCATCGCGCGCACAAGAAGTTATACCCGGCGGAATCTGCGGAGCGTTTGGAGAGTCTAGTGAAGATGATCCTGTGCCCGCCGGTATCGATTCGTGCCG
>JGI24751J29686_10000034_pt1 | contig 86962 bp, 73 predicted proteins | sample KBSSwiS6_FD_29686 | JGI IMG/M metagenome (IMG submission 29686)
CTCGCCGGTCTCGGGCTCCTCCTCGCCATCGGCGGGGCGGCCCTCCTGGTCCCGGCCGCGGCCGCTCCGGCGGCGACGGCGGCGGCGACGGCGACGGCCGCCGTCGCCCCGCTCGCCGTCATCCTGGCTTTCGGCCTCGCCATCGGCGGCCTCGGTTTCTTCTTCTTCTTCCTCCTCCTCGTCGACCTCATCCTCGTCGATCTCATCGTCGGGTTCGATCGCTATCGGAGTCGGAAGCCTGGGCGCGTGGCTCGGCGGCGGTCCGCCTGCCTCGACGCTCATGCGCGCGCCCTCGAGCGTACCGTCTGAGAGGATCTCGATCATCACGCCGTAGCGCTCTTCGATCTCGGCAAGCTCGGCGCGCTTGCGGTTGAGCACATAGAAGGCGGCTTCCTGGCTCGCCCGCAGCATCAGCCGCGAGCCGCGGCCGCGCGCGGCCTCATCCTCGAGCATACGCAGCGCCGAAAGCCCCGCCGACGACGCGGTGCGGATCAGCCCGGTGCCCTCGCAATGCGGGCATTGCCGCGTCGAGGCTTCGAGCACCCCGGTGCGCAGCCGCTGGCGGCTCATTTCGAACAGTCCGAAGCTCGAAATCCGTCCAACCTGGATGCGCGCGCGATCGTTGCGGAGCGCTTCCTTCATCGCCTTCTCGACTTTGCGGATGTTGGAGTTGTTCTCCATGTCGATGAAGTCGATGACGACCAGGCCCGCCATGTCGCGCAGGCGGAGCTGCCGGGCGATCTCGTGCGCCGCCTCGAGATTGGTCGCGGTGGCGGTCTGCTCGATATTGTGCTCGCGGGTCGAACGGCCCGAGTTGATGTCGATCGAAACCAGCGCCTCGGTCGGGTTGATGACGAGATAGCCGCCCGATTTGAGCTGCACCAGCGGCTGATACATCGCCGCGAGCTGATCCTCGACCCCGAAGCGCTGGAACAGCGGCACCGCGTCGGCATAGAGCTCGACCTTCTTGGCGTGGCTCGGCATCAGCAGCTTCATGAACGCCCGCGCCTGGCGATAGCCCTCCTCGCCTTCGACGATCACCTGGTCGATGTCGCGATTATAGATGTCGCGGATCGCCCGCTTGATCAGGTCGCTGTCGCCGTAGATCAGCGCCGGCGCCGACGACCGGAGCGTGTTTTCGCGGATCTCGTCCCACAGCCGCGCGAGATAGTCGAAGTCGCGCTTGATCTCGGTCTTGGTGCGCTGCAGCCCGGCGGTCCGCACGATGCAGCCCATCGTCTTGGGCAGCTGCAGTTCGGCCATGATCGATTTCAGCCGCTTGCGATCGGCGGCGTTGGAAATCTTGCGGCTGATGCCGCCGCCATGGCTCGTATTCGGCATCAGCACGCAATAGCGGCCGGCGAGCGACAAATAGGTGGTCAGCGCCGCACCCTTGTTGCCGCGCTCTTCCTTGACGACCTGCACCAGCAGCACCTGCCGTCGGCGGATCACGTCCTGGATCTTGTAGCGGCGGCGCAGATTCATGCGGCGCTGGCGCAAATTCTCGACCGCACCCTCGTCCGAGGCTCCGCCTACCGATTCGCGGCGCGGAGGCGGCGCGTCTTCCTCGTCGCCCTCACCGCGCTCCTGCTCCCCCTCATCCTGATCATGATGATCCTGCTCGGCGGCATCGTCGTCGATCTCGTCGGCCTCGTGAGCGCGGAGCGCCTCCTCTTCGGCGGCATGCTCGGCCTCCTCGCGGAGCAGCGCCTCGCGATCCTCCTTGGGGATTTGATAATAGTCGGGATGGATTTCCGAAAAGGCCAGAAAACCATGGCGATTGCCGCCATAATCGACGAACGCCGCCTGCAGCGACGGTTCGACTCTCGTTACCTTGGCGAGATAGATATTCCCCTTGAGTTGCTTCCGTTCGGCGGACTCAAAGTCAAATTCCTCGATCCGGTTCCCCTGGACGACGGCCACCCGGGTTTCCTCCCGGTGGCGTGCGTCGATAAGCATGCGGGTTGTCATTCAAAGCTCTCCAAACGCGCGGGCGGACGGCTGGGCCGTGCCGGCTGGCGCGATATGCTGAAGATGCGGCACCAGGCGGGGCTGCGGTCCGCAGCGCACCCGATGCCGTCATCAAAGGTGAAAGATAGGTATTTGCAGCCGTCGCATCGTCACATCCGGCGCGATGCACCGGATTGCGGGCGCCGTTCCATGCGCCACCAGCATCGTGGCGGCATTCGGAACGGGACAGAAAATGACTCATGCGATCGTCAACCTGTTACACCGTCGCCAAATCGCGACGGCCGGCCGGAACGACGTTCGAGATCGGCGCACAACGCGCAGATCGGCCGAAATCCGGACAAGCGGTGCTAGCATCCGGCGGCAAACGGAGCAAGCATCACCACACTGGACAAAGATAGTGGAGCTTTGGTTAAGTGCCAGAGCTCTCGGCGTTTCGCGGCCGACGGCGTATCGCGGGGCCATTTTGCCGACACCAACTTACAGTTTCCGCCCCTTCCTGTGCCTCTGCGCCGCGCTCCTGCTGACGATCCCGGGGGTGGCGCGGGCTGCGGGCTCGATCACGGCGATCGAAATTCGCGACATGACGGTGACGCTGCGATTCGACACGCCGGTCGCCACCGCCTCCGCCTTCATGCTGTCGGCGCCGCAACGCATCGCCGTCGATCTCCCGGGCGCGCGAATGGGGCGCGTGGCCGCATCGGGCGGCCCAATCAGCTCGACCCGCCACGGCCAATATGACGCCGATACGGCGCGGGTGGTCTTCGAGCTGAGCCGATCCGCGGTCATATCCGACGCCGGCTTCTCGCCAGACCATATGACGCTGACACTGACACTCAAGCCCGTCACCGAGAATCTGTTCGCCCGCGCAGTGCGCAGGGGGCGCCAGCTGTTCGGCCTCGACACGGCCGGAACGGTCGACGCGCGCGCCGCGCAGCGGGGCGGCATCATGGTCCCGCTGGATCCGCCCAGACCGCTGCCCGTGCCGTCGGTGACCGGGGCGCGGGGGACCAACCGGCCGCTGGTGGTGATCGATGCCGGACATGGCGGCCACGATCCAGGCTCGCAATCGGGCGACGGGATGACGAGGGAGAAGGATGTGGCGCTGGGGATCGCGAAGGCGATCCGCGACGAGCTGGCGGCTTCGGGCCGGGTTCGCGTGGCGCTGACTCGCAGCGACGACCGCTTCCTGGTGCTCGGCGAGCGGCGGGAGATCGCCCGCCGCCTCAAGGCGGATTTGTTCATCTCGGTCCATGCCGACAGCGCCCCGAACAGCAGCGCGCGCGGCGCAAGCATCTACACGCTGTCCGAAGTCGCATCCGATCGGGTCGCCGCCCAGCTGGCCGCGAAGGAGAACCGCGCCGACATCCTCAACGGCGTCGATCTCGGCGGCGAGAACAACGAAGTCTCATCGATCCTGCTCGACCTCGCGCAGCGGGAGACGATGAACATCTCCTCGCAATTCGCCACCTTGCTCCAGCGCGAAATGGCTCCCACCGTCCATTTCAAGGACGATGCCCATCGTTTCGCGGGGCTGATCGTGCTCAAGGCACCCGACGTGCCGTCGGTGCTGCTCGAGACCGGCTATATCTCAAACCCCGACGACCTCGCCCTGCTGCTGTCGAAGGACTATCGGCGCAACATCGCGATCGGCGTGCGCAAAGCGGTCGAGACGCATTTTGCCCGACGGCTGACCGGGGAGTGACGGCGCCGGCGATAGCCGCATCGCGCCAGAGGGCTCGCGGGCGCGCATGTTTCGCCTCGGCTTCCAAAGCTTTCCAAAACTGCTAGAGCGCGCCGGTGATCCAGCTTCCCGTCATCCCCAACCCCTTTTCGGCCTGGCGCAGCGAGGCGCGGCGGCTGTGGGGGTTCCGGAGCTGGCGCTGGTCGGGCTATGTCTTCTGGTCCGCCGCGCTGCTTTGGCTGCTGATCTGGTTCCTGTTCGCGCGCGGCCTGCCCTCGGCCGACGCCCTGCTCGCCTATCAGCCGCCGCTGCCCACCAACGTGCGCGATTATGACGGCGAACCGGTCGCCGATTTCGCTCGCGAGCGGCGCGTCCAGCTTTCCTATGACGAATTCCCGCCGATCCTGATCAACGCCTTCATCTCGGCCGAAGACAAGACCTTCTTCAGCCATCCCGGAGTCGATATCGGCGGCCTCGCCGGCGCTGTGTGGGACTATACGACCAAGCTCGGCAGCGGCCGGCGCGCCAAGGGCGGGTCGACGATCACCCAGCAGGTCGCGAAGAACCTGATCGTCGGGGATGATTATTCGATCGCCCGCAAGGTCCGCGAGGCGATCCTCGCTTTCCGCATCGAGGGCGCTCTGTCCAAGCAGCAGATCCTCGAAATCTACCTCAACCAGATATTCCTCGGCCGCAACGCCTATGGCGTACAGTCGGCGAGCCGCGCCTATTTCCGCAAGGACGTCGGCGACCTGACCCTGCCCGAGGCGGCCTATCTCGCGATCCTGCCGAAGGCGCCATCCAACTACACGGTCGAGCGCAACGCCGATCGTGCGATCGTCCGGCGCAACTATGTGCTCCAGCAGATGGAGGAAAACGGCTTCATCACCGCAGCCCAGCGACGCGAGGCGGCGGCCGCGCCGCTAGGGGTGGTCCCGCGCTATGCGCCGCGGCCGAGCGTCGGCGGCTATTTCATGGAGGAGGTCCGTCGCGAGCTGATCAGCCGCTATGGCGAGACGGCAACCGACGGGCCCAATGGCATCTATGCGGGCGGGCTGTGGGTTCGCACCTCTTATGACGGCAAGATCCAGGATGCCGCCGAGGGCGCGTTGCGCGACGGGCTGGTGCGCTTCGAGGCGGCGGCCGGCTGGCGGGGACGGATCGCCCGCATCGACATCGACGGCGATTGGGCGCGCGCGCTTTCCAGCCTCAACGTCGGAGCGGGCTATGCAAGCTGGGCCCCCGCGGTGGTTCTGTCACGCAACGGCTCGGCTGCGCAGATCGGCTTCGAAAACGGCTCGCGCGGAATATTGCCGAGCTCGGGCGCCGCGATGCCCAAGCGGGGGATCGGCGGCCGCGCATTCGACTTTCTCAAGCCCGGCGACGTGATCGTCGTGCGGCAGGAGGGAGACGGCTGGACGCTCCGCAGCATTCCGTCGGTTTCTGGCGGCATGGTGGTGCAAAATCCGCACACCGGCCGGATAATGGCGATGCAGGGCGGCTTCGATTCGCGCGGCTCGTCGTTCAACCGCGCCACCCAGGCGATGCGGCAGCCGGGATCGACCTTCAAGCCGTTCGTCTACGCGGCCGCGCTCGACAATGGCATGACGCCCGCCTCTATCATCATCGACGGGCCGTTCTGCGTCTTCCAGTCGGCTCGGCTCGGGCAGAAATGCTTCCGCAATTTCTCGGGCGCGAACGCCGGCCAGCAGACGATGCGCTGGGGCGTCGAGCAGTCGCGCAACCTGATGACCGTCAGGACCGCCAGCCAGATCGGAATGGGCAAGGTGGTGCGCACCGCCAAGGCGATGGGTGTCGGCGAATATCCGCCTTACCTCGCTTATGCGCTGGGCGCGGGCGAGACGACCGTGTTGCGGATGGTCAACGCCTATTCGATGTTCGCCAATCAGGGCCGCGCGCTGACCCCGACGCTGATCGATTATGTGCAGGATCGCAACGGCAAGATCATCTGGCGCGCCGACAAGCGCGCATGCGAAGGCTGCAACATGCCGCGTTGGAACGGCCAGCCGATGCCGCGCCCGCGCCTGCGCGCGCGGCAGGTGATCGATGCGATGACCGCCTATCAGATGCTCCACATCATGGAAGGCGTGGTCGAGCGCGGCACCGCCACCGTGCTGCGCGACCTGGGCCGCCCGATGTTCGGCAAGACCGGCACGTCGTCGGGGCCGACCAATGTCTGGTTCGTCGGCGGATCGGCGGACATGGTGGGCGGGCTCTATATGGGCTATGACAATCCGCGCTCGATGGGCGGCTATGCGCAGGGCGGCACGATCGCCGCGCCGGTCTTCCACAGCTTCGCGGCGAAGGCGATGAAGGGCATGCCGGTCGTGCCCTTCCAGGCCCCCGCGGGAATCCGCATGATCCGCATCGACCGCAAGACCGGCCGCCGCGTGTTCGGCGCGTGGCCCGATGGCAGCTATTACAGCCCCGTGATCTGGGAAGCGTTCAAGCCCGAGAGCGAACCGCGAAGGACGATCCGCCGTGACGAAATCGCGCGGCGTGCGGCGCAGGCACCCCAGAAGGCGACCAACGACAGCGAATTCTTGCAAAGCCGCGACGGTATCTACTAGGGCACTCAACCATATTTCGGTCATGCCGGCGAAGCCGGTATCTCGTGGGGCGAGGGCGCAGCGCTTATATGCTCCCGGGATCCCGGCATTCGCTGGGCTGACGCATTTTGATCCGGAGTTCCGATATGCGCGCCGAAGCGCAAGCCAGTGTCGATCAGATCAACCAGGCGATGGCGCTCGTGCGGCGTTTCCTCGATTGGGACCGTGCGCTGCGCCGGCTCGACGAACTCAACAACCGGGTCGAGGATCCGAAGCTGTGGGACGACGCCAAGGCCGCGCAGGAGGTGATGCGCGAGCGGCGGCGGCTGGACGAGGCGGTGTCCGCGGTCAAGGCGATCGAGCAGGAATGCGCGGACACCGTCGAACTGACCGAAATGGCCGAGGCCGAGGGCGACGACGCTCTCGTCAATGACGGCGTTGTCGCGCTCGCCGCGCTCGCCGACCGCGCGGAGCGGGACAAGATCTCCGCCCTGCTCGCCGGTGAAGCCGACGGCAACAACAGCTATATCGAGGTCAATGCGGGCGCGGGCGGCACCGAGAGCCAGGACTGGGCCGGCATGCTCCAGCGCATGTACACGCGCTGGGCCGAGCGGCGCGGCTTCAAGGTCGAACTCGTCGATTTCCACGCGGGCGAGCAGGCAGGCATCAAGTCCGCGACGCTGATGATCCGGGGCGAGAACGCCTATGGCTATGCGAAAACCGAAAGCGGGGTCCACCGTCTCGTCCGTATCAGCCCTTATGATTCGGCCGCCCGCCGCCATACCAGCTTTGCGAGCGTCTGGGTCTATCCCGAGGTCGACGAGGATATCGACATCGAGGTGCTCGACAAGGATCTCAAGATCGACACCTACCGTTCGTCGGGCGCGGGCGGCCAGCATGTCAACACGACCGATTCCGCGGTGAGGATCACGCATCTTCCGACGGGAATCATCGTCGCCTGCCAGAACCAGCGATCGCAGCACAAGAATCGCGCCGAGGCGATGAAGCAGCTCAAGGCGCGGCTCTACGAACAGGAGCTGCAGCGCCGCGAGGCCGAGACGATGGCGGGCTATGCCGCCAAGACCGAGATCGGCTGGGGCCATCAGATCCGTTCCTATGTCCTGCAGCCCTATCAGATGGTCAAGGATCTGCGCACCGGGGTTACCTCCACCGCCCCCTCGGACGTGCTCGACGGCGATCTCGACCGGTTCATGGCCGCGGCCTTGTCGCAGCGGGTGACCGGGGAGACGGTCGAGGTCGAGGATGTCGACTGAAGCAAGCGCCTTCAAGCTGTACGCCCGATGAAGGCCTCGTTCAGCGAAACTATCTGATCCAGGGCGTAATTTCCTCTTTCACCGCTGGAGGGCGGACGAGAGGAGAACTGCTATGACGATCACAAAGATATTCGCCGCTATCGGCCTCGCCGTCGCGGCGCTGGGGGCGAGCGGGGCCGCCCAGGCGCACGACCGCTGGGACGACCGCAGCTGGGCTCAGGAGCGCCGCTGGGATGACGACCGGCGCTGGGACCATGAGCGCCGCTGGGATGACGGCCGGCGTTGGCGCGATGATCGCCGCTGGGATCGCGAGCGCCGCTGGTACCGTGACGGCCGCGGCTATCATGATCGCCGCTGGGAAAGACGCCACCATTATCGCGTGCGTTGCTGGACCGAGTGGCACCACCATCACCGGATCCGCGTCTGCGACTAACCTTGCCGCCGAGTGCGGCGCAACATGCGGGCTCCCCTTCGTCGAAAGGGAGCCCGCATATGTCGGTTTGGCGCGGTAATATGTCAGTTCTGACATCGAAAAAACTTGGAAAACGCACCGCCTGCCGATTGTGAATATGGTCCGCTCGGGCTAGCAGGGCGGGATGCGCGCCCCCGTCCGCGAGGTCCCCACCAGCAACATCCCCTCTTCGAGCGGCGGCCCGCTCCTTCTGCTTCTGTGTGGCCTGCTGCTCGGCTGCTCGCGCGAGAAACCCGCGCCGCCGCCTCCCGAGGCGGGCTTCGTCACGCTCAAGGCCGAGACGGTGCCGTTGTTCGTCGAACTTGCAGGCCGCACCGCCGCCTATGAGATGTCGGAGGTCCGCCCGCAGGTCTCGGGCATCCTCAAGGCTCGGCTGTTCACCGAAGGCGGCTTCGTCCGCGCCGGGCAGACACTGTACCGGATCGATCCCAGCCTTTATCGCGCGACGCTTCACCAGGCGGCCGCCAATCTCGACAATGCCCGCGCCCAACGCGAAGCCGCAGCCGCCAAGGCCGAGCGCTACAAGCCGCTTGCGCAGATCGAGGCGGTGAGCCGGCAGGACTATACCGACGCCGCCGCGGCCGCCAAACAGGCCAACGCCGCGGTGGCGCAGAATGCCGCCCAGCTGGAGACGGCGCGGATCAACCTGCGCTTCACCAACGTCCCCGCACCGATCAGCGGACGGATCGGCCGCTCGCTGGTCACCACCGGCGCGCTGGTTTCGGCCGGGCAGGCCGACCCGCTGACGACCATCCAGCGGCTCGACCCGATCTATGTCGATATCCAGCAGTCGAGCGCGGATCTGCTCGCGCTCCGCCGGCAGCTCGCGGCCGGCGGGGCGACGCCCTCGTCGGCTGCGGTAAAGCTCAAGCTCGAAGACGGCAGCGCCTATGACCTGGCGGGCAAGCTCGAATTCGCCGAGGCGATGGTCGATCCTCAGACCGGCACCGTCACGCTGCGCGCGCGCTTCCCCAATCCAAAGGCGATCCTCCTGCCGGGCATGTATGTCCGCGCGACGCTGTCGCAGCTCACCACGCGCAACGCGATCCTCGTGCCGCAAGCCGGGCTGACCCGCAATCCCAAGGGCGAGGCCACCGTGATGCTCGTGGGGCCTGGCGACAGGGCGGTGCTGCGCACCGTCACCGCCGGGCAGACGGTGGGCGACAAATGGCTTGTCACCGAGGGGCTGAAGCCTGGCGACAAGGTGATCGTCGAGGGTTTGGGACGGATCAAGCCCAATCAAGCGATCCGCCCCGTGCCGGCGGGTTCTCCGCCGCAGAGGTCGGGCGGCGGGGCCGACAAGGGCGGACAGGGCTAGGCCCGGATGCTTTCGCGCATCTTCATCGATCGCCCCATCTTCGCGTGGGTGATCGCGATCGTGGTGATGCTGATCGGTATCGGCGGGGTGCTGAGCCTGCCGGTGTCCCAATATCCTGATATCGCGCCGCCCGCGGTCAACATCCGCGCCTCCTATCCTGGGGCTTCGGCGGAGACGCTCGAATCGAGCGTCACCCAGGTGATCGAGCAACAGCTCACCGGCATCGACGGCATGCTCTATTTTTCGGCGACGTCGAATTCCTCGGGCCAGGTCAATGTCACCGTGACCTTCGAGAAGGGGGTCGACCCCGACATCGCCCAGGTGCAGGTGCAAAACAAGGTGCAGCAGGCGCTGCCGCGCCTGCCGCAGCAGGTTCAGCAGCAAGGCTTGGTCGTCACCAAATCCAATGCCGACTTCCTGATGGTCGTGGCGGTCTATGACGAGAGCGACCGATCGACCAACCTCGACGTCAGCGATTATCTGGTATCGAACCTCCAGGACGGGCTCGGGCGCATCCCGGGCGTCGGCGACCTCAATGTATTCGGCGCGCAATATGCGATGCGCATCTGGCTCGATCCGTACAAGCTATCCGGGTTGGGGTTGGTTCCCGGCGACGTGATCTCGGCGATCCAGGCGCAGAATACCCAGGTTGCCGCGGGGCAGATCGGCGCCCTGCCCGCTCCGGCCGGGCAGATGCTCAACGCGATCGTGACGGCGCGTTCGCGGCTCACCACGCCCGAGCAGTTCCGGAAGATCATCGTCAAAACCCAGACCGACGGATCGGAGGTGCTGCTCGAGGACGTCGCCCGGGTGGAGCTCGGCAGCGAGAACTACACCATCGTCGGCCGGGTCAACCAGCATCCCGGCGCCGGCATTGCCATCCAGCTGGCGCCCGGCGCCGATGCGCTCAAGACCGCCGAGCTGGTGCGGTCTTATGTCACCGCCGCGGCTGCGCATTTTCCTCCGCGCTATGCCTATGTGTTCGCCAATGATTCGACCAACTTCATCAAGCTGTCGATCGAGGAGGTGCTCAAGACGCTGATCGAGGCGATCATCCTCGTGGTGATCGTGATGTTCGTGTTCCTGCAGAGTTGGCGCGCGACGCTAATCCCCGCGATCGCCGTCCCGGTGGTCCTGCTCGGCACCTTCGGTGTGCTCGCCGCTGCGGGTTTCTCGATCAACGCGCTGACCCTGTTCGGGCTGGTGCTCGCCATCGGCCTGCTCGTCGACGACGCGATCGTGGTGGTCGAGAATGTCGAGCGCGTGATGGAGGAAGACCCGGACATCACCCCCCGCGAGGCGACGATCAAGTCGATGGCGGAGATCAACACCGCCTTGATCGCGATCGCGCTGGTCCTCTCCGCGGTGTTCCTGCCGATGGCGTTTTTCGGCGGCTCGACCGGCGTGATCTACAAGCAGTTCTCGATCACGATCGTCTCCTCGATGGTGCTGTCGGTGTTCGTGGCGCTGATCCTGTCGCCAGCGCTGGCCGCGACCGTGCTTAGGCGTCCGGACCGGCAGGCTTGGGCCGAACGCGGCGGCTTCGTGGCGACCGCGCATCGCTATGGCGAGCGCTTCAACGACTGGTTCCGGCGGCTCTCCGATCGCTATCGCGTCCTCGTGTCGCGCCTGTTCGGCCATATGCGCACCGCGATGATCGCGTTCGCGCTGTTGGTGATTGCGCTGGCCGTGCTGTTCTTCCGCCTGCCGACAGGCTTCCTGCCGAGCGAGGACCAGGGATTCGCGCAGCTCCAGTTCACGCTGGCGCCGGGCGCGACGATGAGCCGCACGGTCGCCGTCGCCAAACAGATCGAGCGCTATGTGCGCGAGCACGAGGCGCAAAACATCGCCTCGCTCTATGTCGTCGGCGGATCGAGCAACGCCGGACAGGGGCAGAACGCCGGACGCGGCTTTCTTGGGTTCACCCCTTGGGACGATCGCAAGGGCAAGGAGAACAGCGCCGACGGACTGACCCGGCGCGCCACCGAAGCGTTGTCCTCGGTCCGCGACGCACAGATTTTCGTGCTGAACCCGCCCCCGGTGCGCGGGCTTGGGCAATCCACGGGGTTCACCCTCGAACTGCTCAACAACAGCGGCCTCAGCCGCGCCGAGTTCAAGGCGCGGCGCGATCAGCTGCTCAAGGAGGCCGCGGCCGATCCGCAGCTCGTCGCGGTGCGACAAAATGCGCTCGACGACGCGCCGACGCTCACGGTCGACATCGACGAGGACAAGGTCGGTGCGCTGGGCATCACCCAAGCCTCGGTCGACCAGACGCTGTCGACGGCATGGGGCGGCACCTATGTCAACGACTTCGTCGATCGCGGCCGGGTCAAGCGCGTCTATGTCCAGGGCGACGCGCCCTATCGCAGCCGTCCCGAGGATCTCGGCAACTGGTATGTGCGCACGGCGAGCGGATCGATGGCCCCCTTTTCGGCCTTTGCGCAAACCCGCTGGGCGCAGACCCCGACTCTGTTGTCGCGCTTCAACGGATTGCCGTCCTACGAAATCCAGGGGCAGGCCGCCGCGGGGTACAGCTCGGGCGACGCGATGAAGCGGATCGGCTCAATCGCGGCCAAGCTGCCGGGCACCTCGATCGCCTGGTCGGGGCTCAGCTATCAGGAGCGGCTGTCGGGTGGGCAGGCGCCGATGCTGTACGGCCTGTCGCTGCTCGTCGTGTTCCTGTGCCTCGCCGCGCTCTACGAGAGCTGGTCGATACCGCTCGCGGTGATGATGGTGATCCCGCTCGGCCTGATCGGCGCGACGCTGGCGGTGGTCGTGCGCGGGCTAGAAAATGATATATATTTCCAGGTCGGCCTGCTCACGACGATGGGCCTGTCGGCCAAGAATGCGATCCTGATCGTCGAGTTCGCCGAACTCGCCGAGAAGCGGGGCAAGAGCGCGATCGAGGCCGCGCTGGAAGCCGCGCGGATCCGGCTTCGCCCGATTTTGATGACGAGTTTCGCCTTCATGCTCGGCGTGCTGCCGCTCGCGATCTCCACCGGCGCAGGCGCCAAAAGCCGGGTGGCGATCGGCACCGCGGTGCTCGGCGGCATGGCCACCGCGACCGCGCTGGCGATCTTCTTCGTGCCGCTGTTCTTCGTGCTGGTCCGCAAGCTGTTCGCGCGCCGCGATCATGGCGAGGCGGGCGCATGATCCGCCGGGCCGCGCCGCTCGCCGCGCTCGTCCCGTTAGCGGCATGCAACCTCGCGCCGGCCTATCAGCGTCCGGCGCCCGCCATTCCCGCGGCCTTGCCGATCACCCAGCCGGCGGAGACGCCTCCCGCAGCGCTCAGCTATCGCGACATCTTCCATGATCTGAAGCTGGTTGCGCTGATCGATCGGGCAATCGCCAACAACCAGGATCTCAGAGCCGCGCTGGCCAATGTCCGTTCGGCCCGCGCGCTCGTCACGGTTAACCGTGCGGTGCTGCTCCCCGCGGTCGACGGCTCGGCCGAGGTCAGCACCGGCGACAGTTCGGACGAGGCGCGATCGGGCGGTGGCGCGATCGGGAACGCGAGCGGCCGCCGCACCAGCTACTCGGCCGACCTGGACGTCGGCTGGGAGATCGATCTGTTCGGCCGGCTGCGTAACCTCGAGGACGCCGCCTTCGACGAGTATCTCGGCAGCGCGGCGGCGCAGCGCGCCGCGCGGCTCAGCCTGGTCGGCGGGGTCGCCAACGCCTATCTGACGCTCGCCGCCGATCGCAGTCTGCTCGCCATCGCGAAGCAAACGAGCGCGAACGCCAACCGCAGCGTCGAGCTGACGCGCGCGTTGCTCAAAGGAGGTGTCGCGCCGCGCACCGACCTGCGCCAGGCCGAGACGATATTGGCTCAGGCCGACGCCGACCAGGCGAACCTCGAAACCGCGGTCCAGCAGGACCGCAACGCCTTGCAGCTCCTCGTCGGAGCGCCGGTCGAGGATGCGCTGCTACCCGGCTCGATCGAAGCCTTGGACGGACTGTTCGCCGAGGCGCCCGCAGGGCTCGATTCGTCGATCCTGCTGCGCCGCCCCGATGTCGCCGAGGCCGAATATAAGCTGCGCGCGGCGAATGCGCGCATCGGCGCGGCGCGCGCCGCTTTTTTTCCCCGCATCGGCCTGACCGCGCTCGCCGGCTTCGCCAGCAACGCGCTTTCCAGCCTGTTCGTCGGCAACGCTTTCACCTGGAGCGTCGCCCCGTCGGCCACGCTGCCGATCTTCGACGGCGGCGCCAATATCGGCAATCTTCGCTATGCGAAGGCGCAACGCGATCTCGCGCTCGCCACCTATCAAAAGGCGATCCAGACGGCGTTCCGCGATGTCGCCGATGCGCTCGCGCGCCGCGCGACGATCGACCGGCAGCTGGCGGCGAGCGCCCGCCTCGACGCCGCGGCACGCGATTCGCTGTTCCTCGCCGATGCCCGCTATCGCGAGGGCATCGATCCCTATCTCAGCCTGCTCGATGCGCAGCGCACCGCCTATGGCGCGGCCCGGACCCTGGCCTCGGCGCGGCTGATCAAGGCGCAGAACCTGGTGACGCTCTACCAGTCGCTCGGCGGCGACCAGCTGATCGACGATCCTCCGGCGGGCCTGGGGGGCGACCGCGCCCGGCCTGTAGACATTCGCTAGACCGCCCACCCGATGCACGCGGCATTATCCCTGGCGAGCTGGAAGCAACGCCGCGACTTGATCGGCCGCCGCGCGACCGGGGTGGTGCTGGCGGTCTTTGTCCATATCCTCGGGCTTCTGCTGCTGATATCGCTGACGCCCGAACTGCGCGTGTCGAAACCCGACATGAAGAATTTCACCCTGCTGTCGCTGTCGGATCAGCCCGCGGCCAAGCCGGCTCCGCGCAACCGCCTCGCAAAGGCCACCCCCCGGAAAACGAGCCCGCCGCCCCCGACGCTCCCACCGCCGTCGATTTCTCCACTGAAGATGATCCTCGTCAGTTCGGATGTGTTCAAGGCGAGCGACATCTCCACGATGCACGCACATCCTGACCAGCAGGCCGCAAGCGGCGATTCCGCACCGGGCGCCACCGAAGAGGCAGGCGGAGGGCCGCATGGCGAGCGCCTCTATAATGCCGAATGGTATGTCGAGCCCACGCCGGCCGAAATGGCCTATTACCTCCCCGCCGGGCGGCCGCAGGCGGGCTGGGGCCTGATCATGTGCCGAACGATACAGGATTACCATGTCGACGACTGCCGCGAGCTCGGCGAATCCCCCACCGGGTCGGGGCTGTCGCGTGCGCTTCGCCAGGCGGCGTGGCAGTTCCGCGTGCGGCCGCCCCGGACCGGCGGCCGGCCGATGGTGGGCGCTTGGGTGCGCATCCTGTTCGACTTCAAGCAAGGCGTGGTGAAATAGCACGCGGTCATTCACACCCCGGTCAGCGGGCGGGCGATAAGGACGCGGCTTTGGCGAGGGATCGATTCATGACGCGAAGGAAGTCCGTGGCGTTGCTTATCGTCGGCACGCTCTGCGCGGCAAGCGTGGCCCAGGCGGGTCTCCAGCTCGGCGAGCGGCCGATCAGCCGGGCCGAAGTGATCGCCGCCGTCAAGCGCCAGTTCGCGGAAATGGACGGCAACCACGACGGCAAGGTGAGCCAAGAAGAGTTCGAGCGCTATCGCGAGATCCAGGCCGCGTTGCCCGACCAGGGGCGTGGGCTCACCCATATCGGCCGCAGCTGGTTCGAACGCTGCGACACCGATGGCGACGGCCGGGTGAGCCTACAGGAAGCGGAGGCGCGCCCGCTCGAGCTGTTCGACATGGCCGATGCCAACCACGATGGCGTCGCCAGCATAGCCGAGCAATCGGTGGCGCAATTGTTCGTGAAATAACCGACGGTCAGCGCGGGCGCAGATTGACCTTGAGATTCGAAAGTTCGGATTTCTCGCGCAGCTCCCCCTTTGCGACCTGACAACCGGCGGGTCAGGCGGCTGCCTTTGCCCGCTGACGGAACCGATGCAGCAGCGGTTCGGTATAGCCGTTGGGCTGTACGGCACCTTCGAAGACAAGCGCCCGGGCCGCCTGGAAGGCGAGGCTGTTCTCCTCATTGCCCGCCATCGGCCGGTACAAGGGATCTTCGGCGTTCTGCGCGTCGACCTTGGCGGCCATGCGCCGCAGCGCCGCGTCGACCTCCGCTTCCGAGCAGACCCCGTGGAGCAGCCAGTTGGCGATATGCTGCGACGATATGCGCAGCGTGGCGCGGTCTTCCATCAATCCGACATCGTGGATATCGGGCACCTTCGAGCAGCCGACACCCTGATCGACCCAGCGCACGACATAGCCGAGAATCCCCTGCGCATTATTGTCCAGCTCGGCGCGAATCTCCTCGGGCGTCCAGTTATGGCCGCGCGCGACGGGGATGGTCAGCAGCCGATCGAGCGAGACGACCGGCTCCGCCCGGCGGTCCGCCTGGCGCGCGAATACATCGACCTGGTGATAATGGGTCGCGTGCAGCGTCGCCGCGGTGGGCGAGGGAACCCAGGCGGTGTTCGCACCAGTCTGCGGGTGGCCGATCTTCTGGGCGAGCATGTCGCCCATCCGGTCGGGGGCCGCCCACATCCCCTTGCCGATCTGCGCCTTGCCCGAAAGTCCGCAGGCAAGCCCGATCTGGACATTGCGGTCCTCATAGGCGGCGATCCAGTCGCTCGCCTTCATGTCGGCCTTGCGGATCATCGGCCCGGCGCGCATCGACGTGTGCATCTCGTCGCCGGTGCGATCGAGAAAGCCTGTGTTGATGAACATGATGCGGTCCTTCACCGCCGCGATGCAGGCCGCGAGATTGGCCGACGTCCGGCGCTCCTCGTCCATCACGCCGACCTTGAGCGTGTGCCGCGCTAGACCCAGCATGTCCTCGATCGCGTCGAACAGGCGATTGGTGAGGCCCGCTTCTTCGGGTCCATGCATCTTCGGCTTGACGATGTAGACCGATCCCTGCCGGCTGTTGCGGTAGCGGCCGAGCCCTTTGAGGTCGTGCAGCGCGATCAGGCTGGTGACGATGCCGTCGAGAATGCCTTCGGGCGCCTCCGAACCGTCGGCGAGCCGCAGCGCGGGTGTCGTCATCAGATGGCCGACATTGCGCACCAGCAGCAGGCTGCGGCCGGGCAAGGTGAAGGGCGCGCCATCGGGGGCGGTGTAGCTGCGGTCGGGCTCGAGCGCGCGCGACACTATGTCGCCGCCTTTGACGAAGCTCGCTGCGAGATCGCCCTTCATCAGCCCGAGCCAGTTGGCATAGGCGGCGACCTTGTCCTCGGCATCGACCGCCGCGACCGAATCCTCGAGATCGCAGATCGTGGTCAGGGCCGATTCGAGCATGACATCGGCGATCCCCGCCGGGTCCGTTCTGCCGATCGGATGGGCGCGATCAATCACCAGCTCGATATGCAGGCCGTTGTGACGGAACAGCAAATTGTCCCCCGCGCGTCCGATCAGCTGCGCGGGATCGGCGAGCGCGGGATCGCCGCCCTGCCAGCCAGCCCAGCTCCCCGCCGCCAACGGCACCGCCTTGTCGAGGAAGTCCCGCGCCCAGGCGATCACCTGCGCGCCGCGCGCGGCGTCATAGCCCTTGCCCGCGGGGGCGCCGGGGATCGCATCGGTGCCGTAAAGCGCGTCATAGAGGCTTCCCCAGCGCGCATTGGCCGCATTTAGCAGAAAGCGCGCGTTGAGGATCGGCACCACCAGCTGCGGGCCCGCGAGAGTGGCGATCTCGGCATCGACCCCGGCCGATCCGACCGCAAACGGCGCCGGTTCTGGAACAAGATAGCCGATTTCGGTGAGGAAGGCCTTGTAGGCGGCGATGTCGGGCGCGCCGCCGGCTTGGGCGACATGCCAAGCGTCGATCTTCGCCTGGAGCGCATCGCGCCTGTCGAGCAGTGCGCGATTCTCCGGAGCGAAGCGGGCATAGATATCGGCCATCCCCGCCCAGAAGGCATCAGCCGTAATACCAGTGCCGGGCAGCGCCTGATCCTCGATGAACCGCACCAGCACGTCCGCGACCTGGAGCCCGGCCTTGTCGATCGTCGCCATCATCCCTCTCCGCCCTCAACGCAATGGATAGGGAGCGATAGCCGAGCAGCGCATTCGACACTATTGAGAAAATATTCCAAACATATGTTCTGATAAAGAACAAATGGTCAGCCACCCATCTCGCCGGTACGGAACCAGCGGCGCGACGCGCCAAGCCGCATCAGCTCGCACCCGCAGTGGCGGCAGGTGGCGTGGACCACCCCGCCGATCTCCACCTTGCTGGTGCCGATCGCCGAGTGTCGGCCGTTTTCACAGCCCCTCGCGCTGATCTTGACATAGGGACGACGGGACGAAGACGAGATGGTCGGCTGGAGCGACATGGCGGATCCTTTCCGCGACAAGGACGGGCCGCCGCTTTCGAACCGCCATCTTGCGCGGATATTTCAACGCTGAAACGAGCGCCGTTATTTCGAAGGCTGGCGCTCCACCCAGCCTTCCGCCCGCGCGCGGCGCTCCTGACCGGCATCGAGCGGCGCGCCCGTCATCATATCCTGCGCCGCCGCCAGAATATCGACCGAGGCGCTTGACGCCTGGCGATAGCCCGCCGATGGCGAGTGCGCGACGCCGGCGACGAAACGCGCAAGCTCCCACCCGGCCGCGCCATGGCAGCCGATCCCCGCCCCCGCCGCCGCCTCGAAGGTCCGGCAATAACGGCCGTCGCGGCCGCGGAAGCTCACGCCGATGCGATAGACGGCGTCGGAAGGAGCCTCCGAAGCGAGTTGCCGGTCGAGCGCACGCGCGAGCTCGCCGCGCGCGACGACCAGGTTGCCCGACTGGCCGATCGGGCCGGGCATGGCCTGGGACAGCAGCTGTCCGATCACCAGCCCGGCGACCAGAGTCGCCGCCAGCGCCGCATAGCGCGCGTCGAATCGCCGCCATCCCGTCTTGCGGGCACCTGGCAGACCGACGACATTGCCCGCGCGGCCGAGCAGCGCGGTCAGCCGTTCGGGCGGCGGGGCGTCGGCGATAGGCGCAAAATGGGCGGCGATGCTTTCCCGCAACCGGCGATGGCGATCGACTCGCGCCGCGAGGTCCGGATCGCCGTCGACCGCGCGCTCGAAGCGCAGCGCCTCGATCGGGCCGAGCTCGCCGTCGACATAGGCAATGATCTGCTCGTCGGTCACGCCGCGTCTCCCAGCTTCTCCATCAGCGCCTGCCGCCCACGCACCAGCCGCGAGGTGACCGTGCCCATCGGCAGATCGAGCAATTCCGCCGCCTCCCGGTAGGCAAGGCCCTCGACCAGGATCAGCGCGATGATTTCGCGCTGTTCGGGGGGCAACTCCGCCATCGCGCGATCGACCTTGCCGAGCTCGACCCGGGCCTCGATCCGGCGATGGCCGGCGTCGCCCACCGACTCGCCTTCTTCTTCCGCCACGAAGGTCTCGGCGCGCCGCTTGCGCGCGCGCATCTCGTCGATCCAGCAATTGCGCATGATCCTGTACATCCACGAATCCAGCCTGGTTCCTCTTTCCCACTGCGCCTCGGCCTTCAGCGCGCGTTCGAGCGCGATCTGGCAAAGATCGTCGGCATCGGCGGGGTCGACCGCCAGCGCACGGGCGAAGCGCCGCAGCCGGGGCAGCAACGCCAGCAGGTCGCGCTCGAACGAGGTCAATCTCCGCTCTCCAGCCGCCCTTATGGATGAAACGGGCGGGACCACGCGTTTCATCCCATGAAACCGCTTCCGGCGAAACCAGTTGATCATATCGGAAATGAAAGGATGATCGGCGGCGATGCACAGGCGCAGCCTCCCTCTGCTGCTCGCCGCCGCGCTGGCGCTCTCGAGCGTCGCGGCGGCGCAGCTGCTGCCCCCGGCCGGCGGCACGATCGGCCAGGCCGCAGCCGGAATCGGCCGGCTCGGGACGGAAATCGGCGAACGGGTTGACGATAGCGTGTCGGACGCGGCCAGCCGCGCGGGCGATCAGCTCGGCCGTCTCGCGCGCCTCCGCGCCGATCGCCTTGGCGCGTTGGTCCGCGGCCACCGCGACGCGCTCGAATATGACGCGCGCGGCGATCCGGCGGTCAGGGGCGAGCTGATCGCGCTCGATCCGACGCCCGAGCTGCTGAGCGCGGCCGCCGGCGCGGGGTTCGCCCTTGTCGAACAGGGCGATCTCACCGGCCTCGGCGTGGCGGCGGCACGGCTGCGCGCGCCCGCCGGAATGAGCCTCGCGCGTGCGGAGCGGCTGCTGGCCAGGCTCGCCCCCTCGGCGGTCGTCCAGTCGAATCCCGTCTATCAGCAAAGTGGCGCGACGGCCCCGGACGAATCGGCGGACCCGTCGGTGGCGCCGGGCCCCGGAGCGACGATAGGGCTGATCGATGGCGGCGTCGCGGCGCATCCGTCGCTGCCCGCCGGCATCGTCCAGCGCGGTTTCGCGGCGGGGGCGCCCGCGCCCGGCGATCATGCCACCGCAATCGCCTCGATCCTGATCGGGCGCGGGCCGATACGCGGCGTCTCGCCGCAGAGCCGATTGCTGGCGGCCGATATATACGGGCGCGATCCGCGCGGCGGCAATGCGCTGGCGATCGCGCGTGCGCTCGGATGGCTTGCGACGAGCGGCGCCGCGGTGGTCAACATCAGCCTCGCGGGTCCCGACAACCCGCTGCTCGCGCGCGCGGTGGCCGCCGCCGGCGGGCGCGGGCTGCTGCTCGTCGCCGCGGTTGGCAATGACGGCGCCGCCGCGCCGCCCGCCTTCCCCGCATCCTATCCGCAGGTGATCGCGGTTAGCGGGGTCGACCGCCGCGGCCGCGCGCTGATCGAGGCGGGCAGGGCCGCGCATCTCGATTTCGCCGCACCCGGCGCCGATCTGCTCGCCGCGAAGGCCGGCGGCGGGACGGCGCGGCTGCGCGGCACCTCCTTCGCCGCCCCCTTCGTCACCGGACGGATCGCGCGGCTGTCCGCGCAGGGCCCGCTGAGCCGCGCCCGCGCGATCGCGCTGCTCGCGGCCGAGGCCCGCACCTCCAGCGCCATGCCCGCGCGGCTCTACGGGCGGGGCGTCATCTGCGGCGAGTGCGCCGCGCGCTGATCTCGACGAAAAAATTCACGCCGCCGGGGATGAAAACCGCACCCCCTCCCGTTGCTTCGATGAGCGGCCGATCATGCCGCCATGGGAAAGGACAAGAGCGATGAACAAATTTCTTCTGAGCAGCACGATCGCCGCGCTCGCCATCATGGCGGCTCCGGCCCCGGCCCAGCTGCTGGGCGGCGGATTGGGCGGGTTGGGCGGTGGTCTGGGCGGCAGCCTTAGCGGCATGGCCGGCGGAGGCCTGGGCAGCGTCGGCGGACTGGGTTCGGGGGTGACGGGCGCGCTCGACGGGACGGCCTCGGCGCATGGTTCACACAGCGTCGATCGCCGCAGCGGCCGCGCTTCGGCCGGCGGCGACGCCGCGGGCAGCGTCGCAGGCGCGGTGAACGGGGTGACCGGCAGTGCGAGCGGCTCGGCGCGCGGCAGTGCCGATGCCCAGCTTGTCGGCACGGACGCGGTGCGCGGCGCGGTCGGCGGGGCAGCCTCGACCGCGCGGTCGGCGGCCAGTCAGGCGCGTTCGGCCGCCGGATCGGCGGCAGGCAGCGCCTCGGGCGCCGGATCGGCGTCGGGGTCGGCTGCGGGCAATGCCGCCGGCAATGCCTCGGGCGGCGTCGGCCAGCTTGCGCTGGCGGGCAGTTCGGCCGCCAACGCCGCCGGCAGCTTCGACGTTGCCCCGGGCATGGTGATCGAGGATGCGCGCGGCCGCGCCATCGGCACCGTCCAGTCGGTCGCCGCCACCGCGCAGGGCACGGTCCAGTCGGTGGTGATGCAGGTCGGCGATGCGACCGCGACCCTCCCCGCCGCCAATTTCAGCGGCTCGGGCAACGCCCTCGTCTCGGCGATGGGCAAGGGCGAGGTCAAGAAGACCGCCAAATCGCAGGAGCAGGCGAGCACGCAGGGCGAGGGCCAAGCCTCCGCCGACAAGCGCGCCGAAGCCAGGACCGAGCGCCGCTCGACCAACTGATGCTGGTCGCCACGATCGAAACCGAAGAGCCCCTCCCCTGAAGGGGAGGGGATAAGTGACGACTTCCGCGACGCTGTACGACGCGCCGGGCGCGGTGAAGGCCAAGGCGCCGCGCCCCGCTATCGGCCCGACCCAAACGGGCCGAGGAGGCCGTGCCGACCTGGAGGCGGCACGGCCTTTTCCCGAGCCGGCCGCCAACCGGGCGTCGACGGATCAAATAGTTCGCCAACCGCCTCGCCGATCTGTCACCTGACGATCGTCACCCTCGGCCCCCCGAGCTCATTCCACCTGAAAAGAACCAAATGCCAACGAGCCGCATCGGTCCGAGCCGTGTAGATCAGGCCGTCGGCTCCGGCCCGCCTTGAGGCATCGGAAACATTCCAGGTCGAACAACGCAATCCGTTCGCCCGCTGTGGTTGCCAAGGAACATCAGATTCCGACGACTCGATGCCAAGCTTGATACAGAGTTCGCGGTCCCGCACGTCCGCAACACGGGCCTGGCCAACGAGAAGCTGACAGATGCTTCGCGGAGGATCGTCTGGCCGGACATGGGGTTCGACCGCCTTCTGCGCCCACGCGGCATGGGGCGATAAATACAATGCTGGCTGATCGTCGTGATGGTAGCGCCCATAGGCAGATACGGCCCCGCGCAGCACGTGGCTTTCCTCAAAAGTAACTCGGAAGAACAGACCCGATAACAATTTGAGTTCGCCCGGCAAATCTTGTTCCTTAATGACAGCCACCGGTGCACGACGAACTGGCGAAAGAACCGGTTCTCCTCATCCCTCGAAAACGGTTAAGCCGCTGGGAGGGCTGACCCGGTAGTGAGCCAATCGCGATTCAAGCGAGCCAATATGCAGTTCCAGCTTATGGCCGTCCGGATCTAGGAAATAGGTGGAGTCGCCTTCGCTCCTATTATCCTTCCAGACGGTGCATTCCGCCGACAGCCGTCTACTAAGAACCGGGTAATCCTCTTCGGACACGGCGAATGCAATGTGGCTGTAATCGGGGTGAGGAGCGACGCGGGCCCGATCGTCCCTGGAGAGACAAAGCCATAACGTTCCCGCTCTCAGATATGCTCCGTCAGGCCATAACGCCCGCACAGCGCATCCAAGCACATCCCGATAAAAGGCCACCGATCGCTGCACGTCGGCGACGGCCAGGGTGATGTGGTTCAAGCCGGTTATTGCTGGGGCCATGACCCATCATAGCATCCGACGCGACAAGGACCCAATCGACCGTTCCCGCCGCTGGCGGTTGTGTCCACAGGCCGAAAAAACCCCTCGTCTTCAAGGAAGGATTCACACCGCGCGCGGCTCGCCTACCTCATAGAGGCGCAGGCTGCGGTTTCCGATTCCCAGGTCTGGCCACGCCGCGCGCCAATCCGCGATGTGATCCGATGCAAAATGGCGATCAAGCGCGGCCTGATCGATCCATAGTTCTTTGACGTGAATCAGCCCGCGATCGAAGACGTCCTCGGCGTAGCCATATTCGATGCAGCCTTCTTCGCCCCGGCTTGCGTCGACCATCCGCTTCATCGCTGGGCGAGCGGATGCCAGCGTTTCGGCAGGTAGGCGTATTGTCCCGACGATGAGCAGCATTCAGCAAGGATAGGACGCCATTTGCTGCACGGAAAGACGTTAGAGGGAATGCCCCCTCTCCGCTCATTCCCGCCCCCTCCGCAGGATGACGTACAACGCCCCCGCCCCGCCGTGGCGCGGATGGGCGTTGCGGACCGCGGCGATCCGGCCCGCGTGGCGCGAGGATTGCAGCCAGGTGCCGATCGACGCGCGGATCAGGCCGCGGCGGGGGCGGCCGTCGAGGTCGCGATCGCCGTCGCGCGGAGGTTTGCCGGTGATCAGCAAGAGCACACGCACACCTTCGGCCAGCGCCTGATCGAGCGCGGCGTCGAGTGTGCGCCGCGCGCTGTCGAGCGTGTGGCCGTGGAGGTCGATCGTCCAATCGGGTTGGGCAGCACCGCGGCGAAGCCGCCGGTCCCAGCCGCCGTCGAGGCTGTCGGCGAGAGGTTTCTGCTGCGCGACCGGGGTCGCGGCGGGCACGCGCAGCGGCGGTACGCGGCCGCGTTGGGGCGGGGGCGGCGCGGTTTCGGGCGGTGGCAGCGGAGCGGCGGCGGCCTTGGGCGCCCGGCGGGCGATCGGCCGCACCGTGGCGGTCACGCGCTGCCAGAGCGCGCTTTCCTCGGGGCCGAGCCGGCGGCTACCCACGCGCTTCGCTGAACCGCGCCGCCGCCGCGGGCGGGATCAGCAGCCAGGCGCGGCCGCGGCCGCTCATCCCGCCGGCGATGGTGCGCGCGTCGTCGCCCGCGCCCCAGAAGCTGTCGAAGCGATTCGCGCCCTTGATCGCGCCGCCGGTATCCTGCGCCACCCACAGGCCGTTCGCCTCGGCGCGGTCGAGTTGGAGCAGCACGGGCGCGCCGAGCGGCACGAAGGCGGGATCGGCAGCGACGCTGACCCGGCCCGTCACGGGCACCCCCATCGCGCCGATCGGGCCGGGGCCGGTCAGCTCGCGAAAGAAGACGAAGCTCTTATTCTCGCGCATGATCGCGTCGCCCTCGGCCGGGTTGGCGCGCAGCCAGGCCATCACCCCCTGCATCGAAAGCTGGCCGGGGCCGAGCAGGCCGCGGTCGCGCATCAGCTTGCCGATCCCGACATATTCACGGCCGTTCTGGCCGTCATAGCCGATCCGCATCACCGAGCCGTCGGGAAGACGCAGCCGGCCCGATCCCTGGACCTGGAGAAAGAAATATTCGACCGGATCGGCGGCCCAGCCGATTTCGAGGCCGCGGCCCTTCAGCGCGCCATCCTCGATCTGCCCGCGATCGGGATAGGGGACGAGGCGATTGCCCTCGACCTTGCCGCGGATCTTCTTGCCCTTCAGCTCGGGAAAGAAATCGCCGAGATCGCCTTCGACCAGATCGGGCGGCCGCTTGTAGACGGGCACATCATAGCCGGGCGCGGGCGTGCGCGAGCCCGCGATCTCGGGCTCATAATATCCGGTGACGAACGCCTGTCCGTCGCCGACCTGCACCACCGCGAGCTGGTTTGCGAAGAAGTTGAGCGCGTCGCCGTCGGGCCACGCCACCGCCTGCGCGCAGGGCTGGGTCCAGTCGCCCGCGCGGGTCAGACCGCTCGCGTCGGCGCGGCGCTGCAGCCCCGGGCACGACGCGCGAAAGGCGAGCAGCGCCGCTTTCGCCGCCTCGGGCCGAATCTGGAAGCCCGGAAGCGATGGCCCCGGTTGAACGCCGCTCGCCGCCGCGCTCGTGGGTTTGGGAGGCGCGGGCGCGGGCGCGGGCCGCGGCGCAGCAGGCGGCGGGGCCGGCTGCGGGGCTTGACGGGGTGGAGCATGGCGATCGACGCCGGGCGTCGGCACCACGGTGCAGGCGGAGAGCATCGCCAGGGCGACGAGCCCCGCGCCGGGACGACGGATCACGCTGCCTCGTCGGTTTCGACCAGGGTCCAGTTGGGATCGTCGGCGCGAACGTTCCGGCTGAAGGTCCACACGTCGTGCGTCGGCACGGCGTCGGTGAGCGAGCCCGCGATGACGTTGCCGTCGGTGTCGCGCGTGACGGCGGCGATGTCGGCATCGAAGCGCACCGTGACGCTGGCGGCCTGGCCGTTGAGCCGGGCCTGCTCGATCACCGCGCTCTCGATCCTGACGAGGCGGTTGTCGAGCACCTCGCCTGCGGCCTTGCGTTCGGCGATCGCGGACGAGAAAGATTCAAATACGTCATCGTCGGTGAGCCGACGCAGCGCTTCCTCGTCACCGCGCCAATAAGCCTCGAGGATCATCCGATAGGCCGAGCGCGCGCCCTCGAGGAAGTGGGCCGCTTCGAAACTGCCGTCGGCGATCGTGATGGCGCGGATGCCGGGCTCGGCGCGCTGCTCGACCAGCGCGGAGCGCGCGGGCGCGGGGGGCGTCGATGCGTCGGGAAGCGAACGGCCCGCGCCGACCGGCGCGGGGGTGGCTTCGGCCGGACGTGCGATCGTCTGTTCATGCCCCGTGCGGCGTCCCAGCACGCTCCACAAGCGGAACGCGACAAAAAGGAATACCATCGCAAGAATGACAATCGTGGTCACCGGGCCTCCATTAGCCTGCCTCCTATGAACATAGGGATAAAGACTGCAATATTCAAATGGCGCGGCCGCAAATGATGCGGAGGCTGCCCCGATATGGGCCGGCCGGGCCGCCAAGCGCGGCATTGCCCAGCCCGGCCCCGCCTGCTAGGCGCGAGGCCCAAATGCCGGGCAGGCGACACCGTCGACCGCCGGCGCAACGCAAATGTTGGAAAGATTGCAATGAGCGAAGAGACCGGCGCCGGCGAAACGATGACCAACGGCGAGGACCATCTGCCGCAGGTCGCGATGATCGCGCAATATGTGAAGGACCTCTCGTTCGAGAATCCGAACGCGCCGGCGATCTACCAGGCGCCCGAGCAGCCCAAGATCGACGTGCAGTTCAACATCGGTTCGCAGCAAGCGGGCGAGGACGTCTACGAGGTCGCCCTCAAGATCGAGGTCAAGGCGACCCAGGGCGATCTCACCGCTTACGCCGTCGAGCTGGTCTATGCCGGGCTGTTCGGGCTCCGCAACATCCCCGAGGAGCATTTGCCCCCCTTCCTGCTGGCCGAAGCGCCGCGTCTGCTCTTTCCCTTTGCGCGCCGCGTCGTCGCCGACGCGATTCGCGACGGCAACTTCCCTTCGCTGGTGCTCGAGCCGATCGATTTCGGCGCGCTCTACCTCGAGCAGGCGCAGCAGCAGGCCGAACTGGCCGAGGCGCAGCCGGCAGGCGAAGCCTGAGGGAAGCGGCGTTTCCCGAGTGCGGCTGCGGTCCTGTCCCGTCATTCCAGCCAAGGCTGGAATCCCGGGACGTGAGCGCGCCCTGGAAACGCCCGAGATTCCAGCTTTCGCCGGAATGACGATGCGGGCAGGATGGGCGGTCGCATGAGTCTGCTCCGCGCCAGCGCGACGATCGGCGGGCTGACGCTGGTCAGCCGCATCCTGGGCTTTCTGCGCGACATGCTGATGGCGCGTTTCGTCGGCGCGGGATTTGCGTCCGACGCGTTCCTGATCGCGTGGCGGCTCCCGAACCTGTTCCGCGCGCTCTTTGCCGAGGGGGCCTTCTCGGCCGCCTTCGTGCCGATGTTCAACCGCACGGTGGCCGAGGCCGACCGGCGCGAGCCGGGGAGCGGGCTCGGCGTCGCGCTGGGCTTCGCCGAAGACGTGCTGTCGGTGCTGCTGCCCATCCTGATCCTGTTCACCGGCGCGATGGTGCTGGCCGCGGGGCCGATCGTATGGGCGATGACCGGCGGCTTTCCCGATGGCGGGCCGGAGAAATTCGCGCTCGCCACGCAATATACGCGGATCACCTTCCCCTATCTGCTGCTGATCTCGCTCGTGTCGCTGCTCGGCGGCATCCTCAATTCGCTCAACCGCTTCTGGGTCAACGCCGCCGCGCCGATCCTTCTCAACATCTGCCTGATCGCGGGGCTGCTCTTCTTTCGCGGGCATAGCGATGTCGAGACCGCGCGCACCCAGGCGATCGCGGTCACCGTGTCGGGCGCGCTGCAACTCGCCTGGCTGATGCTCGCCTGCTGGCAGGCGGGGGTGCGGCTGCGCATCCGCCTGCCCCGGCTGAGCCCCGAGGTGAAGCGGCTGCTCAAGCTGATCGGGCCGGCGGCGCTCGGCGCGGGCGCCGTCCAGTTCAACCTGCTGATCTCGACCACGCTGGCCGCGCGCTTCCTGCCCGAAGGATCGGTCTCCTACCTCTATTATGCCGACCGGCTCAATCAGCTCCCGCTGGGCCTGATCGGCATCGGCGTGGGCACCGCGATGTTGCCCAGCCTGTCGCGCCAGCTCGGCGGCGGCGACGCGCGGGCCGCGCTCGACACGCAGAACCGCGCGATCGAGCTGGTGCTGCTGCTGACCCTGCCCGCCACCGCCGCGCTGATGGTCTCGGCGACCCCGCTGATCCGGGGCCTGCTCCAGCATGGCGTCTTCACCCCCACCGACACGATCGCCAGCGCCCGCGCGCTCGCCGCCTTCTCGCTCGGGCTGCCGGCCTATGTGCTGATCAAGGTGCTGACCCCGGGCTTCTACGCGCGCGCCGACACCCGGACGCCGGTCCGCATCGCGCTGATCGCGATGCTGGTGAACCTGCTGCTCAACCTCGTGCTGATCTGGCCGATGGCGCATGTCGGCCTTGCGCTGTCGACCGCGATCTCGGCCTGGGTCAATGCGCTGCTGCTCTACGCGACGCTGCGCCGCCGCGATCATTTCGCAATCGACGACCGGCTGCGGCGCACGGGCGTCCGCCTGATCGCCGCCACCGCCGCGATGGCGGCGCTGTTGTTCGCGCTCAACCCCTGGATCGACCCGTGGACCGGGCGCGGCCTGGCCGAGCGGGCGATCGCGCTGGGGATCATGATCGGCACGGCCGCGGCGGTCTATTTCGGGCTGGTGTTCGGCCTGGGCGCCTATTCGGTGGCGACGCTCAAGGGGCAATTGCGGCGGAAGCGCTGACCCGACCATCGCCCGACGCAGGAGTTGACCTCCCCGGCCCAGCGTCCCAAAAGCCCCGCCATCATGACCAGCAAGCGCACAGTCTCGGGCATCCAGCCCACCGGCAACCTGCACCTCGGCAATTATCTCGGCGCGATCCGGCGGTGGGTGCAGATGCAGGAGGAGGGCGAGTGCCTGTTCTTCCTGGCCGATCTGCACGCGATCACCGTTCACAACGATCCCGCGGCGCTTGGCGCGAACATCCGCGAGATGGCGGCGGCGCTGGTCGCGTGCGGAATCGATCCCGACAAGGCGATCCTGTTCCGGCAGCGCGATGTCTCCGCCCATGCCGAGCTGTGCTGGCTGCTGAACGGCACCGCGCGGATCGGCTGGCTCAACCGCATGACCCAATTCAAGGAGAAATCGGGCAAGAATCGCGAGGGCGCGTCGATCGGCCTCTATGCCTATCCGGTGCTCCAGGCGGCCGACGTCCTGCTCTACCAGGCGACGCACGTGCCGGTCGGCGAGGACCAGAAGCAGCATCTCGAGCTCGCGCGCGACATCGCCGCCAAGTTCAACGCCGACTTTGCCGTCGAGCTGTTCACCCTGCCCGAACCCGTGATCGGCGGGCCGGCCGCGCGCGTGATGTCGCTGCGCGACGGCGCGGCCAAGATGTCCAAATCCGATCCGTCGGACATGAGCCGGATCAACCTGACCGACGACGCCGAAACCATCATGTCGAAGATCCGCAAGGCCAAGACCGATCCAGAACCCTTGCCCGAGAGTGTGGACGGGCTCGAGGGCCGGCCCGAGGCGCGCAACCTGGTGGGCATCTATGCGGCGATGACCGACGCCACGCCGGCCGACGTGCTGGGGCGGTTCGGCGGTCAGGGGTTCGGCGCGTTCAAGCCCGCGCTCGGCGAATTGCTCGCCGCGAAGCTCGGGCCGATCGCCGAGCGGCTCAACGCGCTCAAGGCCGACCCGGCCGAGCTCGACGCCATCCTCGCCAGGGGCGCCGACAAGGCGCGCGCGCTGGCGGCCCCGACGCTCGCCGCGGCCTACAAGGCGATGGGGCTGTAGCGGGACGCCCCTGCTCCGGCGAGACGGCGCTGTCGCGAGCGGCGGCCGGATGGGCACGGAAATGTCGGCGGCGCTGGGCGGTTCGCCGGATGGCGGAGCATCGAAACCTGGGCCGGAGCGGGCCGGCGGTTCCGGGTGCATGGGGTTGTCTGCCCGTTTTTTATATTTTTTGCTGTCCAGCCCGGCGTCCATGAGGATGCGCGCGATCGCGGCCGGGCCGGTCGCGCGCAGGTAGCGGGCGATTTCCCTGACCCGGGCGGAGTGGACGCCATGCTTCCAGGCGTTGCGATTGCCGCGCGGCGCGCCGCTGCCCCTGCCGCCATGCATCCGGCACCGCGCGCGGCCGCGTATGGCGGGGGAACGGCACGGCTCGCCGGAGCGGGTACGCGCGCCGCAGCGGGGGGCGTTGGCGAGGATGTGAGGCTGGGGCGTGCGGATCGCGCCTCGATCAAGGCGGGAGCCGTGATCCGCCATGGTGTCGCTTGCTGCGTTCATCGAGTCCCCTGCCCGTGGCGCGGCTCATATAGCGAGGAGGCCCAGAAAAGGCAAGAACAAATAGCGAACGAACAGCAATGACGGGAAGGTGATGCGGCCCCACAATGGCGGTGGCCGTGCTGCTGACCAGGTGCGTAGGAACCCGGTGGACTCGGAAATGAATATCAAATCGCTGTCGTCTATTGGGCCTGGAGCGGACTGTCGACTTTCGGCGATTTCGAAAATAAGCTGCCTTAGGCTACCCGGATTCGAAGACTTCTAAGTGTAATCTCAATCCCGACGTAACGGCGCCGGAACTTTGAAAATGCCGTTGGCAGTCACACGTCGCAGGGCATCGCTTCGAATCTTCAGGGTAGCAGAATCGACGAATGGCATCACTCGCCCTGCTGACGACTGCGCGCGCGACTCGGTTCGCGGGGTGCTGCCAGAGAGGTCGAGATCGAGTTGCGATCCATCGCGAAGCTTGCTCATTGCATGGCCCCTAGCTGATTCACTTGATCTTGCTCCTTCGCGGCCACATCGGCAATCACCTTATCCTCGTAATCGCGCCGAGCATCCAGCGGAACGCGGAAAATGGGAAGCGCCTCCTTCCGCGGTGTGCGGAGCAGCTTCCCACCACTCTTTCGCTCACCTTGTGGCCGGAAAAGCTTTAGGTAATTCGATGGCGATACCCCGTTAAACTGCCGGAACACCACCATGTTCCGGGCGTCCGGCACCTCGGTGATCACGTCGCCATGTAACTCGATCGCGAGGCTCTTGAGGTACGGCTCGATGTACACCACCTCCCTGATTCCTGATGCGACAATGTGTCTCGCACAATTGTGGCAGGGATACGTATTGGTGTAGAGGGTCGCACCGACCAGCGAATGCTTTCCCTCACGTGCGACGGATAGGATCGCCTCCATCTCTGCATGGATCGACCGCGAAAATTCGATCAAAGAATTGATGTCGGTTTTGCCGATAGCGTCTCGAACGGCTGCCTTTCCGCCCGCCTTAATCTGTCCCGTGTCCGCCACTGCAAAAGCAACTTTGTCCATAAGACCTAGTCGCTTGATCTCATTGTGGCACTTTTTGCCACCCCAATTGTAGCAGCGGTGATCTCTATCGACGATTGCCTTGCTGTCTTCATCGACAGTCATCCGGTCATCTTCGGTATAAAGGCTACCCCCAAACTTGGGCACATCATTCCAGCCAACGGCGATCAGTTCTCCGCCGGCCGAGACGATGCTGACCCCCACTTGGCGGGACATGCAGGCAGAGTTGGCAGCGGCGGCATCCGCCTTATACATGGCGGATTCTGCTCGGGTTGGTGTATGAATAGCGGTATCGAAGACAATATCGAGAAACCGCTTCACGTTGGCTTCCAAATCTTCTAGGCGGCGATCGTTACAAACGAAGAAGTCCGAGTGAACGAATAGCTTGCGTGTTGCTTGGCCGAAAGTCGCCAGTTCGCCTTGATCACGCGCCATCACCTTCTGACGCTCCGTCTCTGAATAATCGAGATTCTTCAGACGCTCATCGCGCAGCTTGTCAGGCGCGAACACGCCAATGACGCAAAGGGTGTCGCGATAAATCTCGCGAAGGAGTTGGAGCTCCTCCATGCTCTTGAGGGAATCGATTATATATGCGCGACGGCCAGGTAACTCGTTCTCGCCATCGTAACCGGCGTGATCGGTCCTATAGCTGCGGATTTTTTCAACCAGCTTCTCTATGAGGTAGTTGTTGCCGAACTTCTCCCTCAGCTTATTCCCCGCATCCTGCATTTCCGAAATGTATGTCGCAGTGCGCGTGTTAGCGGGGGCCCTGATGCCGACGAGCCCGCTCTGTGCGCGGATTACATCACTTGGTTTCATGATGGGGGCGACCTCGTATCCGAAATCGCCACTGAGTGCTTCGCTCAGAAAGCTCGCCGCCGCCGATACGCCCGATCCCACGGGGCCAACGAGAGCGATCACCAACTCCTGAGACAATCGCTCCTTGATCTCGAGGGCCACGCCACCCTTGTTGGCAGGATCGATGCCACCGATCAGCTGTGGAGCCTGCATTATTTCCCCCGAACTGTTCTCCCCGTAGCAATCGCATATCAGATCGCGATGTGGAAGCGTCGCGAGCACTGGCCAACCATCGAAGCAGCCTTGACACATCATATATGATGTTTACTAAGCGACTCAGATGCCGACCACCTCCATCATCGCCAACGAACGCCAAGAGCGCGAAGTTAGTGCTCTTATCGCACAAATCACTCATGCGCTTTCGTCCGAGCAGGTTCTTAAAGCTATCGTTGAAGGCCTCCCCACGGAAGTGATCGACGGAGTTCGCCAATCGCTCACGATTGAACGCAATGAACTAGTCGATAGCCTCGAAGCTTATCAAAAAGCGCAAAACGGGGCTCCGGAGCAGATGAAATCGCGCGCAGGAAGCGATCTCGGTTCCTTGCTCATCGCGGCCCGGGTGGCGAGAGGCTGGAAGCAAAAGGACCTCGCCCGTCGGCTATTTCTTCCTGACCAGCAAATCCAGCGGTACGAGGCCGAACGCTATCGTAACATTACGCTCGCCGGCCTGATCCGCGTTGCCCGCGCTCTCGGCGTTCGCTTGACTGCAGACATCTCGCGCCCCCTCGAAGAGCCTTGGCTTCCTTCCTCAAAAATGTCTCAAGGCGAACTGCAAAGGGTGCTGAAACATGCGCGCGCCCATGGCTGGCTCGAAAATGCCGGTCAATCCGACGAAAGCGCGATCAGTCAACTTCGTCGAACGGTGGCGGATCATGTCGGCGAATACGGTACGCCATCGCTCCTCCGAACTGGTATGAACGTCACGCATGATAGTGAAAAAGACTGGCTGCTGCTCGCCTGGAAAGCACAAGTCACCATCACCGCAAAGAAACGACTTTCGCAGGCTCGCACCAAGTATCGTCCGTTAAACGTATCTTGGCTAAAAAAGCTGGTCCAACTCAGCGTGTTAGAAGACGGACCTTTACGCGCGCGAGACCTACTAGCCGAACACGGCATTACCCTCATCGCCGAGCCGCAGATCACCGGCATGAAGGTCGATGGCGCAGCATTTCTGCTCGAGGATATGCCAGTCATCGGCATGACACTGCGCCAAGACTATCTTGATAATTTCTGGTTCACGCTGCTGCATGAGGTCGCGCACGTGATCCTCCACTATCGTACAGGCCTCGCGTCAGGTTTTTTCGATGATATCGAACATGATGATGCTGACGATGCTGCCGTCGATGAAATGGAACAGCAGGCCAATCAATTCGCGAGCAATCTTTTAATACCCGACGAGCTGTGGAAACGCTCGCCAGCTCGTATCGCTAAAACTGCAGAACCCATCGAGCGCCTTGCGAAGCAGCTCGGCATCGCTCCCGCCATTATTTTTGGCCGGGTGCGCATGGAAAGGAAGAACTACAAGCTATTCTCGGACAAGATTGGAAGAGGCAAGGTTCGCAAGCTGCTTCTTCCTCAACTCACAGAGGCAAGCTATGAGCCAGTCGCCTAAGCCAATTTATTGCCCCGCCCTTCGCATGAAGGCGGGGGAACTTGAGGGTGTTCGCCAACTGGCACCCGATGTCGCAGACTGCGTTCTTCCGCGCTTCATTGTCCCACCGAAGAGGGAACGGGATGAAACCACGCCTCTGCTTTTCGACGCAGGACCTATGCCTGACATAGCGAGCGCACTTTCGATGAGTTGGCGAGACCGCTCGGTTATGATCGACTGTACGCATACTATTGATGAGTATGGCCGTAGTCGGTTGGAGGATTGGTTACCTCCGATGTTCGCGCGTGCGCGAAAGAGCGGCGTTCAAGCGATCCCTGTTGCATTACTCTCCGATATTGGGCACGTGGAAGCGGCAGCTTTCCGGGCAGCAATCGCAACAAGTGGATCGATCAATTTCGCGATCTGTGTGCCGACAGACGATATGGTCGGATCGGAATTCAATGATGCTCTCAAGGCGGCGCTAAAGCGCCTCGGCCTATCTGTCCAGAATTGCGCGGTACTCGCGGATTTTGGCCGCAGCGAATTTGGCGACCCTGCGATTGTTGCTGACATCATAAGCGGCTCACTTGAGACGCTGCAGGAGTGCGGTCCATGGAAGCAAATTATTTTTCAAGGTACACATTATCCAGAAACAAATCCTGCCGAAGATGGAAATTTCGAGATTTGCCCGCGCAATGAATGGCTGGCTTGGCGGCGAGCAGTTAACTTTGATCCTAGCACCGCGGAGTACATGATATTTGGCGATTACGCCGCCGACTGCGCGAAGATGGATTTCAGCAAATCAAGCGGCGCCGCGGCCATACGGCACGTTCGGTATGCAACTGCTGAGCACTGGCGCGTTCAGCGCGCCGTTAAGCAAGGCAGCGATGCAGTTCGAATGCGCGGTGTTTACAAAGCGATTTACGATAGCGCCGATTTCGCCGGCAGCGGTTTCTCGGCAGCGGACGCATTCATCGCTCGTGCTGCGAACGACCCGAACGTAAAGCCCGGAAACGCCAAAACGTGGCGGCAGCTCAACACCACGCATCACATTACCCAAGTTGTGTCCGATATCGCCAGAGTGCGTGGTGTTCCCATCAAGAAGGTCGCCCCTGAGGAGTTTGAAACCCAAATGTCGCTGCTGGCCTGAGCAAAGGCGCTGGCAACTTCGTCACTGGTGCAGACATACGCTAACGATATGTTGAACGAACGGCGCATTTCGGGATTGACACCAAAGCTCCGAACGACTGCCATTAGGGCGCGTTGCGGACCTATCGAGAACGGCTCACCCACGTTGTTCGTTAATCGGCCGACATGAATGTTGGTTCGCAGCCGGCGCAAGAGCATCTTCGATGTAAGGCCGAATAGCCAACGCTATCTTAAGCCCACCCGCCCTTCTTCCTTAGGAGGGGCACCGCGCTATTCCTTCGCGGCCGCCTTCTTCGCCACGGGCTTCTTGACCGGCGCTTTCTTCGCCGCGGCTTTCTTTGCCGCGGGGGCCTTCTTGGCCGCGGGGGCTTTCGCGGCCGGCTTGCGGGCTGGCTTCTTGCCCTTGGCCGGGCCCTTGGCGGCGCGCGCGGCGAGCAGTTCTAGCGCGGCTTCGGGGGTCAGCGTGTCGGGATCGGCGGTCTTGGGCAGGGTCGCGTTGGTCACGCCGTCGGTGACATAGGGGCCGAAGCGGCCCGCCATCAGCTTGACCTCCTTGCCGGTCACCGGGCTTTCGCCGAACTGCTTGAGCGGCTCGGCGCCGCCGCGGCGCTGCCCGGCGCCGCTCGCGGCATCGGCGAGCTTCGAGACCGCGGCGTTCATGCCCACCTCGAACACCTCGGCGGTCGAGCCGAGCCGGGCATATTTGCCGTCGTGGAGCAGATAGGGGCCATAGCGGCCGATCGAGGCGGTGATCGGCTCCCCCGTCTCGGGATGGATGCCGACGGTGCGCGGCAGCGCGATGAGCCTGAGCGCCATCGCGAGGTCGAGATCGTCGGCGGGAACGTCCTTCGGGATCGAGCCGCGCTTCGCATCCTTGCCGTCGCCGAGCTGGACATAGGGGCCGAAGCGCCCTGCCCGCTTCGACACTTCGAGGCCGGTTTCGGGATCGGTGCCGAGCACCGTCGGGCCACTGTCCGCGCCGTCGTTGGCGGCGCCGGCCTGGGCGAAGCGGCGGGTATATTTGCAGTCGGGATAGTTGGAGCAGGCGATGAACGCGCCGAACTTGCCGCCGCGCAGCGACAGGCTGCCCTGCTGGCAGACCGGGCAGAGCCGCGGATCGGCGCCGTCGCCCTTGTCGGGGAAGAGATAGGGGGCGAGGAACTCGTCGAGCGCCTTGGTGACCTCGGACGGCTTCTGCTCCATCACCTCGGCGGTCTTGGGCTTGAAATCGCGCCAGAAGGCTTCGAGCACCGCCTGCCAGCCGGCGCGGCCGCCCGACACGTCGTCGAGGCTCTCCTCGAGGCCGGCGGTATAGTCGTAGCTGACATAGCGATCGAAGAAGCGTTCGAGGAAGCTCGTCACCAGCCGGCCGCTCTCATTGGGGGTGAAGCGGTTCTTCTCCACCGTCACATAGTCGCGGTCCTTGAGGGTCTGCAGGATCGACGCATAGGTCGAGGGCCGGCCGATCCCCAGCTCCTCCATCTTCTTGACCAGGCTCGCTTCCGAATAGCGCGGCGGCGGCTGGGTGAAATGCTGTTCGGCGGTGACCGCCTTCTTCGCGGGCGCGTCCCCCTCGCGCAGGCGCGGCAGGCGGCGCGATTCCTCGTCGCCGTCGTCGTCGCGCCCTTCCTCGTACAGCGCGAGATAGCCGGGGAAGAGCACCACCTGCCCGGTCGCGCGCAGCCCGTGCTGGCCGGTGCCGTCGGTCAGTTCGACCGTCGTGCGCTCGAGCCGCGCCGAGGCCATCTGGCTGGCGAGCGCGCGCTTGAAGACCAGATCGTAGAGCCGCGCATGATCCCCGCTGCCGAGGCGATCCCTGGTGAAATCGGTGGGCCGGATCGCTTCGTGCGCTTCCTGCGCATTTTTCGCCTTCGCGCTATACTGGCGCGGCTTGTCCGGCACGTAGGAGCCGTCATAGCGCCGGGCGATCGCCCCGCGCGCGGCCTCGATCGCGCTGCCGTCCATCTGGACGCCGTCGGTCCGCATATAGGTGATCGCGCCGTCCTCATAGAGGCCCTGGGCGATCCGCATCGTATGGCTGGCGGAGAATCCCAGCTTGCGCGCGGCCTCCTGCTGGAGGGTCGAGGTGGTGAAGGGGGGCGGAGGATTGCGCGTGAGCGGCCGCGTCTCGACGGTCGCGACCGAGAAACGCCCGGCTTCGACATCGGCCTTGGCCGCCTGCGCGTCACCGCCATTGCCGATCGTCAGCCGATCGATCTTCTGCCCCTTCCAGCGCACCAGCCGCGCAAGAAAGGAGACCCCGTCATGCTCCATGTCGGCCACGACCGACCAATATTCCTGCGCCTTGAACTGTTCGATCTCGCGCTCGCGATCGACCACCAGCCGCAGCGCGACCGACTGGACCCGCCCCGCCGACTTTGCGCCGGGCAGCTTGCGCCACAGCACCGGCGACAGCGTGAAGCCGACCAGATAGTCGAGCGCGCGCCGCGCCCGATAGGCGTCGATCAGATCCTCGTCGAGGGCGCGCGGGTTGGCCATCGCCTCCAGTACCGCGGGCTTGGTGATCGCGTTGAAGGTGACGCGCTGGACGTCGTCGGGCAGCACGCGGCGCTTCCGGAGCACCTCCTGCACATGCCAGCTGATCGCCTCGCCCTCGCGATCGGGGTCGGTCGCGAGGATCAACGTATCGGCGTCCTTGGCCTCGTCGGCGATCGCCTTGAGTTGCCGCGCCTTGTCGGCATAGGCTTCCCATTCCATCTCGAAGCCGTTGTCGGGATCGACCGAGCCGTCCTTGGCCGGAAGATCGCGGACATGGCCGTAGGAGGCGAGCACGCGATGGCCCGGCCCGAGATATTTCTCGATGGTCTTGGCCTTGGCCGGGGATTCGACGACGACGAGCTTCATAGGCTTCGGGCTATCCTCTTACGCGCATGTACACGTACGAGGGTGGAGAGCCGGATCGGGTGTCGTCAAGAGGGAGCCTCATCCGCTAGGCCGCCAAGCTCACGCGTCCGCCGGCGTGGCGTTCGAGACGCCCCGCCAGTTCCAGCTCGAGCAGCACGGTCTGCACAGCGGCGGTATCGACACCGCCCTGGCGGACAAGCTCGTCGACGGGCAGCGGCACCGGCCCAAGCAGGTCGAGGATCACGCGCCTTGCGCGATCGTCGGCGTCGGCGTCGGCGTCGGCCGCCGGCAGGGACGAATGGAAGGGCAGCGGGGCACGCGCCGAGACCGCGCCGATCGGCGCCAGCGCTTCGGCCACGTCGGCGGCCGACTGGATCAGCGTCGCGCCTTCGCGGATCAGCAGGTTGCAGCCCTGCGCGCGCGGATCGAGCGGCGACCCCGGCACCGCCATCACCTCGCGGCCGAACTCCGCGGCCAGCCGGGCGGTGATCAGCGATCCCGATTTGGGTGCGGCCTCGACGACCACGGTGCCCGCGGCGAGCCCCGCGATGATCCGGTTGCGATAGGGGAAATGCCTCGCGCGCGGCTCCACGCCCGGTGGCTGCTCGGCGATCAGCAGCCCGCGTTCGGCGATGTCGCGCTGAAGCGAACCATTTTCGGGCGGATAGACGATGTCGATCCCGCCGGCGATCACCGCCGCCGTCCCGCCCTCGATCGACCCTGCGTGCGCGGCGGTGTCGATCCCGCGCGCCAGCCCCGAAACGACGAGCCAGCCCAACCCCGTCAGATCATGCGCCAGCATCCGTGCGAAGCGGATCGCAGCGCCGCTCGCGTTGCGCGCGCCGACGATGGCGATCGCCTTGCGCTCGAGCAGCTTTTGGTCGCCCTTGATCATCAGCATGGCGGGCGCGTTTTCGACCTGATCGAGCAGCAGCGGATAGCCGGGCTCGCCACGGAACAGGCAGCGCGCGCCGAGCTGTTCGATCCGGCCGAACTCGGCCTGCGCGCTCTCGACAGGGGGAAGCGCCGGAACCGGGCCACCGCCCCGGCGCGCGAGATCGGGCAAGGCCGCGAGCGCGGCCGCGGCGCTGCCGAAGCGGCGAAGCAGATGCGAATAGGCGACGGGCCCGATGCGCGGGGTGCGGATCAGCCGGAGCCGGGCGAGGCGCTCCGCCGCCTCCGGCTCAGCCCACACCGACTTTGGGCTCGGTGCCATCGATCAGCCGGGTGATATTGTCGCGATGTTTCCAGAACAGCAGCATCGCCATCGGCAGCATCACGAGCACGGCGTCGGACTGCCCGCCCATCGCCGCCGCGATCGGGGCAGCGACCGCCCCCGACAGCCCCCCGACCGACGAACGCCGGCTGGCCGCGAGCATCGCCAGCCATATCAGCGCGAACGCCACGCCCGCCGGCCAATAGGCGGCGAGCGAAACGCCGAGCATCGTCGCGACGCCCTTGCCGCCGCGAAATCCCAGCCAAATGGGGAAGAGGTGGCCGAGAAAGGCCGCCGCGCCGGCCCACAGCGCCAGCTCTGGCCTGATCAGCGACGCGAGCAGCACCGCAGCCGCCCCCTTGCCCCCGTCAAGCAGCAGCGTCGCCGCCGCGAGGCCCTTGCGGCCCGTCCGCAACACATTGGTCGCGCCGATATTGCCCGATCCTATGCTGCGCAGATCGCCCGCCCCGCCGAGCCAGGTGAGCAGAACACCGAAAGGTATCGAACCGAGCAAATAGGCGCCGAGCAGCGTCCCGGCGGTAGCAAGCGAAACCATGGACGAATTGCTCCCCTCGCGGCACGCGCACCATAGTCAAAGCACATTGCGTGGCAACACGCACTACAGCACAGAAATTACGGATCCGGCATGATCCACATCAAGTTGCCGGAAATAGCGCCCGGTTGCCTGCGCCGCTTCACGACCTTATGGGACCCGCAATGGCCGACGATCGCCCGATCCTGATGTTCGACTCCGGGGTGGGCGGGCTTTCCATCCTCGCGCCGACGCGATTGCTCCTGCCACAGGCGTCCTATGTCTACGCCGCCGACAATGGCGGCTTCCCCTATGGCGTCCGCAGCGAGGCGGAGATTGCGGCGCGGGTGCCCGCGCTGCTCGGCCGGCTGGTCGAGCGCTATCATCCGCGGCTCGTGGTGATCGCGTGCAACACCGCCTCGACGATCGCCCTCGCCGCGGTGCGCGCCGCGCTCGATCTTCCCGTGGTTGGAACGGTCCCCGCGATCAAGCCGGCCGCCGCGCGGTCGATCAGCCGAGCGATCGGGGTGCTCGGCACCGACGCGACCGTTCGCCAGCCCTATGTCGACGATCTCTCCGCCCGCTTCGCAGCCGATTGCACGGTCCTGCGGCACGGCTCGGCGCTGCTCGTCGAATTGGCCGAGGCCAAGCTGCGCGGCGAGGCGGCCGATCCCGACCGCTATCGCGCGGTGCTGGACGGATTGCTCGGCCAGCCCGGCGGCGAGCGGATCGACACGGTCGTTCTCGCCTGCACGCATTTCCCGCTGGTCGCCGCGGAGCTTGCGGCGGCCGCGCCCCGCGCGCTGTCGTTCGTCGACGGCGGGCCGGGCATCGCGCGCCGCGTCGCCTTCCTCACCGAGGGGCAGGAGTGGCCGGCCGCCCCCAAGGGCGAGGCCGTGTTCACCGCGCCGCTCGTCATCAGCGAGGCGCTGCGCGCCGGCCTCGCGGCGCGGGGGCTCGACACGATCGCGATGCTCTGAGGGCAGGCGCTCCGCCTTGGTTGCGCCGCTGCCGCAGCGGGAGCCTTGGCGCGGCAATCCCGCTCGGGCGGACAAGTTCAGCCTTGTCTATATGAAATTGTTCCTACTGGCATTTGAAAGGACTTGGCCGTAAAAGGCGGCGATTCAGTCCCGGGCAAGGCGGGGCGGCAGGGAGCGAAACCCTTGGATTACAACCGCGTTTTCACTCAGGCGATCGATCGTCTTCATGCCGAAGGTCGCTACCGGGTTTTTATCGATATCCTGCGCAACAAGGGCACTTTCCCCAACGCACGTTGCTTCGCCGGGCATAATGGCCCGAAGCCCGTCACCGTCTGGTGCTCGAACGATTATCTCGCAATGGGGCAGCATCCCAAGGTGATCGCCGCGATGGAGGAAGCGCTCCACGATGTCGGCGCCGGCTCGGGCGGCACGCGCAACATCGGCGGCAACACGCATTATCATGTCGATTTGGAAGCCGAGCTTGCCGACCTCCACGAGAAGGAGGCCGCGCTGCTGTTCACGTCGGGCTATGTCTCCAACGAGGCGACGCTGTCGACGCTGGCCAAGGTGCTGCCCGGCTGCATCATCTTTTCGGACGAGCTCAACCACGCATCGATGATCGCGGGCATCCGCAATTCGGGCGCCGAGAAGCGCGTCTTCCGTCACAACGACCTCGAGCATCTCGAGGAACTCCTCGCGGCCGAAGATCCCGAAGCGCCCAAGCTGATCGCGTTCGAGAGCGTCTATTCGATGGACGGCGACATCGCCCCGATCCATGCGATCTGCGATCTGGCGGACAAATATAACGCGCTTACCTATCTCGACGAGGTGCATGCCGTCGGCATGTACGGCAAGCGTGGAGGCGGCATCGCCGACCGCGAAGACGCCGCACGGCGGCTGACCGTCATCGAAGGCACGCTGGGCAAGGCATTCGGCGTGATGGGCGGCTATATCGCGGCCGACCGGATGATCATCGACGTGATCCGCTCCTACGCGCCCGGCTTCATCTTCACGACCTCGCTTTCGCCGGTGCTGGTCGCCGGAGCGCTCGCGAGCGTGCGGCACCTTAAACAGTCCTCGGAAGAGCGCGATGGCCAGCAGGCTGCGGCGCGGCAGCTGAAGCAGATGTTCGCCGAGGCGGGCCTGCCGGTGATGGACACGGCGACGCACATCGTACCGTTGATGGTCGGCGATCCGGTCAAGGCCAAGAAGGTTTCCGATATCCTGCTGGCCGAATATGGCGTCTATGTTCAGCCGATCAATTATCCGACCGTGCCGCGCGGCACCGAAAGGCTGCGCTTCACGCCCGGCCCCGCGCATAATGAGGCGATGATGCGCGAACTGACCCGGGCACTGCTCGAGATCTGGGATCGGATGGAGATGCGGCTCGCGGCCTGAGTCGCTACGCCGTCTTCAGATGATGAACGAAGGTCTGGGTCGCGCGCTTCAGATCGACCGCGTGACCCAGTAGATCGCCCGCGGCTGTCTGAACCTGGTCCGACAGCTTCCCCGCCTCTTTGGCGACTTCGGCGACCTTGCCGATCTGTTCGGCCATGTCGCCCGCACCTTCGGCGGTGTGCTGCGCATTGCGCTCGAGCAGCTCCGCGGTGTTGCGCTGATCTGCGAGCATCTTGCCGATCTGCCCGGTAGCCTGTGCGAGTTGATCGACCACGTTCGACACGTCGCCGAATGAACCCTCGACGACGCGCGCGCCGGCATGAACCCCCTCGATCAGAGAGCTGATTTCACCTGTGGCGCGCGCCGTTTGTCCGGCAAGACTTTTGACCTCGGCGGCGACGACAGCGAAACCGTGCCCAGACGCCCCGGCCCGCGCGGCCTCGATCGTTGCGTTGAGGGCGAGCAGGTTGGTTTGTGACGCGATCGCCTCGATTCTGCCCGTAAACTCGCCGATATCGATCGCGCGGGTCGACAGCGTCCGCACCGCTTCGTCGCCCGTTTTCGAATTGGCGCGCGCCCGGGCGCTGAGCTCCGCCTGCTGATCGATGCTCGATGCGATTCCCGTTATCGAATGCGACAGTTCCGCCACGCTTCCCGCCACCGCACGCGCGGCCCGGCTGGCGTCGTTCGCCCGCTCGGCCACGATGGCGCTTTGAGAACCGCTGTCATTGGCAAGCTCGCTCAATGCAGCCGAGGCGGATTCGAGCCGCGCCGCCGCCGAGCCCACCGACGTCACCACCGCGTGAACCGAGCCCTCGAACTCATCCGCGAGCATCAACAGCTCCCGCGTCCGCCGCGCCGCCGCCGCCCGTTCCATTTCTTCACGGCGGAGCTGCTCGGCGGCCGTCCGGGCATCCGCATCCGCCGCAGCCGCAAGCGCATCCTCAGCAGCCGCCTGCGCCCTGCGCGCCTCGATCAGGGCGGCCTCGGCGGCGATCGCCGAGGCATCGCTCGCCGCGAGCGCCTGCGCCTGGGTCTCGAGCAGCTGCCGCAGCCGGCACGCCAAATAGACCAGCACCGCGCATTCGAGGATCACAGCGAGCGCGTGTATCACCACGCGCGCAGAATTGCCCGAGCCCGCAAACACCCAGCCCGGCGCCACGATTTCGAGCAGCAAATGGTGCAGAGCGATGAGAGCCGAGGCAAGCAGCAGCGGGCGCCAATCGCACAGCAGCGTCAGCGCCCCCAGCGCCACGAAGAAATACATGTGCATGTCCATCTGCCATGGATGGCCGCGCCAGGCATAGACCAGCAGTGCGGGAGCGGCCGCCGCGAGCACAGCCGCCACCAGCCTCGCGACGTCATCATGGCGCGACGCCAGCGCCATCCGGCTGGGCAGGATGTTCAGTGTCACGCTCAGCAGCAGCAGCGGCCAGCTTTGAGCGATCGGCCCGCCGACCATGCCGAGCGCGAGCATGCCCGTCACCGCCCAACCGCCTAAAGCGATCAGGCGAACCCCGCGGGCGCGCAGCAGGTCGACCTCCACGACGGTCATATCGCCCCTGCGTCGCCGAGTGCTTGGCCGCACGATGGGCTTCGTGCGCCGAGTGACAGCACGCCCTGCGCCAACAATGCCATGCTCAGCTCCGCCCTGCTGCCGCGCACCAGCAAGGAGCCGCCGATCGGCCCGCGGCCCAGCAGCGCCGCCCCATGCTCGACGGCGAGGGCGGCGACGCGGGCGCGGGCGGACATCGTCAGCGGCACCAGCAGCATCGTGCCCCGCGCCGGCGGCGCAAGTGCGAGAATGAGGAGACCGAAGACAGCGGCGCCCAGCTGGACCAGCAGGGGCATGTGATGGCGACGGACGGACACGAATCGCGGGTTCATTGGTCCATTTTGGAGGAGTTATGGTTAGCAAATTGCTAAACTTGCAATCCGCCTCGAGGGAGGGAACGCCCCGCCGGGTGACAGCAGCGATCCTCGCTATGGCGTTTATATCTTTTTCAAACACGTGCTGGTGACGTTATGAATCGGGCATGGCAGATCCCACCGCATTCGATCTCATTGTCGCGTCAGTTACGAGGCAGTTCGTGACAGTGTGGAGCGCGCCAATCCCTTTCACGATAATGGTGGCGGGTGTCGCCTTCGCGATTTGGCAGGCGATGCAATGGCGATACGGAGGCATTATCGAACGTCTCGGGAATGATGTTTCTTGGGCCAAGTCCCAATTAGAGCGGGCGACCGAAGAGCGCCCCCGTCACCCCGCGACAGCGGTTCCAGACCAGCCCGCGCAGCCGCGAGCAACAGAAACGCTGGCGCCTAGGATCGCCGCGCCGTCTCCGGAACAAGCATCGCGCCGGCTCGCAGGAATCAATGAGAATGGCGAACGGGTTTTTCTTCCGGGCGACATGACGCTCGAAAAGCTTATGGAGCTTGCGGCGCAAAAACCGCGCAGCATTTCGAATGACCGCCTTGTAGAGGCCCACAAGCGCATGTGGGCCCCCTTTAGCGGGATAGTCAGTTCATCGGGGTTTCATGAAGGCGAAATTATCATCCGGCTTAAGGCGGAGGGCGGCGAAAACCTGCGTGAAGTTATCGCGAGAACGACAAATCTTTGGTTTCAACGATGGCCAGATAGCCTTGAGCACCTTTCGGAAGGCGACACTATCTCAGGCATTGGCCTAATCGAGGATGTAGATTATTCGGGAGTGACGTTGACGGGGTGCGAATTGAATGGCTAGCGGGCTTTCCTCTCGGGCGCCGGCTTAGCCCTCGCCACCTTCTTTAGCCGCTCGTCCCAATGCGCTTCATCCTCATCCACCTCCAGCTTGCGGGCGAGTTCTTTGAACTGTCGGATTGGGATTTCTGGTCAGCCGGCGGTTTCTGGTTTGTCACTGAATAGCCCTTGCTCGGCGAATGGATCGCTCGCCGCCGTTATCTCCATGATCGTACCGTCCATGCACGATATCGATCCATTCCGCCGCAGTGAACGCAGACCACGCAGTCAGCCCAGATCTTACCTTCGAGATATTCGAAGGCGGCTTCTTCGCTGTGGAACTCGAGGCGGGACAGAACGGACATCGGTGAACTCCTTGCCCGATGTTTACGCCTCGTTCTCACTGTGTTTGCAAGGTATAGAATCGCCCTCGCTATCGCATATTGCCCTCAGCTGCGGCTTCGCCTATATCGCGGCTACTTCTCGACATTGGAAACTTTGCCGGGCTCGGGGGCGCAAGCCTCCGGGGCACGAACTGCTGCATATTGGAGCGTGAATGGCGGACATCGCCGCCCTGACCAGATTGATCGAGCCCGAGGCGAATGCCCTCGGGCTGGCGCTTGTGCGCGTGGCCTTCTTCGGCGGCAAGAGCGATCCGACCCTGCAGGTGATGGCCGAGCGCCCCGATACACGCCAGCTCGACATCAGCGATTGCGAGGCGCTGTCGCGGCGGATTTCGGACAAGCTCGACGAATTCGACCTGATCGAGGAAGCCTATCGGCTTGAGGTCAGCTCACCGGGGATCGACCGCCCGCTAACGCGGGTGGGCGACTGGACCGACTGGGCCGGTTTCGACGCGCGCGTCAAACTCAGCGCACCGCTCGACGGGCGCAAGCAATTCGATGGGCGCATCATCGCCAGCGATGGCGACTCGGTGACGCTCGGTGTAAACAAATTGGGTGAGGTGGCGGTGCCGCTGGCGCAGATCGCCAGCGCGAAGCTGATCCTGACCGACGCTCTCATCAAGGCCACCGCGCCGCTCTCGACCGAGGGCGCGGACCGAATACAAGTGGAAGGATAAGTCGCCATGGCCACCGCCATCTCCGCCAACCGGGCCGAGCTTCTCGCGATCGCCGACGCGGTTGCGCGCGAAAAGCTGATCGATCGGGAGATCGTGATCGAGGCGATGGAAGACGCGATCCAGCGCGCGGCGCGCGCGCGCTATGGCGCCGAGAACGACATCCGTGCCAAGATCGACGGCAAGACCGGCGATATGCGGCTGTGGCGCGTCGTCGAGGTGGTCGAGCAGGTTGACGACTATTTCAAACAGGTCTCGGTTGCGGATGCCCAGAAGCTGCAGAAGGGCGCGGTGGTCGGCGACTATATCGTCGATCCGCTGCCTCCGATCGAGTTCGGCCGCATCGCCGCGCAGGCCGCCAAGCAGGTGATCTTCCAGAAGGTCCGCGATGCCGAGCGCGAACGTCAATATGACGAGTTCAAGGACCGCGCGGGCGAGATTATCACCGGCGTCGTCAAGCGCGTCGAGTTCGGCCATGTCGTCGTCGATCTGGGCCGCGCCGAAGGCGTGATCCGCCGCGACCAGCAAATTCCCCGCGAGGTCGTTCGCGTCGGCGACCGGGTCCGCTCGCTGATCCTCAGCGTCCGCCGCGAGAACCGTGGCCCGCAGATCTTCCTCAGCCGCGCGCATCCGGATTTCATGAAGAAGCTGTTCGCGCAGGAAGTGCCCGAGATCTACGACGGCATTATCGAAATCAAGGCCGCCGCGCGCGATCCCGGCAGCCGCGCCAAGATCGGCGTGATCAGCCATGACAGCTCGATCGATCCGGTCGGCGCGTGCGTCGGCATGAAGGGCAGCCGCGTCCAGGCGGTCGTCCAGGAGATGCAGGGCGAGAAGATCGACATCATCCCCTGGTCGCCGGACACGGCCACCTTCGTGGTCAACGCGCTGCAGCCCGCGCAGGTGGCGCGCGTCGTGATCGACGAGGAGGAAGAGCGTATCGAGGTGGTCGTCCCCGACGATCAGCTCAGCCTTGCGATCGGCCGCCGCGGCCAGAATGTCCGCCTCGCGAGCCAGCTCACCGGCAAGGCGATCGACATCCTGACCGAGGCCGACGCCAGCGAAAAGCGCCAGAAGGAATTCCTGCAGAACTCCGAGATGTTCCAGAACGAGCTCGACGTCGACGAGACGCTCGCCCAGCTGCTCGTCGCCGAAGGCTTCGGGGCGCTCGAGGAAGTGGCCTATGTCGAACTCGAGGAACTCGCGTCGATCGAAGGTTTCGACGAGGAATTGGGCAGCGAGCTGCAGAGCCGTGCGCAGGAAGCGCTGGAACGCCGCGAGAGCGCCGCACGCGAGGAACGGCGCGGCCTGGGCGTCGAGGACGCGCTGGCCGAGATGCCCTATCTGACCGAGGCGATGCTGGTGACGCTCGGCAAGGCGGGCGTCAAGACGCTCGACGACCTCGCCGATCTCGCGTCCGACGAGCTTGTCCTCAAGAAGCGCCAGGACCAGCGGCGGCGCGGCCCCGACAAGAGCGATCGCGCGCAGAGCGAGGCCGACAAGGGCGGGGTGCTCGGCGACTATGGCTTGACGATGGAGCAGGGCAACGAGATCATCATGGCCGCGCGCCACGCCGCAGGCTGGTTCGCGGAAGACGATGCCTGATGCCGTTCGTCGACATCCGCATCGCGGGCTCCGCCACACGCGAGCAGAAGGCGGCGATCGTCGCTGACGTGACCCGCTCGCTCGGCGCGCACCTCGGCAAGCCCGCCGGCGCCGTGCAGGTGAACATCACCGAGCTCTCGACCGAAAATTACGGTTCGGGCGGCCTGCTGATCGCAGACCGGCCGGCCACTCCCGCGCAGGAGGTCGCTTCTGCGAATGGCAAACGATGAGACCCGGGCGGCAATAGCTTCGGCCAACGCCGGCCTTCCCGCCGACCGGGAGGGCGCGACGGACGGCGTGCGCAACGGCAGGCAGATCCATGTCCCCGAGCGCAAATGCATCCTTTCGGGCGAGCATGGCGCGCGCGGCGATCTGATTCGCCTTGCGCTTGGCCCCGACGGCCTCGTGCTGCCCGACCTGCGGGCGAAGGCCGGCGGGCGGGGCGCATGGATCGGGGTCGATCGCGCCGCGCTCGAAACCGCCATCGCCAAGGGCAAGCTGAAGAGCGCACTGGCCCGCGCGTTCAAGGACGGGTCGATCGTGATTCCGGGCGACCTGGCCGATCGCGTCGAGGACGGCCTGCGTCGCGCCGCCCTCGATCGGTTGGGGCTCGAAGCGCGCGCGGGCGCGCTGCTCACCGGTTCGGACCGGATCGCCGACGCCGCCCGCCGCGGCATGATCCACCTCCTGCTGCACGCGGCGGACGCATCGGAGGACGGCAATCGCAAACTCGACCAAGCCTTGCGGGTCGGCCTCGACGCCGAGGGCGCGGGGCTCCGGGGGGTGGTAATCCCGGCAGAGCGCACCATATTGTCGATGGCGCTGGGGCGGGACAATGTGGTACATATAGGCCTGACCGTGCCGGCTTCTGCCGCGCGCGTCGCTGACGCTTTGGGCCGCTGGTGCGGCTTTATAGGACGTTCGGAAAGCGCTTCAGCCTTGCGGAGTCACTCCGCAGGGTCCATCGGCGCTACAATTCGTGAAGTGAAGGGTTCGGTTACCAGATGAGTGACAGTGACAAGCCGAAACTGGGGATGCGTGCGCCGTTGGGCCTGAAGCGCACGGTGGAGACGGGTCAGGTGAAGCAGAGCTTCAGCCATGGCCGGTCGAACACCGTCGTCGTCGAGGTCAAGCGCCGCCGCGTACTCGGAGGACGGCCGGGCGAAGCCGAGCCCCAGCTGATCGAGGAGGCCGCCCCGGCGCCGACCCCGAGGGCCGATCCCGCCCCGCAGCCCGCACCCGCCCAGGCGGCTCCCGCGCCGCGCGCCGCGCCGACGCCCGTCTCGCGCCCGATGACGCCGCTCGAGCGCCGCGAGCAGCAGGAACGCCTGCTCCGCGAAGCCGAAGAAGCGCGTATGAACGCGCTCGAAGAGACGCGCCGCCGTGAGGAGCGGCTCAAGGCTGAGGCCAGCGAGGAGGAGAAGCGCCGCGCCGAGGAGAATCGGCGGGCCGAAGAAGCGGCTACGATCGTCGAGGCCGACGCAGCGCCGCAGCCCGCGCCCGCGGAAGCCCCGGCCGAAGCCCCTGTGGCCGAGCAGGCCAGCGAAGCTCCTGCGGCCCGCACCAGCGATGTACCTCCGCCCCGCCGCTTCACCCCGGTGCCCAGCCCGAAGCGCCCCGAGCCCCCCCGTCCGCAGCAGCGCGATCGCAAGGGCGATGATCGCCGCCAGTCTGGCAAGCTGACCGTCACCCGCGCGCTGGACGACGATACCGGCGCGCGTGCACGCTCGCTGGCCGCGCTCAAGCGCGCTCGCGAAAAGGACCGCCGTGCGCATCAGTCGGGCACGGTGCAGCAGAAGCAGGTCCGCGACGTCGCGGTGCCTGAGACGATCACCGTCGGCGAGCTCGCCAATCGCATGGCCGAGCGCGGTGCCGATCTCGTCAAGGCGCTGTTCAAATTGGGCATGCCCGTCACCGTCAATCAGGCGATCGACCAGGACACCGCCGAGCTGCTCGTCACCGAGTTCGGCCATAATGTGAAGCGCGTGTCCGACAGCGACATCGATCTGATCACCACGCATGACGTCGATTCGGATGAGACGCTCAAGCCGCGCCCGCCGGTCGTCACGATCATGGGCCATGTCGACCATGGCAAGACCAGCCTGCTCGACGCCCTGCGGGGCACCGACGTGGCGTCGGGCGAAGCGGGCGGGATCACGCAACATATCGGCGCCTATCAGGTCACGGTGCAGGGCGGCGGGAAGATCACCTTCCTCGACACGCCCGGCCATGAGGCGTTCAGCGAGATGCGCGCCCGCGGCGCCAACGTCACCGATATCGTCGTGATCGTCGTCGCCGGCGACGACGGCCTGCGGCCGCAGACGATCGAGGCAATCAGCCATACCCGCGCGGCCAACGTCCCGATGATCATCGCGATCAACAAAATGGACAAGCCCGGCTCCAATGCGCAGAAGGTGCGCGAGGCGTTGCTCCAGCACGACGTCCAGGTCGAAAGCATGGGCGGCGACGTCCAGGAAGTCGAGGTCTCCGCGCTCAAGAAGACCGGCCTCGACGAGCTTATCGCGAAGATCGAGCTCCAGGCCGAGCTGCTCGAACTCACGGCCAATCCCGATCGCGCCGCTGAAGGCATCGTGATCGAGGCGACACTCGACAAGGGCCGCGGGCCGGTGGCGACGATCCTCGTCGGCCGCGGTACGCTGCGGGTGGGCGACATCTTCGTAGTCGGCGCCGAGAGCGGCAAGGTTCGTGCGCTCGTCGACGACAAGGGACGCAGCGTCAAGGAAGCCGGCCCCTCGCTCCCGGTCGAGATCCTCGGCCTGTCAGGCGTGCCCAGCGCCGGCGACCAGCTGTCGGTGGTCGAGAATGAAGCGCGCGCGCGCGAAGTCGCGGCCTACCGGGCCGGCGTCATCCAGGCGAAGCGGACCACCTCGGCGCCCGCCAGCCTCGAATCGATGTTCTCGGCGCTGCGCGACAAGCAGGCGCAGCAATATCCGGTGGTGGTGAAGGCCGACGCGCAAGGCTCGGTCGAAGCGATCGTCGGATCGCTGCACAAGATCTCGACCGACGATATCCAGGTGCGCATCCTCCACTCGGGTGTCGGCGGAATCACCGAGAGCGACGTGACCCTGGCGGCCGCCTCGAAGGCGCCGATCATCGGCTTCAACGTCCGCGCCAACGCCAAGGCGCGCGAGATCGCCACGCGCGATGGGGTCGCGCTCAAATATTATGACGTGATCTACGATCTGCTCGACGAAATCCGCGCCGCGATGGCCGGCCAGCTTGGTCCGGAATATCTCGAGCATGTCGTCGGCCGCGCCGAAATCCGCGAGGTGTTCTCGGCGGGCAAGCACGGCAAGGCCGCTGGACTGCTCGTGCTGGAGGGCTATATCCGCCAGAAGCTGCGCGCACGCGTCATGCGCGACGACGTCATCATCTACAACGGATCGATCTCGTCGCTGCGCCGCTTCAAGGATGATGTCCCCGAGGTTCGCGCCGGGCTCGAATGCGGCATCACGCTCGAGGCGACGACCGACATCAAGCCGGGCGACATTGTCGAGACCTTCGAGGTCGAGGAGCGTCAGCGGACGCTTTGAGGAAGATCTCTGGAATGGAGCGTCATCCCGGGGCAGCCGGGGATCTCGGGAGATCGTGCGTAGACCGCCGCGCGCGCCGAGCCCTCCGCCTTCCGGTGTGACCCACCCTGTGGAAAGGCTGCGCCATGCGCCGCAACGAAACTGCTGAAGGCAAGTCGGTCCGCTTGCTGCGCGTGGGCGAACAGGTGCGCCATGCGCTGTCGGATATCCTGATGCGGGGCGACGTTCATGACGACGTGCTCGCCAGCCATATGGTCTCGGTCACCGAGGTCCGCATGTCGCCCGACCTCAAGCATGCCACCGTGTTCGTGAAGCCGCTGCTCGGCGCCGATGAGGAAGCCGTCATCAAGGCGTTGCGAACCAACACCGCCTATCTGCAAAGCGAAGTCGCGCGGCGGGTGAACACCAAATATGCCGCCAAGCTCAAATTCCTCGCCGACGAGAGCTTCGACGAGGGCAGCCATATCGACCGGCTGCTGCGACAGCCGGGCATTGCCCGCGACCTCGGCGAGACAGACGAAGCCTAACGCCGGCCGGCGCCGCGGCGCACCTCGGCGTTGCGCTCTGCGGCATGCAGCAGCTGCTCGAGATCGTCGGTCCCCACATCGAGCAGATCGGGGTAGTCGGCGATTGCCGCAAGCAGATCCGCGCGCGTGAAATCCTCGTGGAGCACGGGCGCGGGGGCCGGGCGCGCGACGTGCGGGTAGCTGTGCCCCGAGAAACGATGGAAGCCCCAGGCCATCACGACCAGCAACAGCGTCTCGGTCGCGACCGGCGCGATCACAAACCCGTATCCGCTCGCCTGTACCGCCGTACCGCCGAACACCGCGGTCAGCGCGACAGCGCCGCCCGGCGGATGAAGGCAGCGCAGCAACGCCATCGCGACGATCGCGCCGCCCACCGCCAGCCCCGCCCCGATCATCGGATCCGCCCCGAGCCGGGCGACCGACACGCCGACGAGCGCCGACACGATGTTGCCGCCGATCACCGCCCAGGGCTGCGCCATCGGGCTGGCGGGGACCGCGAACAGCAGCACCGCAGCCGCACCGATCGGGGCGATCATCAGCGGCATGCTATCGCCGGCGCCCGCGAGGCTGCGGATCAGCAGGCCAGTCGCGATCATGCCCAACAGCGCGCCGATCGCCGATATCAGCCGGTCGCGCACCGCCTTGTCGGCAGGAACCGCGATCATCATCGCATGATAGCGCGACCAGCGGAAACGGACCCGCGGCGTGTCGTCGGGAATAGTCTTCATCGCTGGGGCCTATCGCCCAAAGCCGGGCAAATCGCTAGGGTGGGGGCATGGCCAAATTCTATTTCTATTATGCAGCGATGAACGCCGGAAAATCCTCGACCCTGCTGCAGGCCGATTTCAACTACCGCGAACGCGGAATGCGCACCGTGCTGTTCACCGCCGCGTTCGACGATCGTTTCGAGCCCGGCAAGATTACCTCGCGGATCGGGCTCGCCTCGCACGCCACCGCGATCGACGCCGACACCGATCTTTATGAGGAGGTTGTCGCGGAGCGGGCCGAGGCCCCGGTCGATTGCGTGCTGGTCGATGAGGCGCAATGGCTGACCCGGGCGCAGGTGTTCCAGCTCGCCGCGGTTTGCGACGAACTCGGCATTCCGGTGCTCGCTTATGGTCTGCGCACCGATTTCAAGGCCAATCTGTTTCCGGGCAGCGCGGCGCTGCTCGCGATCGCCGACACGCTGGTCGAGCTCAAGGCGATCTGTGCATGCGGCCGCAAGGCGACGATGAACCTGCGGGTCGATTCGGAAGGGTTTGCGGTCAAGGAAGGCGCACAGATCGAGCTCGGCGGCAACGAGCGCTATGTCGCGTTGTGCCGCCGTCACTACACCGAACAAATGGGGTGGCAGCGCGGCGTCCTCGCCTGACGCCATCGGCGCGCGCGGCCGTGGCCGACGCTCAGGGTATCCGCAGCAGCGCGACGGTGGAGCCGCCGCTGCTCAGGGCGAACGAACCGCCAAGCTGCCTCGCGAGCATCCGCGCAAGCTTGAGCCCGAGGCTGTCGGTCTTGTCGAGATCGAAACCTGGCGGCAGTCCGGCGCCGTCGTCGATCACCGCCAGGTCGACCATGGTGTCGGCCGCGCGCGAGACACGAACCCGGATGCTCCCGGAGTCGCGCCCGCGGAAGCCATGTTCGATCGCGTTGGTGATCGCCTCGGCGATGATCAGGGCCATCGGCACCGCCGCTTCGGCCGCCAGATCGACGTCCTCGCTCGCCTCGACCAAGAAGGCTATGCTTGCCTTGCCGCTCGCATCGACCAGATCAGCGCCGAGCTGTTCGAGGAAAGCGGCCAGCTCGAGCCGCTCGCCATGCGGGCTATAGAGCTGGCGGTGGATGCGGCCGATCAGCGCGAGCCGGCGCGCCGCCTCGTCCAGCGCCTCGCGCGCGGCGCCGTCCGAAATGGCGCGCATCTGCAATGCCAGCAGCCCGCTCGCCACCTGGAGATTGTTCGAGACGCGGTGCTGAAGTTCGCGGAACATCAATTCGCCGCGCTCGACCAGCCGCCGGTTGCGCTCACGCTCGCGGGCGAGGCGGAGATTGCTGTTCTGCAGCCAGTGGACGAGCAGGATATCGATCGCGACCACCACCGCATAAAAGAGCAGCGCGAGCATGATCGCGCCCGACATCTTGACCGCGAAGAAGGGTGGAATGAAGCAATACCAGGCCAGCAGGCCGCACAGCACGCCCGCGACGAGGCCCGGGCCGATCCCGAACAGAAAGGTCGAGAGGATCACCGCGGGAAAGAAGCTTACATAGGGATAGCCATCGGGCAGCACCGGCGTCGCGAGCAGCCGGGCGAGCAACGCCAGCCCGCAAATCAGCACGGCCCCGGCATAGCCGAGCGCGGGCCTGTCGCGCACAAGCGGCAGCCGTTCCAGCAGTGCAGCGGCCTGGCCTGTCACATATTTCCCCAACGGCTTCGCGACAGCCTAGCCCGTAAGGCAAACCGGCCGCAATATTCGTCGGAAAAGTGACGGCCGGTGGTCAGGCCGCCCGTTGCAAGCGGCGGGCGCGCATATAGAGCTCAATGCGGTAGAAGCTGAGCACCCCGACCGCAAAGGCGACGAAGATGTCGCTGACCAGCATCGCCCCCAAATTCCAGCGCGCATCGCCGGCCATCACCGCCCAATGCAGCGCCCAGCGCACCAGCACGAGCGCGACGAGGAAGACCAGCGCGTAGGGCGAGCTGCGCTGGCGAAGCTCGCCGGTCGCGGGATCGACGCCAATATGGATCAATCTCGCGCGCTGCCACCCGACCAGCGCCCCCGCCGCGAGCCCCGCCGTGACCCACAGCCAGCCGAGCCCATGCGGCGGAAACTGCGCAAAGATCATCGCCGCCAGCAGGATGAAGATGGTGGGAATGATCCAGAGCGTGGCGGGGCGCAGCCGCTGGCTCCGGCCCAGCCGCCGCAGCCGGATGAACAGCGCCACCGCGACGAGCGTGCCGATCAGGGCGTAGCGGATCAGATCGGGCGAAGCCATGGCGGCGCTCCTTCCCACAAAAAAGGGGGAGCGTCAGCCCCCCCTTTCTTCACCTTCCGGCTGCGCCGATCAATCGTCGTCGCGGGTCAGAAAGGCCGGCGCGAAATCGGGCGCCGGGCCGTCGTCGTTGCCGCCTTCGGAACGCTCGCGGCGCGGGCCGCGATCACCGCGCGGTCCACGGTCGCCACCGTCGCGGCGCGGGCCGCGGTCGCCATCGCGACGCGGGCCGCGGTCGCCGTCCCGGCGGGGACCGCGATCGCCGCGATCGCCACGCGGCCGCTCTTCACGCGGCGGGCGGGTGTCGGGAAGCTCCTCGCCGGTCTCCTGGTCGACGACGCGCATCGACAGGCGCACCTTGCCGCGCTGATCGATCTCGAGCACCTTGACCTTGACCTCCTGGCCTTCGGTCAGGACGTCGGCGACCTTCTCGACGCGGTCATTCTTGATCTCCGAGACGTGGACGAGCCCATCCTTGCCGCCCATGAAGTTCACGAAGGCGCCGAAATCGACGAGATTGACCACCTTGCCCGTGTAGACCTTGCCGACCTCGGGCTCGGCGACGATGCCGATGATCCAGTTCCGCGCGGCTTCGATCTGCGCGGTGTCCGACGACGAGATCTTGACGGTGCCGTCGTCGTCGATGTCGACCTTGGCGCCGGTGGTGGCGACGATCTCGCGGATGATCTTGCCGCCGGTGCCGATGATGTCGCGGATCTTGTCCTTGGGAACCGACATCGTCTCGATCCGCGGCGCATGCGACGACAGCTCGGTGCGGCTATGATCGAGCGCCTTGGCCATCTCGCCCAGGATATGCGCGCGGCCTTCCTTGGCCTGGCTTAGCGCGACCTTCATGATCTCCTCGGTGATGCCGGCGATCTTGATGTCCATCTGAAGGCTGGTGATGCCTTCCGAAGTCCCCGCGACCTTGAAGTCCATGTCGCCGAGATGATCCTCGTCGCCGAGGATGTCGCTGATCACCGCGAAGTCCTTGCCTTCGAGGATCAGGCCCATCGCGATACCCGAGACCGGCCGCTTGATCGGCACGCCGGCGTCCATCATCGCGAGGCTGCCGCCGCACACCGTCGCCATCGACGACGATCCGTTCGACTCGGTGATGTCCGAGGTCAGACGGATGGTGTAGGGAAACTCCTCCTTGGTCGGCAGCACCGCGTGCAGCGCGCGCCATGCCAGCTTGCCGTGGCCGACTTCGCGACGGCCCGGCGCGCCGAAGCGGCCGACTTCACCGACCGAATAGGGCGGGAAGTTGTAGTGGAGCATGAAATGCTCGTAGCGCAGCCCGGTCAGGCCATCGATCATCTGCTCGCTTTCCTTGGTGCCCAAGGTGCAGGTCGAGATGCTTTGCGTCTCGCCGCGCGTGAACAGCGCCGAGCCGTGCGCGCGCGGCAGGAAATGCGCCTCGGCGACGATCGGACGGACCGTCTTGGTGTCGCGGCCGTCGATACGGCGGCCATCCTTGAGGATCGCGGTGCGGACGATTTCGGCCTCGAGCTTCTTGACGAGCTTGTTGGCGGCCATCTGGTCCTGCGGGGCGGCGTCGGCGAAGGCGGCCTTCGCCTTGGCGCGCATCTCGTTGAGCGCGCCCGCGCGGGCCGACTTGTCGGTGAGCTTGTAGGCGGCCTCGATGTCCTTGCCGACCAGCTTCTTGAGCTTGGTCTTGGCGGCCGACAGATCGGCCTGTGGGGCCATTTCCCACGGGTCCTTGGCCGACTTCATCGCGAGCTTGATGATCGCGCCGATCACTTCCTGGCACGCGCGGTGCGCGAACATCACGGCGCCGAGCATGACCTCTTCCGAAAGCTCCTTGGCTTCGGATTCGACCATCATCACCGCGTCCTGGGTGCCGGCGACGACGAGTTCGAGCTCGCCCGCGGCGACCTGCTCGTCGGTCGGGTTGAGGATATATTCGCCGTCCTGATAGCCGACGCGCGCGCCGGCGATCGGGCCCATGAACGGAACCCCCGAGATGGTGAGCGCGGCCGACGCGGCGATCATCGCCAGAATGTCGGGCTCGTTCTCGCCGTCATAGCTCAGCACCTGGGCGATGACGTTGATCTCGTTGTAGAAGCCCTCGGGAAAGAGCGGGCGGATCGGGCGGTCGATCAGGCGGGAGACCAGCGTCTCCTTCTCGGTCGCGCCGCGCTCGCGCTTGAAAAAGCCGCCGGGGATGCGGCCCGACGAGAAATACTTCTCCTGATAATGGACGGTGAGCGGGAAGAAATCCTGCCCTTCCTTGACGCTGCGCGCCGCGGTCACCGCGCAGAGCACCACGGTCTCGCCGAGGGTCGCGAGCACCGCGCCGTCGGCCTGACGGGCGACGCGGCCCGTTTCCAGCGTGAGGGTCTGGCCGCCCCACTGGATTTCAACTTTCTTGGTATCGAACATCTGTGTTCCTTGTCTCCGGACGCCCTATGCGGCCGGGGCCTATGCGGATGGCGGGCTCCTTGCCCATCACCATCGCGTGGGGCAGGCCGCTTTCGGCCTGCCGTGGCGGGAGCTTGTGCCCGCCGTCCTGCCCGGCGCCGAATTGCGCCCGGCCGGAAATGACGAACGGCCCCGTCGCCGGGGCCGTCCTGAAGAGTTTACTTGCGCAGGCCGAGCTTGCCGATCAACGCTGCGTAGCGGGAAGCATCTTCCTTCTTGAGATAATCGAGAAGGCTGCGGCGCTTGTTGACCAGCATCAGCAGACCGCGGCGCGAGTGATTGTCCTTCGCATGGGTCTTGAAATGCTCGGTCAGGTTGACGATGCGCTCGGTCAGGATCGCGACCTGGACTTCGGGGCTGCCGGTGTCACCCTCGGAACGGGCGTTTTCGGCAATGATCGCGGTCTTGCGCTCGGCGGTAACGGTCATATGTCTTCCTTCGACATCAGGTTGAAGCCGCGCACCACCCAGGCCTGATGGCCGTCCGCCTCGACCAGGGCGACGGGCATATCGCCATCGATCGCAAGGTTGAGGCCGGTGGGTGCGGCGATCCCGATCAAACGACGCCCTTCGCGGAGCGCCCTTGCCTGTTCGGGGGTGACGGAAAGAGCCGGGATGTCGTCCAGCCCTGCCGTCAACGGCAAAAGCGCCGTTTCAAGCCGCCGGGCCTTAGCGAGTTCCTCCAGATTGTCCAGCGAAATCGCGGCGCCGAGGGTGAACGGGCCGGCCTTGGTGCGGCGGAGCATGCTGACATGCCCGACCGTTCCGAGCGCATGCGCGATGTCCCGCGCGAGGCTGCGGATATAGGTACCCTTCGAAACGGCCGCGGACAGGGTGACCCGGTCGAGGCGTCCGCCCCCATCCGTCATCATCCCAGCGAAAGCTGGGATCTCAGTAGAGTTTCGCGACTCCGAATCCGTCCCGGCCGCATGAGATCCCAGCCTACGCTGGGATGACGGTGGTTGGATGACCAGCCTATGCACCGTCACCGCCCGGCACTTGATCTCGAACGTCTCTCCGGCCCGCGCGCGATCATAGGCGCGCTCGCCGTCGATCTTGAGCGCGGAATAGGCGGGCGGAACCTGCTCGATCGCTCCGGTGAAGCGCGCCAGCACCGCTTCAATCTGCGACAGCGTCGGGCGAACATCCGAGGTCGCGACCGCCTTCCCCTCGGCGTCGAGCGTGTCGGTCTCGATGCCGAAGCTGATGGTGAAGTCATAGGCCTTGTCGGCATCGAGCATCCGCCCCGACAATTTGGTCGCCTCGCCGACCGCGACCGGGAGCACCCCCGATGCGAGCGGATCGAGCGTGCCGCCATGGCCGACCTTGTACTTGCCATAGCCGCCGAGCCGCAGCGCGCGCTTGACCGCCGAGACGATCTGGGTCGAGCCCGGGCCGAGCGGTTTGTCGATGATGATCCAGCCATGCATGGCGCGCGGCTATAGGCAAAGCCGCCCGCACCGGATAGCCTGCCCGTCATCGATCAATCGCGGAGAGATGCCTTGACCTTTTCCCTCTACGCCGCCGTCATTCCGCCTTACCAGCGCATGCTGCGCAGTCTCGATGCGCTGCTCGACAAAGCCGAAACCTGGGCGGCCGATCAGAGCATCGCCGAAAAGGACATCCTCGGCGCGCGGCTGGCACCCGACATGCTCGATTTCGCCTATCAGGTGAAATCGGCGTCGTTCCACTCGATCGGCGCGATCGAAGGGATCAGGCGGGGCAGCTTCTCGCCCGACACGACGCCTCCGGGCGAGAGCTTCGCGGCGCTGCGCGAACAGCTCAGGTCGACCCGCACGGCCATCGACGCGATCAGCCCGGCCGAGATCGACATGCTGCCCGGGCGGCCGATGCGCTTCGTGGCCGGCCCCTATCGCGCCGATTTCACGGCCGAAGAGTTCCTGACCTGCTTCTCGCTGCCCAATTTCTATTTCCATGTGACGACCGCCTATGCGCTGCTGCGGGCGAAGGGCATGCCGATCGGCAAGGCCGACTATATCGGCAAGCTCAACTTCGTGAAGGAACCGGCGTAGAGCGGCGGAGCGCCCTGCCGCCGCGTCGCGTCGCCAGGCGTCATGGGATCGACCCTGCTCGTCCTGAGCGATGGGGCTTGGTTTGCGGCGGCTCATCTCGTTCATGGGGCTTGCGTAGCAGGGGTTGTCCTACACCGATAGAACATATCGGAAACGAGAGATCATGCTCGCGGTGATGGCTTGTCCGGAGCCGCTTTCCCGCAACGCGGCTCGCCTTGTGCGGGTGGCTGTTCTTGGGGCCGGGGGCGGAATGGCGGGTTCTGGGCGCGGCCCAACCCCGGACTTGGACGTCTGGTTCGCGCCTCATCCCCGACATTCGAAGCGTCGTCTACTGAGCAGGGGAACGAAAGCACTGAAATGCCATCCAGGGACTCCTCGTTATGGTTATGTTAACTCAAACTTAGTAAATAAAACCCCAGACATTCTAAATACCCTACCGCTATGACCTCGCGATAAAGCGGGGCGGCGGCCCGGCGATGCGTCGGCAAGAGCATTTACGCCCTTCGACCACAGGATCGTCCAATGAAAAATCTAAGCATCCGCAATAGAATATTGGCAAGCTTCGGCTTGATCCTGCTGATCATGAGCGGGGTCGGCGGTTTTTCCTATTTGCACCTGAAAAATATTGAACATAATACTAAAGTAGTAGAGTCTGACGTCTTGCCTGTTCTGATTCAGGGCAGTCTGGTCAAGGACGCCCTTGCCGCCGACTATCTGGAGGTTGTCCATCAGTTCGCCGAGCGAGATGCCAAGACAAAAGCGCGCAATGAATCGCTCCTTGCCAACGAGGAAGCCAAACTTGATCGCCTCATCGCGGACTATGAGCGGGCTATATCTACGGACACCGCCCGCAGCGCGTTCGCCAGATTCGAGAACGCCTATGCCAATTATCGGGACAGCCGCGCCGCGATGCGTGGTCGATCCGTCGATGTGAACGACGCCCACGCGGCGAGAGAGGGGCTCGCTCTTGATTTCCAGCAAAGGTTCGAGACCGTGTTTAAGGCGATGGCCGACGCCACGATGCTCAATCACGAACGCGCCACCACCGAACTTGACGGGATCATTGGCCAGGTACGCACGCTCCTTACCGCCAATGTGATAAGCTTCGCGGTGGCGCTCGGCATCGCGTGTATGGCGGGCTACTTCCTGCTGCGCGCGATCACCGTGCCGCTCGCCCGGCTCACCTTCCTGATGGACGCGATGCGCCAAGGCGATTTCACGCAGCGTATGCAAGTCGATCGGCAAGACGAGCTTGGCGATGTCGCCGCGGGTTTCAACCGCATGGCCGACGAAGTGATGGAGCTGGTCGGCCAGGTGCAGCGATCGGGTATCCGGGTCAGCACCTCGATGACCGAGATCGCGGCCACCTCGAAGCAGCAGCAGGCGACCGCCTCCGAAGTCGCCGCCACCACGACCGAGATTGGCGCAACGTCGCGCGAGATAGCCGCGACCTCGAAAGAGCTGGTGCGTACAATCAACGACGTGGCCTCCGTTGCGGAACATGCCGCTGGCCTCGCGACAAGCGGCCAGTCCGGGCTCGCGCAGATGGAAGAAACGATGGGCCAGGTGATGGAAGCGGCCAGCTCGATCAACGCCAAGCTTGCGGTGCTTAACGAGAAGGCCGGCGACATCAACCAGGTCGTGACGACGATCACCAGGGTCGCCGACCAGACCAATCTCCTGTCGCTGAACGCGGCGATCGAGGCGGAAAAGGCGGGGGAATATGGCCGGGGGTTTGCCGTCGTCTCGTCGGAGATCCGCCGGCTCGCCGACCAGACGGCCGTTGCGACCTACGACATCGAACAGATGGTCAAGGATATCCAGTCGGCCGTTTCCGCTGGCGTGATGGGGATGGACAAGTTTTCCGAGGAGGTCCGGCGCGGCTTGCACGACGTGCATGACATCGGCGGCAAGCTCTCCGAGATCATCGAACAGGTGCTGACGCTGGTGCCGCGTTTCGAAACCGTCAGCGAAGGGATGGAAGCGCAGGCGACGGGTGCTGAACAGATCAGCGAAGCGCTCGTGCAGCTCACCGAGGCGACACAGCAGACGGTGGAATCGCTCCGCCTGTCGAACTCGGCGATTGACGAACTCAGCCAGACGTCAGGCAGTCTGCACGGCAGCATCGCCCGCTTCAAACTCGCCGCCGCCGCCTGAACAATCGATCAAGGGCTCATATGCCCCCGGGAGTCGCGATATGCTGTTCCTTCATTTCCAGCTAGGTGACGACGCCTTTGCCCTTGCCGCCAACCGGATCGTGGAGGTCCTGCCGCTGGTCGAGCTCAACAAGGAGCGCCACGCGCCCGCGTCGGTTGCCGGCTCCTTCGATTATCGTGGCCGGTTCATCCCCGCGGTCGATCTATGCGCCATCGAGCTGGGGCGGCCGGCGCATCGGCGGCTGAGCACTCGGATCATCGTGGCTCGTTTGCCCGACGATGAGAACAGCATGATCGGGCTGATCGCGGAAAGCGTTACCGAGACGCTGCGGTGCGATCCTGACGATTTCGCACCTTTTGCGACGGGTCCGCGCGGACTCGTCCAGCGCGTCGAGCTGGAGAGCCTGCTTCCGACTGGACTGCGGGCGTTCGTGCGCGGCGATCTGGTGGACAGCCAATGAACTTCGCCCGCTTCGAGCATCTTCTTGAGCGGACGATGGGACTGAACGCCGCCTCGATCGGCGCGTCGGCGATCGAGCGGGCGGTTAGCGCACGCCTGAGGGCCTGCAAGCTCGACGATGCCGACGAATATTGGGAGCAGGTTCAGCGCTCCTCCGAGGAACTGCAGCAACTGGTCGAAACGGTGGTCGTGCCGGAGACATGGTTCTTCCGTGACCCCCAGGCATTCCGGGCGATGGTCCGCATCGCCATCGAGGAATGGCTGCCCGCTAACGCTTCAGGCGTGCTCCGGCTGCTGAGCGTGCCCTGTTCGACGGGCGAAGAACCCTATACGATGGCGATGGCGCTCATCGACGCCGGCCTGCCGACCGACCGCTTCCGGATCGACGCGATCGACATAAGCGGCCAGGCGCTCGCAATGGCCCGGCGCGGCATTTATGGCGGCAACTCATTCCGTGGCCAGGATCTCGCCTTTCGGGAGCGTCATTTCGGACGGGTGGAGCAGGGCTGCCGCATTGACGAAAGCGTGCGTCGCCCGATCCGCTTCATCCAGGGAAATCTGCTGGGCGCCGATTTCCTGGGCGGCGGCGAGACCTATGACATCGTCTTCTGCCGCAACTTGCTGATCTATTTCGACGTCGATACCCAGAACCGGGCCATCGCGGTGCTGAAGCGTCTGCTTGCGCCGCAGGGAATGCTGTTCGTCGGTCATTCCGAAGCCAGCCTCATGCTTGATCATGGCCTTGCCTCGGCCAAAATCCCGATGGCCTTTGCGTTCCGCAGGGGCGCAAGTTCGAACCAGCCGAAAGCAAAGCCCGCGGCGGCGCGCATCGCGTTCCAGCCGGCGGCTCCCGTCGCCAAAAAGGCCCCGCATCGGCTCGGGCTCGCCTTTGTGTCCAAGCGCGACGCGCCTCCGCCGGAACTTGGGCCGGATCTGGGAGAGCTGCGTCGTATCGCCGACAGCGGTCAACTCGCCGAAGCCGCGCGCGGCTGCGAGAATCATATGCGCGTGCGGGGGGCCTCGCCTGATGCGCTGCTCCTGCTTGGCCTCATCAGCGATGCCGGCGGCAATGAACTCGCCGCTGCCGGATATTACCGCAAGGCACTCTATCTCGAACCCGATCAAACCGAAGCGCTCGGCCATCTCGCCCTGCTGCTGAAGAAGCAGGGAAATATTTCCGGAGCTAAGGTCCTGAACGATCGCCTGCACCGTCTCTCTGCAAGAGGAACCGGGTAAATGCTTCCTGTTTCCACAGCCGACTTTCTCGAAACCGATGCCGAAATATTCGATTGCTGGAATCGGATCGGCGTGCGGGGCGACAAGTCCTGCCCCGAGCTTCAGCGCCATTCGCATTGCCGCAATTGCCCGACCTATTCGGCGGCGGCCGTAACGCTGCTCGACCGTGAGCCCGGCGGTCCGGGGGCCGTCGCCACGACCGGCCCCCGCGCCGATATCACGCCCGCCGGAGAGGGCGGCACCGAGTCCGCGGCTATTTTTCGCGTCGGCACCGAATGGTTCGCCCTTTCGACGCTGCTGCTGGATGAGATCCTGGGCTTGCGGGCCATTCATTCGCTGCCCCACCGGCGCAATCCGGCGCTGCTGGGGCTGGCCAATGTCCGGGGCGAGCTTGTGGCCTGTGTTTCGATCGCGCGGCTGCTGGTTGGCGAGACAGCCGCCCCGCCGCCTCAGGGCCGTCTGATCGTCGTGCGCCACGCCAGCGGGCGGCTGGCCTTCCCCGTCGATGAGGTCCAGCACACCCATCGCTACCGCCCTGACGAGCTGAAGCCGGTGCCCGCCACCGTTGGGAAGTCGGCCTCGGCCTTTACGAGAGGCCTGCTCTCATGGCGCGACAGGACCGTCGGTTGCCTCGACGAGCGCCTCGTCCTCGATGCCCTCAACCGGAGCCTGACATGATGGGCGATGACCTCAGCCAACTCTCCATGCGCGATCTGTTCCGGATCGACGCAGAGAGCCAGACCCTGGCGTTGAACGCGGGCTTGCTGGCGCTTGAGCAGGAGCCCCGGCGGGCCAATCACCTCGAGGCTTGCATGCGCGCCGCCCATTCGCTCAAGGGCGCGGCGAGCATCGTCGCAATCCATCCGGGAGTGACGGTCGCGCATGCGATGGAAGATCTTTTCGTCGCCGCGCAGACCGGCGATGTTGTTCTCGGGCAGTCGCAGATCGACCTACTTCTGCAAGGCGTCGATCTGCTCAAGGCGATCGCGACATCGCCGGACCTTGAAAGCGGCAGCCAGGACGCGGCGTGGCAGGCGGAGGCGGATCGGCTCGCGGCTGCGTTGGGCCAATCGGGTGCCGCAGCTGGCGGACCCCAGCCGAGCGCGCCTTTGCCGGCAGCCATCGAGGCCCATCAGCCGGAGCCTGAACCGCTCAACCGCGCGCTGCGAGTCAGCGCCGACAATCTCAATCGTTTACTCGATCTGGCGGGCGAATCTCTTGTAGAGTCCCGTCGCCTGAGGCCCTTCGGGCAGGCGCTGGTGCGGCTGAAGCGGCTGCAGCGCGACACCGCGGCGGCGATCGATGCGCTGCACGCGGCCTTGCCTACGGAGCTGCTCGACGAGCGTGCCCGGCTCGCGCTAGCGGCGGCGCAGCAGCACATGCTCGAATGCCGGAAGCATCTTTCGGAGCAGCTTGGCGAACTGGAAGCATCGGACCATCAGGCGACCACGGTCGCGCATCGGCTCTACGATCAGGCGCTGATGGTGAGGATGCGGCCCTTTGCGGACGGCGTGACCTCCTTTCCGCGCATGGTCCGCGACCTCGCCCGCTCCCTCGGCAAGCAGGCGCGGCTTGAGATTGTCGGCGACAGAACGCAGGTCGACCGGGACATATTGGAAAAGCTCGACGCGCCGCTCGGCCATCTGCTCCGCAATGCCCTCGATCATGGGGTCGAGATGCCCGACGAACGGATCGCGGCCGGCAAACCTCCGGAAAGCACGATCCGGCTCGAAGCCTTCCATAGTGCAGGTACACTGCAGATCACCGTATCCGACGACGGACGCGGCATCGATCCCGAGCGAATTCGCCAAGCCGTGATCGGGCGCGGTCTCGCGAACAGCGAGGTGGCGGCCAGGCTGAGCGACGCCGAGTTGCTCGACTTCCTGTTCCTGCCCGGGTTCACGATGAAGGAGAATGTCACCGAAATTTCCGGGCGCGGTGTCGGACTCGATGTCGTACAGGACATGATCAGGCAGGTTCGCGGACTCGTCCGGGTCACCCCGCAGCCAGGCGGCGGCACCCGGTTCAAGCTGGAATTGCCACTGACGCTATCGGTCGTGCGCGCCTTGCTCGTCGAGATCGGCGGCGAGCCCTATGCCTTTCCCTTCGCCCATATCGTCCGCGCGACGAAACTGCCCAAGGATCAGGTGCAGCTGCTGGAGGGCCGCCAGCATTTCAGCCTCGACGGACAGCAGATCGGCCTGGTCACGGCACATCAGGTCCTGGGTTGCGGCGAACCCGACCATGGAGGCGAGGAACTATCCGTCGTCCTGCTCGGCAGCCCGAACAACCTGTACGGCCTGGTGGTCGATCGCTTTCTAGGCGCGCGCGAACTCGTCGTCCAGCGGCTGGACCCGCGTCTCGGCAAGATCAAGGATATCAGCGCGGCCGCGCTCATGGAGGACGGCACGCCGCTCCTGATCGTGGACGTCGAGGACATGATCCGGTCGATGGAGAAGCTCACCTCCGCCGATCGGCTCGCCAACATAAGCCACAAGGCGGGCGGTGACGGCGCGGTCAGGCGCAAGCGCATCCTCGTCGTCGACGACTCTTTTACGGTGCGCGAACTCCAGCGCAAGTTGCTCGATCATCATGGCTATGAGGTGGACGTCGCCGTCGACGGCATGGATGGCTGGAACGCGCTCCGAAGTGGTACCTTCGACCTGGTCGTGAGCGATATCGACATGCCGCGTATGGACGGCATCGAATTGGTCACGCGAATCCGGCAGGACGCTCGCCTGGCATCACTCCCGGTCATGGTGCTCTCCTATAAGGATCGGGAGGAGGATCGCCGGCGTGGGCTTGAAGCCGGAGCTGACTATTATCTCACCAAAGGCAGTTTCCAAAGCGATGCGCTGCTGAGCGGGGTGGTCGATCTGATCGGGGAGGCCGTAACATGAGGATCGGCATCGTCAACGATCTGCCGATCGCCGCAGAGGCCCTGCGCCGGGTGATAGCGCTGGCCCCCGAGCACCAGCTTGCCTGGATCGCCAGCGACGGCGCGGAGGCGGTGGACCAGTGCGCGCGGGACAGGCCAGACCTGCTGCTGATGGACCTGATCATGCCGCGCATGGACGGCGTGGAAGCCACGCGGCAAATCATGAAGCATACGCCTTGCGCCATACTGATCGTCACGGCCGACGTCGACAGCAACGCGGCGCGCGTGTTCGCCGCCATGGGGCACGGGGCGCTCGATGCGGTGGATACCCCGATGCTCGGTTCGGGCGACCTGCGCGCCGGCGCGCAGCCGCTGCTTGCGAAGCTCGCCGCCATCGGCAGGCTGATCGGCAGCGGAGCCACTCGGCCCGGCGCCGATAACAGCCGAGGAGGATCGCATATTTCCTTGAATCATCTGGTCGCCATTGGCGCTTCCGCCGGTGGTCCGGCTGCCCTTGGCGCAGTCCTCCAGGGACTGCCACGGAACTTTCCGGCGGCGATCGTCATCGTCCAGCACGTCGACGCCCGTTTTGTTCCCGGCCTGGCCGAATGGCTGGGCCTGCAAAGCTCCCTGCCAGTGAGCGTAGCGAGCGAGGGCGATCGGCCGCAGCCCGGCCGCGTCCTGATCGCCGGAACTGAAGACCATCTGATATTCAAGTCGAACAATCGGCTCGGCTACACGCCGCAGCCGTCGGATCAAGTCTATCGCCCATCGGTGGACGTTTTTTTTGACAGCGCAGGTCGTCTCTGGGGCGGAAGCATGGCCGGTGTGCTGCTGACCGGCATGGGGTCGGACGGCGCACAGGGACTGAAAGCGCTTCGCCTGCTCGGCCATCACACCATCGCCCAGGATCGGGCGACGAGCGCTGTGTATGGCATGCCGAAGGCCGCCGCGGAGCTTTCAGCGGCGGTGGATATACTGCCACTTGATCGGATCGCCTACAGACTGACCGAACTGCTGGCGTCAGCACGTTCGAAGAGAGGACTCTCGAAATGAACCATCAGACCGCTTTTCACACGCAGGCAATGGATTGGGAGCTGACATCCCGCCGGTCGATCATGGTGCTGCTCGTCGACGATCAGCTCGTCGTAGCGGAAGCTGTCCGCCGCGCGCTGCTCGATATGCCCGAAATCGATTTCCACTATTGCTCCAATCCGCTCGAAGCGCTCGCCATCGCGAAGAAGGTCCGGCCGACTGTGATCCTGCAGGATCTGGTCATGCCGGCGATGAGCGGCTTGGAGTTGGTGCACGAGTATCGCGCCGACCCCGAAACGAAGGATATTCCTGTCATCGTGCTCTCCACCAAGGAAGAAGCAACCGTGAAGGGCGACGCCTTTCGGGCGGGCGCGAACGACTATCTGGTCAAGCTGCCCGACCGGATCGAACTCATCGCGCGGATACGCTATCATTCGGCGGCCTATCTTGCGCAGATCCAACGCGACGAGGCATATCGCGCTTTACGGAAAAGCCAGCAGGATCTGATGGGAGCTAATCTCGAGCTGCAGCGCCTCACCAATGTCGACGGCCTGACCGGACTGAGTAATCGGCGTTACTTCGACCAATATATAGATTCTGAATGGCGGCAGGCCATCCGCGCGGAAGAACCGATTTCACTCGTGATGGTCGATATCGATTCCTTCAAACAATATAACGACACCTATGGCCACCTCGCTGGAGACGAGATTCTGAGGACCGTAGCGCAAACGGTGATGCGAAGCTTTCGTCGACCCAAGGATCTTGCCGCACGCTTCGGCGGCGAGGAGTTTATCGTCCTCCTCCCCCAGACCGCAGCTTGCGACCTCGGCACGCTCGCCGACAAGGTCGTGAGCGCCGTGGAAGCCCTGGACCTTCCCCACAGCGCGTCGACAGTCGGTAGGATGGTGACTATCAGCGTCGGTGGCGCCACCAGCATTCCCCGGAACGGCGACTCCTTTTTGTCCCTCATTGAAGCCGCCGACAAGGCCTTGCTCGAGGCGAAGCAGCAGGGCAAAAACCGCGCCCTGACAAATGCCGGCTGAAAACCGAGCGGCGGACGATCGCAAACCGCCATCGTGTGACGTCGGTATTCACCATCCGCATCTCGTGTTCGCCGAACCAAAGAAGACCGGCTTCGGGCGCATGCGTCATCGATAATATCCGTTGATGTCGCAACTCTGGTTCCTAGAACCTGCCGGTCCGCAACCGGCCCAGTTTCTGTCGTTCTACGATGCCGGTCAGGCGAACGTTGAACGTCGGCTTCTGGTAAGAGCTGCCGCTCGATATATCGCATGCGAATGACGGTAATGTTCCCATGATGCGGCATTCGTTTCCGGCAGTTCTCGACCAATCCAAGTCGTTCGTCAGCAAGGGCACGAACGTCTGCTCGTGACAATAGTGGTCATTTGCTACGGTCGCAGCGAATGACCGAAATGTCCCAAGCGCCGCGAGGTTGGGTCCTCGCCAGAGACGAGGACCCAACGGATCAAATTTCGGTATTTTCGGCAAGGGCAAGCGCGTCTTCCACGTCGATCCCGAGATAGCGGACCGTATTCTCGATCTTGCTATGACCGAGAGGTATTTGGACGGCGCGCAGGTTGCCGGTCGCCCGGTAGATAATCGATGCTTTCGTTCGCCGAAGTGAGTGGGTGCCATACTCGCTTCGCATCAGACCAACCCCTGTCACCCATTCATCGACGAGCCGGGCATACTGGCGGGTGCTGAGATGCCCGTTATGGTCCACCCGGCTCGGAAAGACATAATCGTCCACCGTGCCGCCCCGCCGTTCAAGCCACGCCAGCAGGCTGGCCCGAGCGTCCGGAAGCAGTTCGAATTGAACCGGCCGACCTGTTTTCTGCTGTACCATGATTGCGCGCGTTCGGACCTGTCCCCCGCTAACAACGTCGCCATTTTTAATACGCACCAGATCGCAGCCGCGGAGCTTGCTGTCGATCGCAAGGTCAAACAGTGCGCGATCACGCAAGCGGCGGCGCTGATTGAGGTAGAATCGGATTTCCAAATCTGCTTCGGTTTCAGCGCACGCTTCGCGCCGACGGTTCTTCCTGCGTTCCAGACCTGACGCCTGGCGGCAGTGGGTTCGGTTTCAGGCATATCCATGATTATTCTCCAATGGCCAAATTGGCCATTTGAAGAACGTTTGCCTGCTCAAGGGAAAGAGATTCTGCGGGGCTCCTGCCGACCAGTGCCGGTCATTTCCGCGTCGATCTCCGATCGACTGCTTGGCGACGGGAGCCGTCATTTACAGCTCAAGAAGCAGATCATCGGCAACGCGCCCTAATCTGGGCCATTCAGAGCTAGGTTGAACCGTCCCGCAAGCAGACGTTATTCAGGCTGCGAGGCGTTCGTGCCTGTTTGATCAGGGTGAAGACGGCGCTGCTGGTATCTTCGTTGGCGACGAGCATCACATAGCTCGACCGATGCTCGCCCGGCGTCGCAAAATAGCTGTTGCGAGACCCGCAATCCGATCCCTTCCCAATCGTGAGATGACCCCAGATCGCCAATCGGGGCGCTTGACGCCGGCGGGCGGAGCAGCATGTGGAACTCTGGGGTTCGTGCAACCGTTACGGGATCGTTAGAATAGGGAGACCGAAACATGTTGGGTACGATCCTCATAATCATCCTGATCCTCGCGCTCGTCGGCGCGCTGCCGACATGGGGTCACAGCCGCAGCTGGGGCTATGGTCCATCGGGCGGCTTGGCCTGATTATCGTCATCCTGGTCATCCCGGTTCTGCTTGGTCGGATTTGAATCATCCACCGCGGCTGCCGCGGCGCAAGCGCCTCAAACCGAGAGTATCAGGCGCCGCACGTCGCCCCGGCGCCAATTCCATGGGGTTGACCGATCCGGAAATCAGCCCTCACGCACCTTATACGAAGGTGGCCATTATCCCCGATGACGGCGTTGCCCATGACGATCGTAGCGGTCCAACCAACGACTTTAAGCAACGGAGGGAGAGTGAATTCTCCCATAATGGCTTTCTCGAAGTCCGACTGTGATGTCAGCGCGCTCAAGCCCAGCGTTCCAGGGCCGACGCCTACGAGCGCCGGGATCGAGGTCAGAAATTCCAAGACACATCTCCTTTGGCCAATATGACCAAGAGAGAAGCTACGCCTAATTGCTATTCCGCAGCTTTTGGGCCGCTTGATGCCAGTCAGCTTTCAGTCGCGGATTGAGAAAAGCGGAGCCGGTCAACGACGTAACGAGCTGGGCGAAGAGCCGCGGACGGCTGGCATCACCAAGCTGAACTCCCGCTCCCTAGCTCGTCGTTAATAGTTCAGCAGGGCGGTAATCTGGTCGAAATACCGACCGACAGTTGCCGAGGTTTGCAACGCCGGGATACGGCCATAAACCACGATGGTATGACGGTATGGAGTGGTAGGCCCAACCATTCCCGAAACGGGAAGAACGGCGCCTTCGCCGCTGCCGTCGCCCCAGGGCAGGGTTCGCGCCGGATCGAGGTAGAGCCGATAATCGAGGGGATGCGACCCCTGCCTGAGTTGGCGACCGCCCGGCCGGCTGGCGCCGATCAAGGCGATGGTCGCGTCCCAGGGTTCGGTTGCGATTCCGGAGGTGGTGCAGGTCACGATGATCGTGGCAGTGAAATCCGAGGGCACGCCGAGAAAGGGCATATATTCCCCGAACTGGAGCGGGGTTATGGCGAGTGTGCAGGTAACGCTTACATTCGAGCGGGCCGACGCTACTGTCGGGGTCGAGAGCATCGACAAGGCCGACGCGGCGATGGCGAGAACTTTGATGGCCCTGAAACAGGTCACTGACATAGAATCGGTCCGATAACCGGAATATCACCGATCACCGCTGTATATTTGAGATGCGCGATACATGTCGATCCGTCCGGCTGTGTGACCTTGAGAATATTGGTGGGTCGCAGTTTGGTGAGGTAAACTTCGCCATCATAGCCGACGGGCCGTGTGGCCGCGGCCGCGACTTGCACGGTCGAGCCCAACATTATTGGCCTTCCCTTCGCGTCGCGCAGCCTGACCAGGGCACCGCGAACCTTCTTGACGTAAAAATCGACCTTGATGCCGGCTCCGCCGGGTGGGCGAACAACGGTGAATGTCTGTCCGACCTCGACGTCCGGCGAAAGCCTGGTGGTATCCAATTCGAGGCGGTTGTCCTGAAAGGAGAGCAAGGACGGCACCAGCAGCCGGCCGCTCCTGTCGGTCACCCCGATCGGCCGATTTTCGTACCGCACAGGGACGCCGCCGACATTGCCAGTCCGCACGATCGCAAAACTATCATCGACATGATCGCTGGCGAACAATTTGCTGTCGAACAGGGCAAGGGCGCCGCGGGCGCCGACGCGGCCGAAGACCTGGCCGGAATGTTGCTCGAGTCCCGCCGAAACGCGTCCCCAGGGGCCCAGATATTCCAGCTCCGCGATACGCCGGGCACCGCTGCCTTCGTAAGCCAGCAGACGATAGCCTACGTCGCTCGGCTCCACGGCGCTTCTGGAGACGCTGGCCGACCCCATCACTCGCCCGCCGTCGATCGAAGCACCGACCGAGGCCGAGGTTCTTCCCCCCAGGGAAACGCTGAACCCGGCGTTGATCCCGTACCTGCTGCGGTTGGAGAAATCCGTGTAGCCGTTGACGTAGAAGGTGCCCAGGCGGGACGCCCGAACGCTGTAGCTGGCATTGGCGATCCCGAAACGGGCGGGACCGGCGGGGTTCAAGCCCGGATCGGGGGTGCCGCGATCCTTCGACGCGCGATGGGAAGTGTGGGCAATATAGGAGAGACCGAGAACGCCCCAGCGATCGAGTTGATAGCCGACGCTGACATTGAGCGTCGTTCTGGGCAAAACGAAATCCTTGATCGCCGCGATATCCCGATAGTCGATCGTGGAATATGTGCCGTTCACGCTGAAGTTGAACCGGCGCGTGACCCGCTGAAATCCTGCGGCGATCATCCCGCCATAGCGTTGGCCGGCGCCGGAGCCAGTGCGCCGCCCCGAACCCGATAATGCGAGATTGGCGATGCCGAAGGTGCCGACTCGAGCCGTTAAGCCTCCGCCTAAAAGGCCCAGCCGGCTGCTCGCTTCGCCGTGGGCTACCACCGTCAGCCAGTCGGTCATGCCCCGGCGCGCTGATCCGGTCGCCGCCCAGCCCGCATAATGATCGTCGCGCGATCCGAAGCCATAGCGGATCATGCCGACATCGACGGAATAGCTGGTCAGCCCCGGCGCGAGGAGCGCGTTGCTGGCGTAGAAGGGCAAGGTGATGAAGGTTTGGCGTCCGAGCGCGTCCTGAACGGCCACCGACACCTGGCCCGCACCGGTTACGACCGGAAGCACATGCACCGCGAAAGGCCCGGGCGGGACGGCCTCGCTCGACTGGCGCACGCCGTTCACGATCAGGTCCACCGTGGCAGGCACGGCGGTCGACGCGCTGATCGTCGGCAGCGGGTAGGTAACGAGATCGGGGCGCAGGTTGAAATCGCTGCTGATCTGGATGCCGCCGAGCCGGACGGCGCGGGTCCATGGCAGCGCCCCGGTGACGACATCGCCGACACGAAATCGGCGCAACCTCCCGGGATCCGAATAGGTGTAGGTCGTGTTCAAGCGGACAAGGCCGCCCGATCCGCCGGATGTCGGGATGGTGCCGACGACCGCGCCCTCGATGATCCCATAGGGGCTGAACACTCGCATGGCGAGAAGGGCGCCCACGCTGCTTTGCCCGTGCGAGAAGTTGCCGAGAATATCGTAGTTGAGCACCGCCCCGTAGCCGGACGGCGACAAGGGCGCCAGCGCGGTGAGGGGCCGCCGGCTTATCTCGGTGGGACGTAGCGCGCCATCTTCAGCCATAACATTGATCACCTGCTTGGCTTCGTCGATCGTCACCTGGACGCCCGGCAGGGTCGCAAGCGATATCGGCCCGCCTCCTGCCGCAAGCTCCGGCGGCACGATGAAGCCCAGCGCGTCCAATTGTGCCGCGGTCGCGCAGGGCTCGCCCTCGCACCGCGCGAACTCGCCGACCAGCCCTGTAGCGTGGCCGTTCAAAACAAGAACGAGCACCTCCGGAGGAGTGGCTCGTGACGCTGCGGTGGCGGCGGTACCGATGGACATCATGGCCACGACCCATATCGCCCGGTTCACTGGCCGATCGGCAGGGTCTGTTCTGTCTTTCCGTTGCGCGTCGTAACATTCAGGCGGATGGGGCCAGTTCCGTGCTCGCCCGACACAACCCACTGACGCTGGACCTGAGGCAGAATATAGGTGTTTGTGCCTCGCAAGACTCCTTTTCGGACGCTCCCGTCGTTCAGGATCACGGCCACTTCGAAGATTCTGTCATATACCGCGGATGAATTGGTCGCCGTGAGGACGACCGAGCCATTCCCTTCACGGGCTGCCCGCCAGGCCAGGCTCGGCGTGGAGGGCTGCCGGGGCATCAGGAACACGGGAATCGAGGATCGCATCGCGAAGCTCACACGGCCGCGTCCTGCGCCCGCCCCCGGTATCTCGTCCAGCAAGATGCGATAGTGACGCCCCCGGTCCGAGTCGGCCCTGGCACCAGGGCGCAACAGCAAGCGCAAGGTCTGGGCTCCGCCGGCCGCGATGGTGGCGATCGGCGGCGACATGATGATGTCCGATGTCGGCGTCAGCATGTCCTCATTCCCCGCTTGAGACCAGGCGTAGATACGAGCTTGAACAGTGACCGGGTTCGCTTCTGAATTCTTCACTTCGAGCAGGGCCGAGGCCCGGCCGGATTCGAAAACTACGCTGACGGGGGAGATCGTCAGCGTGGCCGCGCTGGCGCCGGCAGCGCAAAGAGCACTGACCGAGAGCAAGGCGATGGAGGACCAGGCGCCCCGTTTCATATCAATATGTGAGCGTGACGAGGACAGTATCGGTGTAGGGCGTGCCGTTGCTGAGCGCGAAGGGCAGTCCGGCGGCGATCCGGCCGTAAACGGTTACGACCTGGGCGCCTGACGTGCCGGTGCCGGTAACGGGAGCGGCGGCGCCGGTCCATACGGTGCCACGGGCGGAGTCCTTGTAAAGATCATAGGCCAGCGTGTTGCTGCCGCTTTGCGCGTTGCGCTGGGCGGCGACGTTGTGGAGGCCGTTGTCCAACGCGATCGAATAGGCGCCGCCGGTTGTGCAGGTGACCGTGATGGTGCCTGTGCTGTCAGTCTGGGATGTGGTCGCACCGGCTGTCCCCACTTCGCCAAAGTTGATGCCGGTCGCACTCAAGCTGCAGGTGGAGGAGATCGTCGCGCTGATTGGAAAATTGGCGCTGGCGGTCTCGGCCAGGGCGGGTTGCCCGAACGCGAATATCGACAAAACAAATGCCACCGGAATCGCGCGAATGATGGTGAAACTCATTGTTAGACCCATCTTTAAAAGGCAATTATTTGGATAATCTGCTATTATATTAAGTTTATAGGAGATAATGGATGGTCTTAAATGATTAAATATTCGATAAATATTTGATATGTTAGAATAATTATTATTATATAACTTCGTATCGATTTATGTTTGCTAGGAAATAACTTATTCGGAATCGAAATTCGTCTCGGAGCCAACCAACTTAACGCATCCGCGGCGCGGGTCGGTCGCTCAGATGAACCAGTCAATATTGAGCTTTTTCGCGCGAACGGCCGGTTTTAAGATAACATCAGCCACGTTTAACGCTGGGAACCAGGAACGTGCCCGGCGTTCACGGACGTTCCGCATAACGGACCGCCCCGGCTAGCGGACTGGCCGCTTTCGGGAATCGTGGCCTAGTCGTCGCAAGACCGTGGAGAAGGCGCGAAGCGGTCGCGGCTCAGGGTCTGAAGCCGACGCGAGTGCCAGAAGTATGTTGGGAGCATGATCTTGCGCCCCTGATCGTGCTCCGGCAACTTGCCGCCATCGATAGCCAGCAGGAGGCCCCCATGTTGGATAAGTCGGTTGCCGCTCTTTCCCTAGCCCTCCTCTGTGCGCCCTTGTCGGCCCAGGAGGATCATCATCACCATGGCGTTCCGGAGCATCTCGGCACCGTCCGTTTCAACGCCGGCTGCGCGCCGGCGGTCAGTGCCTCTCTCGACCGGGCCGTCGCGCTACTCCATTCCTTTGCCTATGAGGATGCCGGCGAAAGCTTCGCCGCTGTAGCCGCGCGAGATCCCGCTTGCGCGATCGCGCATTGGGGCCGCTCGATGACGCATTATCACCAGCTGTGGGACGTGCCTGCCGGCGCCGGTCTCGCCGCCGGTATTGCCGAGCTCGGCAAGGCTGAGATGACCGGCTCCGCCAGCCCACGCGATCGCGCGCTGATCCGCGCGCTCGGCGCTTATTATGGGAATGCGGATCAGGTTCCGGCGGCGACACGAGCGCTCCGCTATTCGGATGCGATGGGCGCGGCTGCGCGCGACTTTCCGGAGGACGATGAAGTTGCGGCTTTCTATGCGCTGTCGCTGCTCGCCACCGCCTCGGCGGCGGACCACGCCCACGCGCGGCAGAAACAAGCAGCCGACATCCTCGAGCGGATCTGGAAGCGCCTGCCGGATCATCCCGGCGCGCCGCACTATCTTATCCACGCCTATGACAGTGCCGAGCTGGCGCAGCGCGGTCTGCCTGCGGCGCGCGCCTATGCGAAGATTGCGTCCTCGACGCCGCACGCGCTGCACATGCCATCGCACATCTTCACTCGGCTGGGTTTGTGGGCTGACTCGATCGCGTCGAACCTCGCCGCGCGCGATGCCGCCAAAGCCCAGGGTGATGTCGGCGAACAGCTCCATGCGATGGACTATCTCACCTATGCCTATCTACAGCGCGGGGATATCGCCCACGCCGCGCGTGAAGTCGCCGCGCTGAGGGCATTGACCGGGCTGTCAGGCGCGAGTTTCAAGATCGGCTATGCGAGCAATGCCATGCCGGTCCGGCTGGCGATCGAGACGCGCGACTGGACCACCGCCGCCGGCCTCAGCCCGATGGCCGCCTCTTCGCCGCAGGTCGCGGCCCTGGTGTGGTGGGCCCGCGCGCTTGGCAAGCTGCGCGCCACGCCCCCGGCTTCGGCGGACTCGGATATCGCCCAGCTTGAGGCCTGCCGCGATGCGCTGCGCACGGCGTACGATGCCTATTGGTTGGCGCAGACCGATGCGCTGCTGAAATCTGCGCTAGCCTGGCGAGCCGCGGCGGCAGGCGACAATGTCACTGCCATCGCAGCGATGAGCGATGCGGCAAACCAGGAGGACGGCCTTGAGAAGCTCCCTCTCACGCCCGGACCCATCGTGCCCGCGCGCGAACAACTGGGCGAACTTCTCCTCGTGGCCGGCAGGCCACGCGACGCGCTGACCGCCTTCAACACCGCTTTGGCGTCGGCCCCCCGTCGGCTCGGCGGGCTCCGCGGAAAGGCCGAGGCCAAGCAGCAAATCCGTTAGTCTGGGAAATGGAACGCGCTGCGCACGAACCAAAGACAGCTTTCGGGCCAGCATAAGGTCGATCTAAATGACTGGTATCAAGGCGGAGCTGCCCGCTCACTTCGATGGACGCGAACGGCAGCTATAGCCGGATCATTCTCCGGAACCTGCCAGTCAGCAAGCGGCCCAGACTTGCTCGTCTAACGGACGTTGCATGCGACAGATCGCGAACGTCGTGTACCGTCGGAAGCTGCCGTTCGGCCCCTGCTGCAGGAATGGCCGCAAAGTTCCCAGACGCCGCCATTCACTCTGTATCCTGTTCATGTCTGCTTTTGGACTTGTCGAACAGGTCGCCGAATGGCTGAGATTAAGGCGCAAGGGCGTCGTCTCTCAAGGCGCAAAGCCGCCGTCCGCATCACGCACACCAAACCCGCACCGCACAGCTTCAGGCCACCCCGTCCCAAGCCCCCCGCCCGCTAAACCTCCAGCTCCAGGCTGTCATAGGAGCAGACGATCGCCAGCGGCAGGCTGTCCCTCCGGGTCAGCGCTTCGTAGCGAATCGTTTCGGCGAACAGGCGATCGATGTCGGCGTCGCTGCTGGTCGGTTCGTGGTGGAACAGCACCAGCTTCTTCGCGCCCGCGCCTTGGCCGACCTTGTACTTGCCGTAGCCGCCGCGCGATGGCGGTCGAGGGCGGCCGCGGCGAAAATGGTTGCGGGACCCGCTTATGATGATAGGCCCGGGGCGCTTATCGCAGCCGGAAGGTCAAAATGCGTAAAGTCACTCGTGATACTCTGCTGATCCTGCTGACGAGTAGCGCGGTTTCAGCCAGCGCTGCGCAGCAACAGGTTCCCGCCCCTGAAAGCGACCTCCGTTCCGGTTTTGAAAGCCCCCCGAGCAGCGCCCGGCCTCGTGTCTGGTGGCACTGGATGAACGGGAACATCACCAAGGAGGGCATTCGCAAGGACATCGAATGGATGTCCCGCATTGGCATTGGCGGCCTCCAGAATTTCGATGCGCAACTCGTTACGCCTCAGATCGTCAAGCAACGTCTGGCGTATATGACCCCGGAATGGAAAGACGCCTTCCGCTACGCCGCCGTTCTGGCCGCAGAGCATGAGCTGGAGCTGGCGATCGCCTCCTCGCCCGGATGGAGCGAAACGGGGGGGCCATGGGTCAAGCCTGAAGACGCCATGAAGAAACTGGTGTGGAGCGAGACCATAATCCGAGGCGGGCAGCGCTTTACCGGGCGTCTGGCTCCCATCCCCACCACCGCCGGCCCCTTTCAGGACATGGCCAAGGTGGAGTTCGGCGCTGCAGGGATCGGAAAGAACCGACCCGCAATGGGCAGGGACGTGGCGGTTACGGCCTTCCGATTCGAGGCACCGGCTTCCTTGCCCGTTCCAGTGTTACGGTCGGACGGCGGGGCGGTGCCCGGCGGCCGACTGATCGTGGACAATGATCTAAAGACTTGGGTTGAGATCCCTCGTGCAAAGGATGGCGCGAGTCTCATCGTGGAATATGGTGCGCCTCAGACCATCCGGTCGGCCCGGGTCTATGTTCCCTCGGCCTATTCCGAACTCAGCGGACCTCTCCTGCAGGGCGTCCTCGAAGCGGAGGTAGACGGTGCCTGGCGCACGATCTCGGACGTTCAGCTCGGCAAAGTCCCGACCACCGTCAGCTTTGCGCCTGTGAAGGCTGCGCGCTTCCGACTGGCAATGAAGCCGCAGAGCGGACCTACCCTGATCTCTGCACTGATGATCCCTCCCGAAGGCGTCGCTGACTCATTTCCCATGCCGCCCCCGCCGCGGACCATCAAGGTGGCCGAGCTGCGCTTGAGCGGCGAAGCGCGCATTAACGCGGCAGAATTCAAATCCGGATTCGCCGTCGCTCCCGACTATTATGCGCTGGACGCCAACGCGGGGGCAGATGTCGCTGGAGTGGCGCCCGCCTCCGTCGTGGATCTTACCAGCAAGATGCGGCCCGACGGCACCCTCGACTGGACACCGCCCCCCGGCCGCTGGAAAGTGCTGCGCTTCGGCTATTCCCTTACAGGTACGACCAATCATCCCGCTACGGCCGAGGCGACGGGACTGGAAGTCGACAAATATGATGGTCCGGCCGTCCGTCGTTACATGGAGACTTATCTACAGGCCTACGCAGAAACGATCGGGCCGGAGCTCATCGGCAAACAGGGTCTGAGGGCCCTTGTCACCGACAGTACGGAAGTGGGCCCAGCGAACTGGACGCCGGATCTGATGCAGCGATTCCAGGCTTTGCGCGGCTATGACATGCGTCCCTGGATGCCCGCGCTGACCGGCGTGGTGGTGGGGTCACGGAGTAAAAGCGACGCCTTTCTCTATGATTTTCGGCGAACGCTGGCTGACCTCCATGCCAGCGAGCATTACGGAACGATCGCCAAGGTTGCACACGACCATGGATTGAAGGTCTATGGCGAAGCACTGGAGGATCATCGTCCGGTGCTCGGCGATGATATGGCGATGCGTCGATACAGCGATGTGCCGATGGCTGCCTTTTGGACTTTTCGCGAGGGCGAAGCGCCTCGCGCCACCTTCCTGGCCGACATGAAGGGCGCTGCTTCCGTAGCGCATATCTATGGCCAGAAGCTGGTTGCGGCGGAATCCCTCACATCCGCCATGTCGCCTTGGGCGTTTGCGCCGTCCCAGCTGAAGCCGTTCATAGATCTGGAGTTTGCCAGCGGCGTCAACAGGCCGGTCATCCATACCTCGGTTCATCAGCCGCTGGACGATAAGGTGCCGGGTCTGTCGCTGTTCATCTTCGGCCAATATTTCAATAGGCACGAGACATGGTCGGAAATGGCGAAGCCGTGGATCGATTATATTTCCCGATCCAGCTACATGCTCCAGCAGGGACGCAACGTCGCCGATGTCGCCTATTTCTATGGTGAGGAAGCACCTCTGACCGGCCTGTACGGCAGCAAGCCCGTTTCGGACGCACCTGCCCGCAATGCTTATGATTTCATCGATGCCGATGCCTTGGCTGCGCAGCTTCGGGTAGAGGGAGGCAAACTCGTCGCCACTGGCGGAGCCCGCTACCAAGCACTGTATCTGGGCGGATCAAGCAGCCGCATGACGTTCGGCACGCTGCGGCGGATCGCCGACCTTGTGGAGGCAGGTGCAACTGTCATCGGCAAGGCTCCGGAGGGATCGCCGTCTCTGGCTGACGATCCGTCCGCTTATCAGGCACTAAGAGCGAGGCTATGGAGCGGGGCGCCCGTCACGACTGTTGGGGAGGGCCGTGTCATTGCTTCGTCCAATGTGGATGCCGCACTGAAACAAATGGCTGTCCTGCCCGACTTCGATGCACGCGCCACAGGGGATGGCCAAATTCGCTTCGTCCACCGGCTCACGAGCGATGCGGACATATATTTCATCAGCAATGGTTTGGACCGGGCTGAGCATTTGGAAGCCCGTTTCCGAGTGACGGGCAAGCAACCCGAAATCTGGCGCGCCGATACTGCAACCACCGAGCTGGCATCGTACCGTCAGGACGAAGGCCAGACGATTGTGCCGCTCGATTTATTGCCTCATGACGCGCTGTTCGTCGTGTTCAGATCTCCCGCTGCTGCTGCGAGCCGGAGCCTGCCCAAGGCGAACTGGACCGAAGTCGGTAAGATCGATGGTTCGTGGATCGTCGCTTTCCAGCCGGGCCGCGGCGCTCCAGGCACCATCACTTTGGATGAATTGCAGTCGTTGAGCGACAATTCCGATCCTGGAATCCGCTATTTTTCCGGCGTGACAACCTATCGCAAGACTTTCACAGCACCCCGGACACTTGGTCGCGGCGCTCCCGCGATGCTCGACCTGGGGCGGGTGGCTGACCTTGCGGAGGTGCGCGTGAACGGCAAGTCGGTGGGCACGGTTTGGAAGGCTCCGTATCGGCTCGACATTGCCTCCGCACTGCGCCCCGGCAGAAACAGCATCGAAATTAAGGTTGCGAACCGCTGGATCAACCGCCTGATCGGCGACGCTCAGCCCGGCGCGACCAAGATCACCTACACGTCTCTGCCCACCTACAAACAGGATGCGCCGCTCCCTCAATCCGGCCTGATCGGGCCGGTAACCTTATGGTCACGCTGATATTCGAGCGATCTCGGCAACCAAGTGGTTGCTCTCGAATATGCGCCGGCTTGAGCCCGAGACGGTGATTTCGCGCTGCAACGGCTCGGGCTTCGCACGGCAGGGCCAGGATCGAAGGAGCTGGGCTCGATGAGAAAGCTGATCGTAACCGAATTCATCAGCGTCGACGGAATCGCGGAGGTCGAAAAGCTGCCGTCCGTCACGTGGAACGACCAGATGACCGAGTTCAAGGACGACGAGCTCGCCGACAGCGGCGCAATGCTGCTCGGCCGCAAGACCTATGAGATCTTCGCCGGCTCGTGGCCGAACGAAACAGGTGCGTTCGCGGAAAAATTCAACGCGCTTCCCAAATATGTCGCTTCAACCAGCCTCAAGCAACTCGACTGGAAGCCCGCCGAGCTGATCGAAGGCCCGCTTCCGGACGCCGTCGCGAAGCTCAAGAAAAGCAAGGGCGGCAACATCTACGTGCATGGAAGCCTCAGCATCGCGCGGGAGCTCCTTCGGCACGGCCTCGTCGACCGCCTGAGGCTTCTTTGCTACCCGGGCGCGGTCGGCGCCGGAAAGCAATTATTCCCGGCAGATGCGCATATTCCGCTTGAGCTCATCTCGGCGAGCGACCTCGGCAATCAAGTGGTTGCTCTCGAATATGCGCCGGCTTGACCCCGAGACGGTGAGTTCGCGCTGACCGATATCGAGGCGGCATGACGCCCTGGAGCCGTTTTCCGTGATTTTCGAGTCGCCAGATGATTCCATCCGGCTCGAAATCCCTTCAAACGCTCACACCTCCAGCTCCAGGCTGTCATAGGAGCAGACGATCTCCAGCGGCGGGCTGTCCCGGCGGGTCAGCGCTTCGTAGCGAATCGTTTCGGCGAACAGGCGTTCGATGTCGGCGTCGCTGCTGGTCGGTTCGTGGTGGAACAGCACCAGCTTCTTCGCGCCCGCGCCGTGGCAGAGGTTGACCGCCATGACGTTGCTCGAATGGCCCCAGTCGGCCTTGAGGGTGATGCTTTCGGCGAGCGAATACATCGTGTCGCAGATCACCAGATCGGCCCCCGCGAAGAAGGCCTCGAACGCACGCTTGTCCTCGAGATCGTCGGCGCGGTGCTCGGCGTCGGTCGAGAAGACCAGCGTGCGGCCGCCGCGGCCGAACTTCCACGCATAGGAGACATGGCTGTGATCCTGGGGCATCAGCTCGATATCGACGCCGTCGACATGATGGCGCTCCCCCGGCTGCAGCGTCACGAAGCTGATATCCGCGGCCAGCCAATCGAACGCGACCGGGAAGCTGATCTCTTCCTGCTGGCGGCGCAGCGCCTGTTCGGCGTCGGCATGGCCGGAATGGATCACGATCCGGCTCTGTGGATCGAAGGCCGGCCCGAAAAAGGGAAAGCCCATGATATGATCCCAGTGCAGGTGGGACAGGAAGAAATTATAGGTGCGCGACCGGCCGGCCGCGACGCGCCGCAACGCATCATTGCCCATTTCGCGCAAGCCCGATCCCATATCGACGATGAAGAAGCTGTCGCCGGCGCCCTCGATCTCGAGGCAGGTGGTGGCGCCGCCATAGGTGCGGCCCTCGGCGAAGCTCAGCTCGTCGTTGACGAAGGCGCGCGCCGCGGCCTCGTCGGCGAAGACGCGGCCCGATGCGCGCAGCAGCGCACCGACCAGCTTATCCTCGATCGCGTGGGCGCGGGGAGCGACCGGCAAGGATCCCCGCGTTCCCCAGAAGCGCACGAGCATGCCGCCGTCCCTCAGCCGTCGCGCGATTCGATATCGTCGACGATGTCGAAGATCAGCCCGTAGCGGCTGATGTCGAGCACCTCGCGGATCGCGGGGCGGGGGCGGGCGAGGATGATCTCCACATTGCTGCTGATCGCTTCCCTGCGCGCGATCGTCAACGCCATCAATGCGCCGGCCGAGATATGATCGACCCCGGCGAGATCGATCAGAAACGCGCCGCCATCGGCCGCGGCCGCGGCCACGCCCGCGCGCAGATAGTCGAGGAAGGCGTCGCGCGCCTCGTCCCCGATATCGCCCGACGGCCGGCCCACCGGCCCGCGCGCCGAAGAGGACGCCGCCCATTGCATCGAAGCCCTCCTCCACCGGTTTACGGCGGCGAGCTTAGGGCGGGACGGGAGCGGTCGCAACGCCGCGGTCACCGGCCGGCGAGCAGCCGTGCTACCTGCGGCGCGATCCCTCTGACGATCACCGCGACGCCGCGCGCATTGGGGTGGATCGCATCGCCGATATGCAGCGAGCGATCGGCCACCACCCCGGCGAGGAAGAAAGGATAGAGCGCTGCGCGGTGCTTGCGTGCAAGCCGCGCATAGATCGGATCGAAACGCCTCGCATAATCGGCGCCGAGATTGGGCGCGGCGACCATTCCGGCCAGCAGCACGCGGATGCGCCGCTTGCCGAGCTCGGCGAGGATCGCGTCGAGATTGGCCTCGGCCTGGGCGGGATCGAGGCCGCGCAGCATATCGTTCGCGCCGAGCTCGACGATCACCAGATCGGGCTTCTGCCGGAGTGACGCCAGCACCCAGCCGAGCCGCGCGCGGCCCTGCGCGGTGGTGTCGCCCGACACCCCGGCGTTGCGCACCGTCGCGGCAACGCCCTGCCGGCGCAGCGCCGCCTCGAGCTGGGGGGCGAAGCCCTGCCCCGGCGGAAGCCGGTAGCCCGCGGTGAGGCTGTCGCCGAACGCGAGCACCAGCCGGTCGGCGGCCTGCGCAGCGACGGGAAGGAGGAGGAAGGCGAGCAGGGCGAAGAATCGGGCGATGCTGGTCATGCCCGACGATATCGGAGCTCGGACCGAAATTGCCACCTCGATGTTGCGCCTCCGCCGAAACCCGGCCCCTCAACCTCCCCTCTTCAACAACGGATAGGGATTGACCGCGCGGCCCTGCCACCAGGTTTCGCCCGGCGCCATCGCGTTGATCGCATAGTGGAGGTGCGGGGCTTCGGGGCTGGCGTCGCCGGTCGCGCCGACCGTGCCGATGATCCGGCCCTGCGACACGCGTTGCCCCTCGGCGAGGCCGGGGGCGTAGCTATCGAGATGGGCGTAATAGTCGATCCATTGCCCGCCCGGCCGGCGGATGTAGACGGTGTGGCCGCCGCGTTCGCTTTCGAACAGCTTTTCGATGGTGCCCGCCGCCGCCGCGATCACCGGCGTGCCGCGAGGGGCCACGATGTCGATCGCGTCGTGGACGCGGCCGGCGCTGCGAGCATCGTCGAAGGTGTCGACAAGCTGATCCGCGGCGACGCCCGCGACCGGGATCGCGAGTCCGCGCGATGCCGCCCGCGAGACCGGCGGCGGCGCGGGCGGCCCGCCCCGCCCCGGCAGGTTGAGGATCACGATCCAGCCGACATAGGCCGCCGCGAGCAGCAGCATGATCCAGGCGAGGGCGCGCAGCATCTCGCTCCCCCGCTCAGGGCTGGAAGATCGCCGGCACGCCGGGCTTCACCATCTGCGCAAGCCGGGCGGCGTCCCAATTGGTGAGCCGGATGCAGCCATGGCTCTCGGTCTTGCCGATCTTCTCGGGATTGGGGGTGCCGTGGATGCCGTAATGCGGCTTGTCGAGATCGAGCCAGACCACCCCGACAGGGCCGTTCGGGCCGGGCGGCAGCAGCGCCTTTTTGTCCTTGCCGTCAGCATCCCAGAACAGCTTGGGGTTGAAGTGGAAGGAGGGGTTGAAGGACCGCCCCTGGACTTTCCACGCGCCGATCGGCAGCGGATCATGCTCGCTGCCCATCGTCGCCGGAAATTGCGCGATCAACTTGCCGCCCGCATCATAGGCGCGCAGCACGCCGTCCGACTGGTCGACCACCAGCTTGGCGACCGCGGGCTGATCCGATCCGACGTTGAGCGTCCACAGCGTCTTGCGCCAGGCGGGATCGAGATCGGGCGGAAAGTCCAGCTTCGGCGGAATGACGTTGGGCGCCTTGATCGTGACCCCCGGCGCCAGCCTGGTAGCCGGCGAATTGAGCGCGATCAGCGTGGCCGGCCTGGTATGATAGCGCTCGGCGAGCTTCTCCATCGCATCCGAATAGCCGAGCGACGCCAGCTTGGCCTGATCGGCCTCCTTCGCCGGGATCGGCCCGACGAAGGGGCCCGCGAGAATGTCGGCGCTGAGGGTCACGTCGATCACCGTCGGGATGCCGCGGTACGGATCGAAGCTCTTGACAGTGGCGTCGTCGAGCGCGCCGCTGACGGGCAGCCCGTTCGCCTCCTGATAGCCCCGCAGCGCCTTCGCGAAGTTGGAACCGCCCGCGCCATCGATCACGCCGGGGCTGAATCCCAGCCGGTCGAGTAGCACCTGCGCGCCGAGGATGCGCGGATCGGGCGCGGCCGATGCCAGCGCGGGCAGCAGGGCGACGGCAAGGATGATGGTTTTCACGCTGCGCACAGGCATTCCTCTCGATCATAACGAGGGCAGAACGTCTATGCGGCGGTTTCTATCCCGGATGATCTTGCCAGCGGCGCAACGCCACGCCGACAAGCGCCACGCCCCCCGCACCGACCAGCAGGAGCGGGACGGCGAGATGCGGCGGCACCGGGTGGAGCGTGAAGATCAGCCCGGTCGCGGCGGCGGGCGGATGCACCGCCCGGCAGACCATCATCAGCACCAGTCCGATCGTCGCGGCGATGATCGCAACCCCTACCGAGGCCCCGAACATCCAGCCGGCAAGCGCACCTGCGATCGCGGTCGCGGCGTGCCCGGCGATGATCGGCCATGGCCGCGCCGAGGGCGCCATCGGGGTGGTCGTGACCAGCGCGACCGAATTGATCAGCGGCATCCACATCGCGACGATCGCGAAATGATGGGCGAGACCACCGAACAGCGCGAGCGTGGCGAGAAAGACCGATGCCGCCAGCACGATCCGCTGCCAGGACATCGCATCGGTCGTCGCCCATTTCATCGCGGTCAGCGGCGATCCTTGGTCGCCGAGAAGCGCAACGAGGGATATTTGCCCTGGATATAGTTGAGTTCCCAGGCGTCCTTGGCCATGAACACCGGCGCGCCGTCGCGATCCTCGGCCATCGCCGATCGATGCAGCCCCTTGAACGCCTCGAGCTCCTTGTCGTCGTCGGCCGCGATCCAGCGCGCGGTGTCCCATGGCGACGGCTCGAAGCCGGCCTCGACCTTGTACTCCGCCTGAAGACGCGAGATCATCACCTCGAGCTGGAGCTGGCCGACCACCCCGACGATCCATTGCGAGCCGATCGACGGGTGGAAGACCTGCATGATCCCCTCCTCGGCCATGTCGTTGAGCGCGTTGCGCAGCTGCTTGGTCTTGGTCGGATCGGCGAGTTTGACGCGGCGCAGTATCTCGGGCGCGAAATTGGGAAGCCCGGTAAAGCGGATCATCTCGCCCTCGGTCAGCGTATCGCCGACGCGCAGCGTGCCATGGTTGGGGATGCCGATGATGTCGCCCGGAAAGGCCTCCTCGGCAAGCTCGCGATTCTGCGCGAAAAACAGGATCGGGCTGTGCACCGCGATCGCCTTGCCGGTGCCGACCTGGTTGAGCTTCATGCCGCGCCGGAAACGGCCCGAGCAAAGCCGCATGAAGGCGACCCGGTCGCGATGCTGCGGGTTCATGTTCGCCTGGACCTTGAACACGAACCCCGCGACATTGGGCTCGCCGGGATCGACATCGCGCGGCTCGCCCGGCTGCGGCCGCGGCGACGGCGCGAAATCGGCAAGCGCGTCGATCAGCTGCTCGACCCCGAAATCCTTAAGCGCCGAGCCGAAATAGACCGGGGTGAGATCGCCGTGGAGATAGGCCGCGGCGTCGAACGGCGCATAGCCGACCGAGGCCAGTTCGGCCTCCTCGCGCAGCAGCGCCAACCCCTCGGCCGACACCAGATCGTCGAGCTGCGAATCGTTGATCCCGGCGACCGAAGTGGCATCGCCTTCATAGGCGCCGGTCGCGTCCGAGGCGGGACGGTAGAGCCGGTCGCGCGCGAGATCGTAAATGCCCTCGAAGGTGCCGCCCATGCCCACCGGCCAGCTCATCGGGGCGACATCGAGCGCGAGCGCGTCGGCGATCTCGTCGAGCAACTCGAACGCGGGGCGGCCTTCACGATCGACCTTGTTGATGAAGGTGATGATCGGCACCGAGCGCAGCCGGCAGACCTCGAACAGCTTGCGTGTCTGAGGCTCGATGCCCTTGGCGGCGTCGATCACCATCACCGCCGAGTCGACCGCGGTCAGCGTGCGATAGGTGTCCTCCGAGAAATCCTCGTGGCCCGGGGTGTCGAGCAGGTTGAAGGTGATGCCGTCGCGTTCGAAGGTCATCACCGACGAGGTGACCGAAATGCCGCGCTGCTGTTCGATCTTCATCCAGTCGGACCGCGCCCGCCGCGTCTGCCCGCGCGCCTTGACCTCGCCGGCGAGATGGATCGCCCCACCGAAATAGAGCAGTTTTTCGGTCAGCGTGGTCTTGCCCGCGTCGGGATGCGAGATGATCGCGAAGGTGCGGCGATCGGGGCGGTTGTGCTTGCTCATGATGGCCGCGGCCGATAGCAGGTGCGGCGCAATTTACTAAGCCTTCTCTTCCCGCTCCTTGGAAGGGGCGCATTGGAGTTCCCATCCCCTACGACGTCATCATCATCGGAGCGGGCGCCGCGGGAATGATGTGCGCGCTGACCGCGGGACAGCGCGGACGGCGGGTGTTGCTGCTCGATCATCTCGATCGGGCGGGCGCGAAGATCCTGATTTCGGGCGGCGGGCGCTGCAATTTCACCAATCTCGAAGGGCATCGCCCCGAGCGCTATCTGTCAGCCAACCCGCATTTCGCCAAGTCGGCGCTCGGCCGCTACCGTCCCGCCGACTTCATCGCGATGGTCGAGGCGCACGGCATCGCCTGGCATGAAAAGACGCTCGGCCAGCTGTTCTGCGACGGATCGGCGCGTCAGATCGTCGCGATGCTCGAGGAGGAATGCGCGCGCGGCGGAGTCGGAACCCGGCTGTCGACGCGCGTCACCGGCATCACCCGGCCCGACGAGCGCTTCCGCGTCGAGACGGCCCAGGGCAGCCACGAGGCCGCCGCGCTGGTGATCGCCACCGGCGGGCCTTCCATCCCCAAGATGGGCGCGACCGGCTTCGCCTATGACGTCGCGCGCCAGTTCGGGCTCAAGGTGGTCGAGCCGCGCCCCGCGCTCGTCCCGCTGACGCTCGGCGCCGATGACCGCCTGTTCGAGAGTCTGTCGGGCGTCTCGCTCGAGGTGATCGCCAGCATCGGCAAGACGCGTTTTCGCGAGGCCGCGCTGTTCACCCACCGCGGTTTATCGGGCCCCGCCATCCTCCAGATCAGCAGCTATTGGCGGCATGGCGACAGCCTGTCGCTCGACCTGTTGCCCGACGCGGACGCCGCCGCGCTGCTGACCGAGGCAAAGCGCGCGCGGCCCAATGCCGAGCCGCGCACGATATTGCGCGAGCATTTCCCCGATCGGCTCGCCGATGTGCTGAGCGATCGGCTCGGCCTGGCGGGGCCGCTCGTCACCCATAAGGACCAGGCGTTGGTCGCGGCGGGCCGGCGGCTCGGCCACTGGCTGTTCACGCCGACCGGTTCGGAAGGCTTCGCGAAGGCGGAAGTGACGATCGGCGGTGTCGCCACCGACGGGCTCGACCAGCGCAGCCTCGCGGCGAAAAGGGTGCCCGGCCTGCATTTCATCGGCGAGGCGGTCGACGTCACCGGCTGGCTCGGCGGCTATAACTTCCAATGGGGCTGGGCGAGCGGAGCGGCCGCGGGCGAGGCCGTCTGAGCCGAT
>JGI24751J29686_10000035_pt1 | contig 85216 bp, 58 predicted proteins | sample KBSSwiS6_FD_29686 | JGI IMG/M metagenome (IMG submission 29686)
AATCATTAGGAATATCACATGCTGATCACTGACCAGGTCGCTATCGCTCCCTGTACTGACCCGATCCAACAATGATTTCTGACTTTTGAGGCAAAGCTGAGGGAATTTGTCTTTGTTTTGGACGTGGTTAGGAGATATCCAGAATGGTCTCACGTAAGCGATGAATTAAAGTTGCTGTTTTTCTCTCTAAGTCGCACAAAATAAAGAGCTTTCCCCGGACTGGCCCAGCTCCTCACAAGTACGGCACAGCGGTTGTTAGTGAATTGGCGTCGGAGTGCGGTGAGAGGTCATCCGACGCGGCAAAATTTCCCCTTTCTCTTTGGAGCAGAAAAACGACAATGATCAATTTGCTATCGGCAGCTACTGCTGTGCCTCAGAATGCCTTTAAGACGACAGAACTCGTCGGAAGTCTAATGCATAAGCTCTCCCCGGAACTTATCACTACAATCAACGCTCTCGGGGTTAACCAACGATATTCAACTCTCGAAAATTACCCACAGTTTCTATGCGGCGAGCCTAAAGCGGCTACCAATTCAACAACGAAGCTCGGCGTCGCTGCCACTAAACGCTGCATTCACGAATGGGGAGGTGACCCAAAGCGGATCGGACTACTCGTTGCAGCAACGAACACTCCTGACCAGATGTTGCCGTGCCTCGCGTCCGAGATCATGGGGAAAACGCACGGTCTCCTTTCCAGGTCATTGCGAACTGTCAACATGCAAGCCCAGGGTTGCTCCGTGCTACTGAAGTCTATCGAAGTGGCGCAGTGGTACCTGGCTGCAAATCCCGGCAAGCTCGCGATCGTCGTGATGGCGGAAGCGCACACACCTTACGTTGCGCCACTGCTGCGCGACGAGTATTCCGGCTATCGTGAAATCATCAGACTGCGAAAGGATCGAAAGCTCGATCCCGAGCAATTCGAGCAACAAAGGTTAGACACGACCTTCGTAATCCAATCGATGCTTTTTGGTGATGGCGCGGTCGCGTTGCTGGTAGGCAGTGAAGAAGGAAAGCCCGCCTTTGGACCAATCTCTCACCTGACCAACGATGAGCCAACGGACATGAACCTGCTCACGATGATCAACAACAGCTCACACGAGTACCTCAAAGGACGCCCGCAGTATTTCATGCAGCCAAACGTTCCCAGTCGCGGCGCGCATTACGCCGTGACTACCGTCAAGAACGTGCTAAAACATCCCGATTCGCCAGTCTCCAATCTGACGGAGGTTGACGATTGTTTGATCCACACCGGCAGCAAGAAGATTCTTGATGGTGTTTGTTCTCAACTCGATCTCGAACCGAAATCAGCGAAGGTGAACGGCTCGTACAAGGTTCTGGAACACTACGGCAACCTCTCGAGCGCTTCGACTGGTTTTATGCTGGCTGAGAAAAATGAGTGGTCAGGGCCCGCGATGGTGGTTGGTTTTGGAGTGGGATTTACTGCCAGTGCGGGAATTATGAACTTTAACTAAGCGACAGATTCAGGGATTAACACCGACAGCTTCATCCATCCTGGCCAGGTTTGTGAGTGTTAAGCAGACCTGCGCGAAGTCGAAGGGCTTGCCGATGATGGCGTCAACGAGGTCCTCCTCACCAGATGGCGGAGTTGTGGTTGGGCCATAACCGGTTACGAGCACGATTCTCATGTTGGGCCAACTCTTGCGAATCAAGCGCGCGGTTTCCCAGCCGTCCATTTCAGGCATCGCAAGGTCGGTAAACACAAAATCAAAGTCGCCGGTGCGCAGCTTCTCCACCGCTTCCTGGCCACCGCCCGCTAACTCAACACGGTGCCTGACTGCGACCAGCATCTCCGCGAGTGTCTCGCGCACCGGTTCCTCATCATCAACGACAAGAATCTTCAACGTGCGCGCTTCACTCCCCGTCTCAGACGACTCGTCCGACGACGACTCAGCCGCAATCGCTGGTAAATCAACCATGAAGTTTGACCCGCTACCTGGCTCAGAATCGACGCTGATCGATCCCGAATGGCGTTCGATAATGCTGTAACTCACGGATAATCCGAGGCCGGTGCCGTGCGCGCCCTTCGTTGAGAAGAACGGCTCAAATATCTTCTGCTTCACGTCCTCGGGCATTCCAATCCCATTGTCACTGAAATGCACTTGCAGCCTGTCGTCCTTACGACGGCAGGTAACCAACAAACGTCCGCCGCGTGGCATCGCGTCAACTGCATTCACGATCATGTTTACAAACACTTCACGCAACTCTGACGCACTGCCATACGTGTATTGCTCTCTCGGAGCGTTGAGCTTCACGTCGTATTCAAGCCCGCGCACGCGCGCCTCATTTTGCCAACGCGTCCGTGTGATTTCGACCGCATCATTGAGCAGCCCCGCAACGTCAACGAGCTCAAACTCCTTCACCGCCGACTTGCGTGCAAAGGTTTGAATGCGGCGCACGGTGGCAGCCGCATCTTCAGCAGCCGTTTGAATGATGTCGAGATTTCGGATGAGGGCCGGATCGTTGACCTGGCGTCGCAGCAACTGCGCGCGTCCGAGGATCGCGGCGAGTGAGTTATTGAAGTCGTGGGCCACGCCCGACGCGAGTTGACCGAGCGCTCGCAACTTGTCAGCCCGCGCAGCGCGCTCACGTTCTTCTTTCTGTTCGGTGATGTCGCGTGCGATGCCCAACACGCCTGTCGTTTGACCTTCAACCACGAGCGGTGAATTATCAACCCGCGCGTATCTCAGTTGACCGTCATGCGAGAAGTAACGCATCTCGTAAGTTTGGGCCACACCCTGCAACGCAGCATCCAGCTTCTCACGCACAAGATCGCGATCGCCTTCGTAGACCATGCTCAGCAGTGATCGCCCAATGAAGTTAGACCGCTGAAAACCGAGGCCTTTCAACGTTGCAGTGTTGCACCACTTGAAATTTCCCTCTGTGTCGACGGCATAGATCGACTCGCGCGCGCTCTCTAGAATATTCGTCAACAACGATTGGTGTTCGCGCGCGACAGCCTGCACTTTGCGCAGCTCGGAAAGATCGCGCGCAGTACACACAACTGCAATCGCGTGATTGTTTTCATCCAGCACCGGCTCAACCGAAACCAGCAACGGACGATTGAGCCGGCTCGGGGTAATCTCGATCGTCACACTGCGACCAGTCTCGAGTGCATTTTCAACGACACACGTTTCATCTTCTTCGCTGGATCGGAGTATGTCGCAACACTGGCGACCGAGCAGCAAGCGCGGGTGCACGGCTTCCATCGTGGCGCCGGCGCGATTCACACGTTTCAATTCGCCGGCACGATCGAAGATGAAAATGCCGTCAGACATCGCGTCGAAAGTCGTTTCCCATTCAGTCTTTCCACGCGCGACCATTTCGAACAGCTCAGCCTGCGCGATGCCGATGGCCAGTCGTTCTGCGAGTGCCTGGACCAGTGTCAACTCATCGTCCGCCCAGAGACGCCTGCGATCAGTTTGATGAATGGAGAGAATGCCGCGAAACTGCCCCTTCACGATTAGCGGATAGCTGATGGCGGACAGGATCTCGAGTCTGTGCGCCTGCGCGCGAACGTAAGCGCTGAGCGACGTGGATGAGTCGTCGAAGTTTTGCGCGTCGCTGATAATCAGTGGCTCATTGGAACGGGAAAGATTGCGCGCAATCGGATCGTCGTAGTCAACATCGACGTGCTTGATACTCTTGACACCGTCAGCGAGATACTCGTGTTCGAGTGGCGCGCTCATGCCTTCGCCATCCAGCAGGAACAAGTGAACTCGCGACGCGCCAAGTGCACGGCCCAACTCAACTGTTGCAGTGCTGAGAACCTCGCCTAAACTCAACGAGGCGCGAATCGCCATCGTCAAACGATTCACAAGGGCTTCACGTATCGAGGTCGATTCTGCTTTCTGATAAAGCTCGGCTTGCCGGATAGCGATGCCTGTTTGATCAGCGACGGCTTTAGCAAGCGCAATATCGGCATCACTCCAACGTCTTATTTGCCTCGTCGTGGAAAGCGCGAACGCTGCCGGAACATCATCACCGACCCTGATCGCCACGTACATGATCGACTTGACGTTCGCTTTGGAAAGAATGTTCTCGTAGAGGTCTTTGATACGTGCATCATTCGAGGCGTCTGAAAAATGCAAAACGCCAGTTTGGTCCAACGCCGAGATCAGTGTTTGCAAGTGGTCCAACGCAAAATCCGACTTGGCCGGCTCAACTCCTCTGACGTGATATTCCGCGACGTTCAACGCAGATTTCGTGCGGTCGTCGCGCATGTACAGAGAACAACGATCCACAGCGAGATACGAACCCAACTCTCTCACGGCGGTCTTGTAAATCTCATGACTATCGAGAGAGCAACGAATCGCCTGCGAAATGCGATGCGTCATCGCCTCGCGTTGTGCCTGTTGTGCGAGGAAGGCCTGGCTCTCGCGCAATATCTCTTCGGAATGTTTGCGCTCGGTGAGATCGCGCGCGATTCCCTGCACGCCAACCGGTTTGCCATCGCTGAAGATCAGCCGCGTGCTGACTTCGAGACGAACGCGACGACCATCCTTGGTGATGATGTCGATCTCATAAACAGTCGATACTTTCTCGCTCGCCTTGTGAGCGATCATCTCGCGTGCGAGATTTAGATACTCGGGCGCGATGACGTCAGCGACGTTCATGAGCGCCGCTTCTTCACGAGAGTAGCCGGTGATGCGTTCGCCACTGCGATTTAGCGAAGTGAAGTTGCCCTGCAGATCGTGCGTGTAGATGATGTCGTTGGCGTTTTCGAAGAGCTCTCGATAACGTTCTTCACTTTCACGGATCGACACTTCCGCTCGGCGGCTGTCAGTTATATCGGTCGCAACACCGATAACGCCGAGCACATTGTCGCGCTCATCTGTCAGCGGAGAATAGCGAACATCAAAAACCAGTTCGCCGATTGTTACGGCTGATGTGAACGATTCACCTTTCAGAGCGCGCCTGATGTTGTCACCAACCTGCGGCGTGTCAGCATAAACTTCAAACACTGATTGGCCCACCAGCTCGCCCGGCTCGAGCGAAAGACTCTTCAATCCCTCGCCTTCGCTCAACGTGAAGACGCCCTTTTTGTCAGTTGCAAACAGTATCAGCGACGCGCTCGCGACGACCGTCCGCAAACGTTTTTCTGCTTTTCTGAGCGCCTCGCGTGCCTGTTTCTTTTCAGTGACGTCGCGAAAAACGGAGAGCACGGCGGATTTGCCGTCTGAAACGAACGGCAAACCAGTGACTTCAACATCGATCTCCGCACCGTCGACCCGCAAACATTTCATTTCGACGAGTGGGGTGGGTTTGTGAAAACGCTGAATGTAGTCGACGCGTTCGGTAACGTGGTTGCGGTAGTCAGGATGTACGACCTGGAAGATCGACTTGCCGATCAGATCTTTAGCTGTCGCGGCACCCCAAAGATTTACTGCCGCCGGATTGAGATAAGTGAACTTACCTTCCTGATGAACGACGATCGCATCCGGTGAGAGCTCAACCAAACGACGGTATCGTTCTTCGCTCTCTTTCAATGCCTGTTCCATGCGATGGCGCTCGACAAGCTGCGCGACCTTAACGAGCAGTTCTTCATTCCGGAACGGCAGATCGAGATAGTCGTCGGCGCCTGCGTGCAGACCTTCGATCCCGGCATCGTCTGAGGGGATCCGGCCGCTTATCAAAAGGACCGGAATGTAGGCCGTTCGTGGATCTTCTTTCAGATGGCGGCAGAGCTCAAGACCGCCGACCACGGGCATGACAACGTCGCTGACAACAACGTCAGGATCGAACGCGATCGCGAGATCGAAAGCTTCCGAGCCGTCGAGAGCGGTCGCGATTTCGTAGCCTTCGAGTTGGAGCAGCTCAACCAACAGATCGAGGATCTTCCGATCGTCATCGACGATCAGGACGCGGCCACGGTCTGACGTAGTGATACTCATTCAAATCTGGGTGTCCGGCTCTTTGAGTAAGAAAACTTTGGGAGGGTTGAAAATTGAGACTTGTGGAGTTTCTTACAACGGCCAGGCGGACGCGCTGGCCGTGGCAGTATAACAGTTTTAACCCAGATGGCACAGATTAAACCTCTCATCTGCGCGGATCGGGTAAAAACCCGTGTTATCCGGGGCTAACTACTGATCCCCACCCGAGCGTTTCCGGGTGGCTGGGTCGGCGTTGGTGGTCTTAGCGAAATAGCCGGCGCGGTAGTTGAGCTTGAGACTTTGCTGTTTTAGCGCCGGATTTACTATCTGGATCTCGATTTTCCGGTATGAACCGTCGCGGGCTTTATTCGTCGGCGAATAGGCCACCAGATACTGCTCGCGGAGGTCTTTTTGAATCTGCGCAAAGGCGTCGCGAAGATCCCGTTCATGCCGCGGAAAATACGCACGGCCGCCCGTCTGTTCAGCGATTTTGCGGAGCGCGCCTTCGTTGACGTTGAACGTGTAGCGGTCGCCGATACCGATGGCGTAGATCAGCGCGTCAGATTTCTGGGCGCGCTCAATCGCCTCGTGGATTTTCATGCGGCTACTCGTGTCGTCGCCGTCAGTGAGCAGAATGATAGCGCGGCGCGTGTGCTCCGCGGAGGTGCTCATTAACTCTTCAGACGTGGCCCACACGGCATCCCAAACCGCGGTTGAGCCGGCGAGACTCTGGTTCGTCCCGGAGATTGGAGGCGTTCCATTGACAACTACGCCACCGCCGATATAACCCGAAGGCGGCACAAACTCGACGCGGTCAATCGCTCGCCTGAGCCGCTCGATACTGCCGGTAAAACCCTGCTCCAGCGTCGTGTCGCCCGTGAACGAGATAACGGCCGCTTCATCTTTGTTGGGACGCATCACGCTTTCAAGAAACGCCTGGGCCGCGACTTTTTCATCGGGAAGCGTGCGTTCTTCGGAAATGCTCGTGTCGATCAAGATCGCGATCGAGAGTGGCAAATCGATGTTCTGTTGAAAAGTAAAGACCTCCTGCGGCTTCCCATCTTCAAGCACGAGGATGTCTTCAGCCTTGAGATTGCTGATGAAGCGCTTGTTCTTATCGGCAGCGGTAAAGAAGAGGTTCGTCAGGTTCGTTTCAACTTTGATTATTTCGTCGGAATCCTGCGGCACTTCTTCACGGCGCGGAGTCGGCGACGGTGATGCAACCGCGGCAGCGTCCTGCTGAGTCAACTCGTTTTTGGCAAACTGCGTCTGGCTGGCGATTCCTCCGCACAAGAGTAGAGAAACCAAAACCAGCAATACAAACGGGCGACTGATTACGCGATATTGCATCTTTACTTCGAAACTCCTTACTGCGCAACGCTGTCAGCGATCGCTTTGTACCCTCGCTTGGTTCGCACTTTCAGATCGCCATGACCGTCTCCGAGCTTCACGTCGATCTTTCTGAACGTGCCGTCGTAACTCTTGTTCGTCGGATTGTAAGTGACGAGATACTGCGCGCGTAACTCTTTCGAAATCCTCGTGAACGATCGCTCGAGCGAAAGCATGTCGCCGGTGAAGAAAGCCGCACCACCAGTCTCTTCCGCGAGTGTTTGCAGATCCTTGTCTTTCTTATCGGCGACTTGTCCCGCTTCGACGCCGGGCACAGTAGCGAGAAATCCAGCCTTCGTAGAGATCGCGAAGATCGTCGTCTCAGTTCGTTGCGCGATATCGATCGCGTCGCGGATGTTCGCGCGGCTGTACGTGTCTTCACCGTCAGTCACAACCAGCAACACACGACGCCCTGGAACGGATCGCATCTTCTCGTCGCAAAACTGCCAGATCGCATCGAACAGCGCGGTCTGTGTTCCCATCTTCTTGACGCTGTAGACCGCCTTGTCGAGAAGATCGAGCCGGTCAGTGAAGTCCTGCAACAAGTTGATCTGATCGTCGAACGTTCCGAAGAGCACACGATCCTTGCGCAGCTTCACGACGGTGTGGATGAAGTTCATCGCCGACTCTTGCTGAAACTTGAGCTTGCCGGCTGTTGACGGCGACGTGTCCATCAGCACTGCGATATAGAGCGGTGTCGTTTGCGAGAGATCGTCCGAGAACGTCTCGATCGCCTGCGGCACTTTGTCTTCCAGAATCGTGAAGTCGCTCTGCGTCAGTCCGGGAACAAACTGGCCTTTCTTATCCGTGACCGTGATCGGCAATCGCACGCGGCGAACCTCGATCGTGACTCTGCCCTGCTTATCTTCTGGAAGCGGCGTGGGCGAAGGCTTCGGCTTCTGCGCGGCGACCGATAGTGCTGCGGCTGCAATAACGACAGCCAACGACAAGTATTTGAATAAAAATGATGTTACGCGTGCTGACATGCTAAATGGATTATAGTTCGGGAGCCGACCGCGGTCTGCTGATAACGGCGGTTCGATGCTTTCACCCCCCAACTTGTTGCCCTTTCTGGCTTTGTTATAGGTCTTATAGGTCGGATAGGGTGCTACAATGCGCGCGACTCGATCTCGGCGCAAATCCCATGTCCGACACCAGTTCACTGCCTGAGTACATCGCCCATTATCGCATCTTACGCAGGCTGGGCAAGGGTGGCATGGGCGAGGTCTTCCTCGGCGAAGACACAAAGCAACACGGCCGAAAGGTTGCCCTAAAAGTTTTGCCTCACGAGCTGACGAAGTCCGAGAGTCGTTTGCGTCGTTTCAAACAGGAAGCACGCGCGGTCCTCGCACTCAATCATCCGAACATTCTTACCGTCTACGAGATTGGCGAAACTGACGGCAGCTACTACATCGCGACTGAATACATCGACGGCGAAACACTGCGCCAGTGTCTGTGGCGTGGTCCATTAAAGCTCGATGAAACGCTCGGCATCGCGCTCCAGGTGGCGATGGCGCTCGAAGCCGCACACGCCGCAGGCATCGTGCATCGCGACATCAAACCCGAAAACATCATGTTGCGGCAGGACAAGTTTGTGCGCGATCGCTTCGTGAAAGTGTTGGACTTTGGTCTCGCCAAACTAACGGATCGCGACGCTTCGACAGCAGACCCGGAGGCTGTAACGATTCCGATAACCGAGACGAATCCGGGCGCGATTATGGGCACCAGCGGTTACATGTCGCCCGAGCAGGCACTCGGCGAATCGATTGACGAGCGCACGGATATTTTTAGTCTGGGCGTTGTGCTTTACGAGATGATCGCCGGACAGCCTCCATTTCAGGGAAAGACCGAGAGCCACACACGCGTTTCGATCATCGATCACGAGCACGATCCGCTTTCGGAGCACGTTTCGAATGTGCCGCGCCAGCTCGAACGAATCGTTTCGAAAACACTCGCGAAGGATCGGCTCAAACGTTACCAAACGATCACGGATCTCAAGCTCGATCTCGAACAGCTCAGAGACGAGATTCACACGTCGGAATATCCGGAGTTGACGAGATCGATAGCTCGCGAAACCGGAGCGGATTCCAGGGCGACGGTTCTGGCGGTGAGTCAATCGCAAACTGAAACTGTCGCTGACCGGAAGACGATTCCGAGCAGCACGGGTATCACTTTAGTTCCTCGAAGGCTTGCGTATGGTGTTTGGGGAGTGTTTATCGTTCTGGCGCTCGTGGGCGCCGTACTCTTCGTTACCAATTCGCGACGACGACCGATCACGTCAGTCGCTATCTTGCCGTTTGTGAATGACAGTAAAGATCCGAACGCCGAGTATTTGTCTGATGGTCTTACCGAGAGCATCATCAACAGTCTTTCACAACTGCCGAATCTCAAAGTCATGTCGCGCAATGCGGCGTTCCGATTCAAAGGTCAGAATCTCGATCCACTCGAAGCTGGGCGAAGTCTCGAAGTGGGCGCTGTATTGACCGGACGGCTTGTCAAACTCGACGACAATCTCGTGATCAAAACCGAGCTGATCAAAGTCGCAGATGGATCGCAGCTTTGGGGCGCGGAATACAAGAGCAGTGTTGCTGACATCTTCTCGGTGCAGGACGAAGTGTCGAAAAAGATCTCGCAGAGCTTGCGGTTGAGACTGTCGGGCGAGGATGAAGAAAAGCTCGCGAAGCGTTACACGAAAGATGCTGAAGCATACCAGCTCTATCTCAAAGGCAGATATTTCTGGAACAAGCGGAACGAAGAAGGATTCCGAAACGGTATCGACTTCTTTAGGCGCGCTGAAGAGAAGGATCCGACGTTCGCGCTCGCGTTCTCCGGGCTTGCTGATTCGTATGCGCTGCTTTGTGACATCGGTGTGGTCAGGCCTGTTGATGAAATGCCGAAGGCGAAGGCGGCGGCGCAGAAGGCGGTCGATGCCGATCCCGAGCTGGCTGAAGCTTACACGTCGCGCGCGTTTGTGCGGCTTGCTTACGACTGGGACTGGCTGGGAGCGCAGAGTGATTTCCAGCAGGCGCTGAAGTTGAATCCGAAGTACCCGACGGCGCACCAGTGGTATGCGTCGTACCTGATGCAGATGGGGAAGTTTGGTTTAGCGAAACAGGAGATTGAGGAAGCGCACAAACTCGATCCACTGTCGCCGATCATCAGCGCGAATACTGGTCTCTATTCTTACTACGAGAAAAACTACGACGATGCGATCGCGAAGTACAAAACGATGTTGCAGAGCGATCCGGAGTTCTGGGTGGCGCGACATTACCTCGCGCTTGCGTACGTGCAGAAGGGTAGGCATGACGAGGCGATCGTGGAGCTGCGCAGGTTGATCAAGGCGCCATCGAGTGGTCCGGTACCTGATCAGATTGTGGAAGCTGAGTCTGAGGCGTCAGCATCGCTCGGGTTCGCGTATGGAATGGCTGGGAAGCAAGCCGAGGCACGCGCGATCATTAATCAACTCGATGCGTTGTCGAAGCGGCGATACGTGTCGCCCCTTTACTTCGCAATCGTGTATGCAGGTCTCAAAGACAACGACAAGGCGATCGAGTATCTAAACAAAGCCTACGACGCTCGCCACCCCGGCCTCGTTCTCATCCGTATTGAGCCAATGTTTGATGGTCTTCGTGGTGATGAGCGATTCAAGACGATAATCAAACGCTTCGAACCAATCCCGTAATTAACGAACGGGTGGCCACGGAGGGCCACCCGTTGGTCCTTCTAACGCGGTCAACAATTCAGAAAGCTGGTCAGGCAAGGACGACTCAAATTTGACGAATTTACCCGTCGCTGGATGTTTGAATCCGAGCTTCTCAGCGTGAAGGAAATGCCGGTGGAGGGCGCGGATGCGGGCGCGGAGGCGCGGATCCTGGATCGTGTTATCGCGTCCACCACCGTACGTCTCATCACTAACCACAGGATGTTTGAGCCACGCGAGATGCACACGGATCTGATGCGTCCTCCCGGTTTTTAACTCCAAATCCAGCAACGTGAATCGATCGAACGCACGCCGCACGCGATACAACGTCAACGCATTCCGCCCGGCACGCACAACCGCCATGCGCGTCCGATTTGAAGGATCGCGCGCAAGCGGCTGATCAATCTTTCCGGAATTCGATTGAACGCGCCCATGCACGAGCGCAACATACGACTTGTACACACTACGATCGCGAAACTGATCCGAGAGGTTCTCCAACGCCGCATCAGTTTTCGCAACAACCAGCAGCCCTGACGTATCGCGATCGAGCCGGTGAACAATCCCCGGCCTCACCCCAGTTCCCGGCAGCTTTTGAAAATGGTACGCGAGCGCGTTCGCAAGCGTGCCTGAAGGCGTGCCCGCCGCAGGATGGACCACGAGACCAGCCGGCTTGTTTACCACCACCAGCGTCTCGTCTTCGTAAACAATATCGAGCGGAATATTTTCAGGCGTGAAGACGTCGGTCGGAGTCGCGACGAGCTCAACTTCAATCTCGTCTCCGTCGCGCAGCTTGTACGAAGGCTTCGCAATCTTGCCGTTCACAAGCACGTCTTCATTCTCAATGAGACGCTGCAAACGCGCGCGACTCCAGCCCTCGATCTGCGAGGCGAGATACGTGTCTAAACGAACGCCAACCTGATCCGGTCCAATCTTGAAACTGAGATCGCCATCAGCCATTGCGGCGTTCGAAATCTTTCATGAATGACACGAGCGCTTCGACGCCGGCGCGCGGGAACGCATTGTAGATCGACGCGCGAATGCCGCCGACGGATCGGTGTCCCTTCAAGCCGTCGAGTCCCTGCGCCGTTGCTTCCGAGACAAACTTTTTCTCGAGCTCTTCCGCAGGTAAACGCCAGGTGACATTCATCGTAGAACGACAATCGACGTCAGCATGGCCACGATAAAAATCCGTCGCATCGATCGCATCGTAAAGCAACTGCGCCTTCTCATCGTTCAGCTTCTCCATTCCCGCGAGGCCGCCCTGGTCCTGTAGCCACTTGCAAACCAGGTCCATGATGTAAATGCCCCACGTGTTTGGCGTGTTGTAGAGCGATTTATTTTGCACGTGAATGCCGTAGTCAAGCATCGTCGCCAGATTTTCGGGAATGCGCTGCAACAAATCATCACGAAGGATCACGAGCGTGACGCCGCTCGGTCCCATGTTCTTCTGCGCGCCCGCATAGATGAGCGCGTATTTATTGACGTCGAGCTCGCGCGAAAGAATGTCAGACGACGAGTCGACAACGAGTGGAACATCGCCGACGTTTGGCTCGCGTTTCCACTGCACGCCTTCGATCGTTTCATTGCTCGTGATATGAACGTACGCGGCGTGCGGGTTCAAACTGATCTCGTCGCGCGACGGCACACGAGTGAAACCACCGTCAGCCATCGTCGCGGCAACGTTCACGGCACCGACTTTTTTAGCTTCCTTGAGCGCCTTCTTGCCCCAGCTTCCGGTGAGAATGTAATCAGCGCTGCCGTCGGCGGGCAGAAAGTTCATCGGCACCATTGAAAACTGCAGACTCGCGCCGCCCTGTAAAAAAAGGATGTGATAGTTGGACGGAATTTTTAAGAGATCGCGCAGGCTCGCTTCGGTGCGATTGATGATCTCGTCGAATGTTTTCGAGCGGTGACTAATTTCCATCACCGACATGCCGACGCCCGGGAGACTAAGCATGTCGCGTTGCGCTTCTTCTAAAACCGGCACCGGCAACACCGCCGGCCCCGCGCTGAAGTTAAAGATTCGTTCCGTCATTTTTACTCCTCAAATCTCGATCGCAAAGCCTTTCCCGCGACCTTCGTCACCGTCGAGCGTGGCACGAAGCGTTCAGCTTCAACCATTAACCAGTTGGTCCAACCGGAAATCACTGTGGTCTTTTGCCGGTCGAGCCCGCGCAGCGCTGCGTCCACGACTTGTTCCGGCGTCTGAATCGTGCGCATCGGCGGTCGCTCCATCTTTGCAGATTCAAAAAAGTTTGTCTCAGTCACACCGGGGCACAGCGCCATCACAAAAATTCCGTGCAACCGATTCTCTTCCGCGATCGCTTCCGAAAACGAGAGGACAAACGCCTTTGTCGCAGCGTACGTCGCCATGTACGGAACAGCCTGAAAAGCCGCGGTCGAGGCGACGTTGATGATCGTGCCGCGCTTTCGTTCACGCATCGGACCGATAAAGCGATGCGTTAGATCGACCAAAGCCCTCACGTTCAACTGAATCATCTCGAGCTCGCGATTGAGATCGAGTTTTCCAAAGTCGCCCATCGAGCCGAAGCCGGCGTTGTTGATGAGCATGTCGATCTCGAGCTCGCGTTTCTTCGTCTCTTCAAACAACTGCACTCCAGCATCAGGTTGTTGCAGATCGAGCGCGATGTACTGTGCGCGAATACTGGTCAACCGTCCGAGCTCGTTGCAGAGTGCGATCAGCTTGTCTTCCGAGCGCGCGACCAGCAGCACGTTTCTCCCGCGTGCGGCGAGTTTTCTCGCAAAGGCGGCGCCGATTCCGGTCGATGCTCCAGTGATGAGGGTTGTGTTCATTTTCAAGAGTTTAGCCACAGATTACACGGATGACACGGATTAAATTCTTCTCTGTGACATCCGTGTAATCTGTGGCTAATGCAGTTCAAGCAAATCGAGCTCGATTATATCTGCGTTGCTTGCTTGAAGCTTGCTGAGGGTGTCTTTTGCGGGGGCGTTGTCGAGGTTGATGCGGGCCACCGCCGCTGCCGCGCCTTCAAACACGATATTTTCCATCTCCTGAACATTGATATGCTCGGCTTTGAGCGCCTCGAGCACGCCCGCAAGCACGCCGGGTCGATCGCGATGACGGACCACAAGCCGGTGCGTGGCGGGCGTTTGCCGCGCGAGATTCACAACGTTCGGCACCTTCCCGGTTTCTTTGAACTCTTTCACGATGCGCACAGTCTCTGCCGCGATCGCTTCCTGCGCCTGGTCCGTCGACGCGCCGATGTGATGCGTGCCGTAAAGTCCTTCTTCCTTCACGATCTCATCGTGAATCTCGCCAGTCGCGCTCGTCGGCTCAGCCGCATACACATCGGTGCCGACGCGTATGCCGCGGTTGCGCATCGCAGCGACGAGTGCTTGCTGATCGACGACTTCGCCGCGCGCTGTGTTGATGAAATAAGCACCCTCGTTCATCGCGTTGAAAAAGTCAGTACTAAGAAAATGCTTCGTCTCCGGAGTCAAAGCAACGTGAACGCTCGCGATGTCAGACGCGCTCGCAACCTCACGTGGCGACGCCTTCAACTCAACACCCAGCTCTGCCGCACGCTCCGGAGTCAAACTCCTGCTCCACGCAACCACAGGCATCCCAAACGCACGCGCGCGCGGAATCATTTCCTGACCAATCTTTCCGACGCCGACCAAACCGAGCGTGCGGCCAAACAGTCCGCGCGCTTTCGAAAACTCTTTCTTGTTCCACTCGCCGCGGCGCAATGTGACGACGTTGTCGGCGATGCGTCGATCGAGTGCGAGTATCAGCGCAAACGCGAGCTCGGCAACTGCGATCGAATTTTTGCCGGGACAGTTCGAAACATAGATCCCGCGTTTCGAAGCAGCGGACACGTCGATCGTGTTGTACCCGGCCCCAGCGCGCACGACCAGCTTCACTGGTCCAGCTTCGAGCATGGGTTCGGTAACTTTCGTCCCTCTCACCACAAGGACATCAGGCGCTTCCTTGCGAATCGCATCGACGAGCGCGTCGTCCTTCAAATCAGGTTGAAAAGAGATCTCGCAACCGAGCGACTCCAAGCCGTCCCGGCCTGATTGTTCGAATTTGTCTGCAATGAGCACTCGCATAATTAAATCGTGTGTATCAACAATCCGTCCCTTAGTTTCGGCTCGAACCACGTCGACTTCGGCGGCATGATTTCGTTCGCGTCAGAAACCATTAACAGTTCTTCGACCGTCGTCGGAAACATTGAAAACGCAACGGCAGCTTTGCCTTCGTTCACGAGGCGTTCGAGCTCTTTCGTGCCGCGCAGGCCGCCGATGAAGTCTACTCGCTTGTCAGTGCGAATATCTTTGATGCCGAGAATCGGATCGAGCAATCGGTCCTGAAGAATACTAACGTCGAGCATGGCTACCGTGCCGGTTGGCAGAGTGGCGGCGGGTGATTGTTGCAAACCGTACCACTTGCCACCGAGATACATGCTCCAGTGACCGCGCTTCGCCGGCTCCGGACTCGCGTTCTCACTGATCGTGAATTGTTCCTTTATCGCGTCTAGAAACTCTTGCTGCGAAAGACCGTTAAGATCGTGAACAGTGCGGTTGTAAGCAAGTATCTGCATCTGCGAGTCAGGGAAGATCACAGTCAGGAAATAGTTGTAATCCTCATTGCCGGTGTGCGCGAAGCTTTGTTGTTTCAACTCGGCGCGCGCTCGGCTCGCACTTGCCGCACGGTGATGACCGTCAGCGATGTAAAGCAGCGGCACTGATTCAAAACTCTTCACGAGCGATTCGGTTTGACTCAAACGCCAGATCGTGTGACGAACGCCGTCCGGTGCTGTCAGATCAAACAACGGCTCCGCGGCTGTAGCTGCTGAGACTTGTTCGTCAATTTCGGGACGTGCTCTGTAAGTTAGAAAAACCGGTCCTGTTTGCGCTTTCAACATGAGCATGTGGCGCGTGCGATCGTCTTCTTTGTCACGGCGCGTTCGTTCATGTTTGCGAATCGTGCCGTCGTCATATTCGTCAATCGAGGCGCAGGCCACGACGCCGATCTGCTCGTGATCGCCCATGATCAGGCGATAAAGATAGAGGCTTGGCTCGCTCTCTTTTTCGAGCGGCGCGTTGGCGATCAGTTTTTCAAAATTCTCGACTGCCTTTCGATAGACGATGTCGCTGTGAATGTCTGTGTCCGGCGGCAAGTCGATTTCCGGCCGCGATACGTGCAGGAAACTGAACGGATTTCCTTCGGCGAGCGCGCGAGCCTCGTCAGTGTTAACTACGTCGTACGGCACACTTGCCACTTCCTGGGCGCGCTCAGGTTGTGGACGCAAAGCACGAAAGGGACGAATGATCGCCACAGATCCTCCTGGTTATATGAGTTAGGCTGATGTGGTCTAAGACTAGCCGTTTAGGTGCGAAAACTCAAACTACGCTAGAATCAGCGCCGCACGGATGAACAAAATCGCGAAAACCATTCGACTCTTTTCACGTGGCGCGCGCAAGATCGTGACGCGGCCTGGCGAGGCGTGGCTGATGTTGCGGATGGCGTGGTGGGTCGCTGTGCTTTCTGCGATGGCGCGTTTTTATTCGTTGCCGCGCGCGCTCGAGATCGTGGCCGGGAAGCAGAAGCGTTCACAAGATGCTGTTGATCGAGAGGAATTGGCGCGCGCGATCGATTTACTTCTTTCCGCTGACGTCCTCGTGTTCAAGCCGATCTGTTGGAAGCGCGCCGCTGTTTTGCATCGATATCTATCGCGCAACGGCACAGCGACGAAGATCATTTTCGGTGTGCGGAATGAAAGCGGCGGCAAATTCGATGGCCACGCCTGGCTCGAGGCAGACGGCCAGCCCATCCTTGAAAAAGACCCTCCGAATTACGTCGTTACTTACAGTTTTCCTTAACGCGGCCCATGGTTGGACACGGTCAGTACCACCTGCGGTAGCGGGTGGGTGCGTAGCTGTTCTCAACACAAGCGTGATGGCTGTGCACCCACCCGCTACCGCAGGTGGTACTGACCGTGTCCAACCATGACGCGGATAGCCACGCAGATAAAAAAGGAGAGGCGCGTGTGCACCTCTCCCTTTTTATGTTTACTGGATCAGCGTTACGGCAGGGCTTCGACGTTGAAGAAGAATTTAAAGCTTCCTGTTTGCTGAATGCCAAGCAGGAATCGTACGTCGATACTCGCGCCATTTGCTATCGGCGTCGCCAGCGTTACCGTTCCAGCCGACATCGACGAATTAAATCCGCCACCGTTTGGCTGTGATGGAGGTTGCTCAAGCGTGGTTCCATTAACAGTCACGTTGCTGGTGCCACTGCCGCACGGTGGACGGTCAACGGTAACTACAACGCTCGTGGAAGTTCGCGGTCGCAAGTCGGCAATGCCGCTCGGAGCCGGAAACGTCGTCAGGTCAACCACGCGGAAACGCAAGCGAGTCACGTTTCCTCCAGTGTTATTAACCACGCTCCTGCGGATATCCAACGTACCAAAGGTGGAGTTGTTGGGCGGATCCGACGTGAAGTCGCGAACGCGATTCGGCGGAGACGCTGGAGCGACACAAATGTCGAGCAGATTCACTGCGAATGAGGCATTCCGCTCGATTGGCGAGCTCAGGTTCTCTGGTCCAGGCGCACCGAGGCGTTGACCTGCACCTGCCGACGTGCCGTTGGTATCGACGAACACGAAGTCAGCAGCGTTGTTGTTTGTATCTTTGAGATTTCCACCGGTCGGGCAAGCGCCGAACGTGGTGATCGAGCCGCCCTTGCCGCAGTTATCACGATAGAACGAGTAATTGATTGAGAAAGGAACCAGTGCGGGATATCCCGTGCCTTCCTTGTAGGTCGTGTTTGCTTCGGAGGTTGAGCCGACCGCGTCAATACGGTTTGCCAGGGTGAAGTCGGCTGCAATACTGGTATTGAAGATCGCAATACCCGCATTGTCAGGAATGTCAGTCGTGTAGGTGGCATCGCCCGTGGCGGTAGTCCCGTTACCTGCGGGATAAGAAGCCAGGCTATATCCAACACTGTTGACACACAGATAATGCCCCCTATTGGGGATAACTGTGCCGTTAGGTATAACGCAGCGGGCTACACCGTTCGAGGCTGCTACGGCATACCCGGTTCCGCCACCGGCTGCGACAGTGTGGTCGGCGCCGCTCACGTTTGCGATTTCAATAAACTCATCGTTCGCGCCATTGGGACCACGAACGCGGAATTCGGAAATAACGAGTTGACCTGCCGAAGCAACGTTGGCCGGCGGATCGTCAGTGGGCAAAATGTGAATTGAGGGAGTTTTCTCGACTGATACGCCTCGTCTTGGGCTTACAATCGGCTCAGCAGCCATCGGCGTAATACTGGAAATTGCGCTCGGCAAAGCAACTGTTTGCGGCGCGTAGGTGCCCAAAACTATAAAACTATTGTTAGCGGCTTTTTTCTTCCTGGTTTTCTTTGATTTGGTTTGAGACTTTGCGGTCTTGCTCGTCTCGGAACTACTCGCGGCCGGATCTTGGCTTTGGGTCGCGGGGCCGCCGGCAAAGGCGACTTGCGAGATCCCAACGGCCATTACAATTAGGCCAGCGAAGACCACGGGTCCCCGTAATGACTTAGACATTCCTGTATTCTCCTTTAAAGGTGGGCCCACCATGTTCAGTGTGGCGTTCGCCACCGTACCACGCCTTTTTGAAACCAGTCAACGAAATTAAACATGCAAATGTATGTTTATGTACGAATTACGGTAGTTGATAGGACCAGTTAAACACTCGATTTGAAGAGCTTTCGGCGGTCCCAGTTGACGAAGATCACGTACATCAGGAGCTGGTGTGGAAAGCCGATGTTCATTAAGGGGACTGTTGCAACGTGAAAAACAAACCCGATTCCGAGGATCAACCAGCGCAGGCGACGAAAGAAGATTGCGAGCGGAAAGAGTAGCTCCCAGACGAGTATGAACCCGACCGCATATGGCAGGTATTCCCGCACCTGCGGCAACCAGAACGCACCTCGGAAAGCGGTGTCGTGCAGGTTATCGAGCGAATGAAAGATCGCGAGGGCCGGCAGATTGTCTGCGCTTAAGTAGTTCCATCCAGCAACACGGAGCTTGATCAGTGCAGAGCTGAAATAAGCCCACGCCAGCAACAATTGCATCAGCAGAATCGGGTACGCGCAGGCAAAAGCGGGTCGTTGCGGGGCGGTTTTGCTTAGCCGCCCGTCGATCGAGAACGCGTCGCCGCACGGAGTGAACGCGATCACCACGAGGAAGTAGATGGCGATCATCTCGTCATGATTGAAGTGGCCGAAGCTACGCAGCAGGCCCTGATAGAACAACACCAGCAACAGCGTAGTCTTTGTGGAGACGACGGTGAATAGTCCGGCTGTGCTCAAGACGAGCGACAGCAGCATCAGCGTTTTCAGTGTCAGCATTCCGCGCTGTGTCTGTAGCGCGTCGAAGAAGCTCCACGGTAAAAACTTCATCACGCCGGTGGGCCGAAGGATCGTGGGCGGAAGCGAACCGAGTGCTGAGTAGGAAGTGACGACGGTGTCAAAAAGAAAAATGCCGTGCACGAAGAAACGCACGACACCAAGCGCAAAAGGACTCGCGGGAACGACGCGATTTACAATTCCTTGCGCCACGATTCTATAAACTTATCGTAGTCAGCATAACGACCACTTTCCCAGCGATACATATCGAGTCGCATCGCTTTGAGCCGCTTTGGTGACGATTCCGGCTCGCGCTTGTTGTAGATGTTGCCCCACGCCTGGAGTAGATCCGTAATGCGCGCGCCGGGTGGAAGGTTCTCGATGCCGCCGAATTGACGCAGCATCTCTTCGTTTCGTGGGTGAATCGTTTTCAGCTTGAACGCCTGGTTGTCGATCGTGGCGTTGACCATGGTCCAATTGCGGCTGTAGAGCGCGTTGGTCAACTGGATCGCGGCAACGTCGATCGTCTCTCCGGAAACTGTTTCGCCGCGCAGGATGCAGTAACTGCGACCGCGCTCGAGATCTCCACCCGCCATCATCACGTTCCACGCCGCGATGGGATAAAGATTGCGCACCGCAAGGAAGGCCCAGAACAGTGGCAGAAAAAGGGCGGCCGTGAGAATGGCGTACTTAACGGCCAGGCGCTTTGCAGCGTGGTCAGCTTGCGCCCAGGAGTTTGTAAGTTTGGAAATTATCGACAATGCGCTGCACGCTTGATGTGGCTTTGTCAGCCGCGATTTCGTAAGTTGAAGTGATGTCGGCGACGATCTCGCCCATCGACTTGCCTTTTTCGAGGCCCTTCCAGACGACCATCGCCGTCTCGTTCAGTTGATAGTATTTTTTCGTGTTGAGATCTACGAGTATGCCCTCGCCGCCGTCGAAGTCTGTGGCGACAACGTGTTTGCCTGGCCTTAGTTCGTTCATGATTATTTCACGGGTTCGAGTTTCGCTTCTGTTCCAGCAGTCGATAAGGCTCCCCTGCCCATCGCTCGCTCATTTCGCGTGCCGTGTTGGAAGCGAGTTGTTGTTTTGCGTCTACGTCGTCGACAAACGCGCGCGTGCCGGAAACTTCTTTTGAGTAAACCTTACTCGTGCGCGCGATCGTCTCCAGTTCCTCACTTGAGAGACTGACGTTGAAAAAGTTCAATACGCTTGCGATTACGGGTACAGACAGTTGATTGTAATTAAGCAACATGCTGTTCGCGTTCGCAAGCTTGAGCGCGGTTGAGTAAAAACTTCCGATAGTTCGCGCGCACAGTTCTTCGAGGTTCATCTCGCCGGCATCGCCGATTATCGAAGACAGTACGCGGCGATCTTTATCGATGAGCCACGGTGGCACGTCTCGCATGTTTGAGACGATCGTTTCGACCGGATCTCTGTAAAGGAAAAGCCAGGGCACGGCAGGCCAGATGCGTTTGATACGTTCGAGCTGAGCAAAGCTGCAACACGCAAACTTGATGAAGAGATGTCGCTCTTTGCCAGTGCGACGTTGGGCGAGTGCGTGGACCACGCCGCGCAGGAAGACTGAGTAGAGTGATTCTTTGACGGGGTTGTCAGCGTCGGTGATGAAGCGAGCGATCAGTTTATCGATCGCGTTTGCCTCGGAGAGAACGATCGAGTTGGAGACAGCGCGACACGCATTGGCGACGAGCGTTGAGCCGCAACGTGACGAGTGAAAAATAAAACCCGTTGGATCGACGCTCTCTAACTGCTTCTCCAATTGCAGCAGAACATCAAACTCCGTAAATCGCTCAGCTCGATTCTCTCTTCTAGCCCGCTCGACTGTTTGCTGGAAGAACGGCTCGGTCAGGTTAATACCGAACATCTCCATCCACACCAACCCCGGCCGCCCGTCAACAACAACAGCATCCACCGGCAACCAGCCCTTTAAATCCGTGCTTTGATCCGCATTCATCCGTGGCTAAATACTCCTCAATGCCAGGGAATCTTCCCGAAGCTTTGCAGGCAGAACATACACGGCGAGCCGATATAAACGTCGGGCGTGTGTAGTGCGGCGAGTGCGTCCTTCCTTCGTTGCAACTGCGCCGCAGCCAATGTCTTAAATTTCTCATACGCTGAAGCGAACGACTCGACATTCAGATCTGCAACAACGTCAAGTTCTTCGTTGGCGCCACGAAAACCGGAAAGATTGCAGCACAGCGACAGCCGTCCACGATAATCGATGTTCATGCTCACACCCGCGAGCGGCGCGCAGGGTGGGCGCGTGTCGTCGATATTGTAATAACCAACATCGATGCCGATATTCATCTTGAAGATGCGCGAGAGAATCGCGATCTCCTGTTCGGCGGCGCGCTGCTCGTCAAGGTTCAACGCCGAATCGTCTGCCACAGCATTCGAAGTCGGCATCACGTGTACGAAGTTCAACGAAGCCGCTCCCATTCGCGCTGCGAAGATCGCGATCTGCTCGAGTTGGTCCACCAGGTCGCGGCGCATCACGATCTTGATCCCGAAAGGCAGCTTCGACATGTAGCAACGAGTGAACGCACGCACCAAACGATCGAACGATCCATTTCCACGCCAGCGATCGTGATCTTCGCGCGTGACGCCGTCGAGACTAAACGCCACATGCGACAAAGCTGCACGGTTGGCTTGGAGCGCGGGCCAGACGCGTTCGAAGTGCCAGCCGTTGGTGACAAAACTGACAGTCGCCCCAGCGTCGCCGATGATGCGAAGTGTTTCAGCGAACTCGGGATGGAGCGTGGGTTCACCGCCAGTGAAACTTATCCGCGTCACACTAGCTGCCTCACGCGCCTCGTCGATAACGCGTCGTAGAAGATCGAGAGGGAAGAATTCGGCGTGTGAGCTGTAGAGGTTTTCGTCGGAGCGAAAGCAGTAGCTACAGTGAAGATTGCAGATGTTGGCCAGTTCCACGCTCAAACGTCGTGGGCCATAATCGTCCAAAGCAGTTTCAGAAAAGTTAGCCACAAAAAGGCACAAAAACACAAAATCAAGAAAGAGAGAAGAACGACGCTGCAAAACCGGGCGCTAACAGATCGCGGCCGGCTGAGAGATCAAAACCACGCGCCTGACGGGCGAGCGAGGAAAGTAGCTCCAGGTTGCTGCCGGCAACGGATCGATCATAGGTGGCCCACGGGCACGCTGTAATCAAACGCATCATGGTCTCAGCCTGCGTCAGCTTACTGAGTTGTGATCGCGATTCGCCATTCAGACTTATGAAAAGCAAAACGCCAGGATTAGCCTGGTCCACTCGGTTCGATCCCAAAGGCTCAAAACAGCGCTTAAACTGCGCGCCCGCTTCACTGATTGCAAAGAAACTGCGAAAGCCTCGCGCCTCAACCGCGCCATCCTTTAAACTCAACAACAACTCATCATCAGACAAGTACGACCAGCCTGACTGCACTAACTGCAACGTCAGCTTAGACTTTCCACTGCCCGACGGTCCAATGATCAGTACGCCCTTCCCACTCTGAGGTTCAACCACGCCTGCGCTATGCAGATCAAACAGCCCGAATCGTCTCAACGCCGCACACACTGCAAACGAAGCAGCCCTGCCGAACAAAGGATCTCCCAACCGGGGCAACTCACGAAACGAAACTTTAACTGAAACCGTGCCGCCGTTTTCGAGATGGACCACTGGCCCACCAAGCTCGAGATAAAGCCCGGCTCCATCGGTGTAACACTTTCCGCCGTCAGCGATTTCGAACGAATCGAGCTCGCGCGGGATTCGCTGCGGCAATGCTTCGCAGGAGAAACTAATCTGAATGTCAGGTGATCTATCGGGAAGGGAGACTGGAGTGAGTTGCCATCCTGCAAAGAGGCCTACGATTAGGTTACGTAGTTCGAGGTTAAGACTCTCGATAAATAACAACCGACCGGCAACCGAGTAAAAAGCCTGGGACGCCGGCCGGTCAAAGACCTGAATAGATTCCATGCAACCCGAAACTTCTATTGCTAGTTGGTTGCGCCGCTAGTCGCAGATTGAAAGAACGTGGTTGCCTCAAGAACATCAACCGGAACCGAGATTGCCGGTTCGACAAACACCTTCTTAATCTCGCTGCTCTCACCGCTCCCATTGTGCGAACCAGCGATTTCTTCGTTATTAATAATCTCGTTTTGCTTAGCCAAGTTCAGCTGCCTCCTCGGGTAATTTGCTAACTATATGGTCTCGATCGAGTGATGGCAACATAAAAGTTGGCCCAACATTCCGATCGCCGATCTTTGTACTGCGAAATTCTACTGAGTCGCTTTGGGCGGTTCAGCAAGAACTATTCGTAAGGCTCGTCGTTCGGCGTGTGTAAGATCGGCCCGTACATAAAGCCGAATTTGGGGGGACAGCTGCCGGACTACATCTTCGACTGGGAGTCTTGAGATTTCGGCATCAATTACCGTCGCAACATTCTGATCCTGAATATCCACTGGTATACCAAGTTCTTCACCAATCTTCAGCAGCACCAAAGCCACCGGCTGCTTCTTTGCCTTAACAGACAATAAATTATCTTTGAACTGAATCCGAAGCGGTTGTTCCTCGAGCTTCTTCTTCTCGTCTTCACTCTCTGGCTCAACTCCGTCTTCAGTGTTGCCTTCGATCAGCATCGATTGCGTAGCTCCGTTTATGACCGAGGTCAACGGCGGCTCGCCCTGGTTAGTGTCGAAGAGGTAGATGCCGAGTGGTTTTGGTTGCGCGCCGGAGCCGGTATCGATCTCGTAATCGATGTAAACAGTCGGCGACATCAACTGCAACGCCGGTTCGAGCGTCAGCTCGCTGAATTCGAGCGTCACGATCTCGTTCTGTCGTTCTGGTCCAAGAAAGACGGGAACTTTCAATTGCTTCGAAAGCTCTTGCGCCACTTCTGACATCTTCGCCTTCTCGGCTTTCAAAGAGATGTTCAGGATCGGGTTCTTCCTGGTTTTTATGGAGTAGGGCAGCTTGGCGGCTGGTTTTGCGTCTGCAGGTTTTTGGGTCTGCTTCGTGTCAGTTTCGGAAGTGGTGGGCTTCTGCGCGAGTGAGGTCGTGAACAGCGCGAGACAGACCATGACGGTCAAAGTAATACCCCTCGCATAGTGACACAAACCTCTGCGGTTCAACTTTTTCGTATCCTTTTTCCTGCGTAGTTGAGCGGGTTTGCTCCGGCGACTGACCACGCCTCCCGTTGCTGGAAAACTAACACGTGCAAATAAATACGTCAAATTTTCGTACGAAATAGACGAAAAGGACGCGTGAGGTAATACGCAAAACTCAAGCTGGGCGGGAGCGAGCGAGATCCCAGATCGCTGTCCGTGGGGCGAAGCATATAAAGAAGATAACGAGCACGCGCGCTGAGCGTTTTCCGCACCCCGATGTTGTATTTGAAAATCTCGCGCGACGTGGCCGGCACGTGCGTTGGACCGTTGAAGAGATGTTGGATGATGTTGTCAGCGAGCGTCGACAAACGTTGATCTGCTTCACAGCGTTGCTTCACTTCAGCGGGAACGGGCGCGTCGAGGAGTCGTTGCGCGAGATGCACGCCGAGCAGAAACATGCGCTCAGTGTCGGCGATTGCAGCGCGTTCGAGGAGCGCGGTCCAGTTCAGCGGTTGTCTTGCAATCAGTTCGGCGATGTCACAGATCCAGGCGAGCCGTTCCCAAAGATGACGCGAGCCATGCACGCACAATGAGAAAAGCAGATCCTCAGCCGAAAAAGTTTTGACTGGCGTGCCGTCAAGATCGAGTGTGATGAGATCCTGCCAGAGGCGTTCGCCGTTCACGGTTGATGCGAAGAGATGCGGGGCGACTTCCCAGTGCAGCTCGATAATCAAGCGGTGATTGTCGCGTGAGAACTGCATGTTGTGTTGCGTGTGCAGCAACATTTCCTGCTGGTCCAATGAGAGTGATTTGGATGGTTTGTAACCTTCGCGGAGGAGGATGTTGCGTGCTTTGAGCACGTCAGATTTCTTGACTATCACGTCGAGATCGACGAAGCGACGCAACGCGATGTCGCCGTAAGCGAAGAGAGCGAGGACGGGACCTTTGTAAGGGATCGCCTCGATGCCTTCGTCACGGAATAACTTAATCAGGCGGCAGAGCTCGGCGGTGAGTAGCGTGTTACGTGCTGAGTTTTCGAAGTAGTGCTTCTTGAGTTTGCTCAGAAACTGCGGCGGTACGAGATCTGATGCATGTTGCTGAAGCTGAACATAGACGAGCGGAACGATCGAGTGCCGCCGCGCGAGCTGAAACACATATTCCCAATCAACATCACCCGCACTCGTCCGCGCACAACAAAGCAATAAATCAGCCGCGGATTTACGCGGATAAACGCGGATCTGATCCGCGTTCATCTGTGTAAATCCGCGGCTAAAACTCTTACTCATTGACCTTGAGCACGGCGAGGAAGGCTTCTTGCGGGATCTCGACGCGGCCCACTTTCTTCATCCGCTTCTTGCCTTCTTTCTGCTTCTCGAGGAGCTTGCGTTTGCGCGTGATGTCGCCGCCGTAACACTTCGCGATTACGTTCTTGCCGAGCGCCTTCACCGTCTCACGCGCGATCACTTTGTTTCCTATCGCGGCCTGAATCGGCACCTCGAACAGTTGTCGCGGAATTAGCTGTTTCATCTTCTCAGCCAGCACACGCCCCTTTTGCTGCGCGGTGCTGCGATGCAGAATTAACGACAACGCATCAACCGGTTCGCCTGCCACGAGCACATCGAGCTTCACGAGATCACTTTCCCAGTAACCCGCAAGGTTGTAATCGAGCGACGCATAACCACGCGACACCGATTTCAATCGATCATAAAAATCCAGCACGATCTCATTCAGCGGCAGCTCATACGTGAGCATTACGCGATTCGACGTGATGTACTCAAAACCTTTTTGCAGCCCGCGCTTCTCTTCAAGCAACGGAAGAATGCCGCCGAGATGTTCATCCGGCGTGAGAATCACTGCGCGAATCACCGGCTCTTCGATCTTCGCGATGCGACCCGGATCGGGCATCTTCGCCGGTGAATCGATCTCGAGAACCTGGCCGTCCGTCGTTGTCACCACATAACGCACGCCGGGCGCAGTCGTGATGAGATCGAGATTAAACTCACGCTCCAATCGCTCCTGCACGATCTCCATGTGCAGCAAACCGAGAAAGCCACAGCGAAACCCGAAACCCAGCGCCGCCGACGACTCAGGCTCGTAAAAGAACGACGCATCGTTGAGCCGCAACTTGTCGAGCGCATCGCGCAACTCTTCGTATTGGGCCGTGTCCACCGGATACAAACCGGCAAACACCATCGGCTTGATCTCCTGGTAACCCGGAAACGGTTCTTTCGTCGGCCGCGCAGCTTCAGTCACGGTGTCGCCTATCTGCACGTCAGCGACAGCCTTGATCGATGCGGTGAGAAAACCGACTTCGCCGACGCTCAGATGATCGATCGGCGTTGGCGTTGGTCGATTAACGCCGAGCGTTTCCACCTGATAGTCGCGATACGCATTGAAGAAACGGATCTTCATGCCGGGACGAATCGTGCCATCGATCACGCGAAACAGAACGATCACGCCGCGGTACGAGTCGTACCACGAATCGAAGATCAACGCTTTGAGCGGCGCGGTCGGATCGCCTTTCGGTGGCGGAACGTCGCGCACGATCGCTTCGAGCACTTCGCTCACGCCCTGACCGGTTTTCGCACTGGTGAGGATCGCATTGTGAGTCTCGAGACCGATGAAGTGCTCGATCTCTTCGATCGCTTTTTCAGGCTCTGCGCCCGGCAAGTCGATCTTATTGATCACCGGAATCAGCTCGAGGTTGTTTTCAATGGCGAGGTAAGTATTCGCGAGTGTCTGTGCTTCAACGCCCTGCGAAGCGTCAACGATCAACAACGCGCCTTCACACGCCGAAAGCGATCGTGAGACTTCATATGAGAAATCGACGTGACCTGGCGTGTCGATCAGATTGAGCACATACCGCTCGCCGTTCTGCGCTTTGTAATCCAGCCTGACAGCGTGCGCTTTGATCGTGATGCCACGCTCGCGCTCGAGGTCCATGTTGTCGAGCACCTGGTTTTCCATCTCGCGTTCAGACAGAGCTCCGGTGAGCTCAAGCAGGCGGTCGGCGAGTGTCGACTTACCGTGATCGATATGAGCGATGATCGAGAAATTGCGAATTCGCGAAGGATCCATCTTTGCTAAAACTTATTCTATGTGCGCGTTAATGTAAGCACGCGCTTTTTCCTGTGTATTGATCGTACCGATGAACTCACGGTTGCGTATCGACCAGCTAACCTGCTGAACGACGAAATCCTGATAGTTATCGCCCGGGGTGAAGTCGTCTTCCATTATTCCGATCTTAACCGATATACGTCGCAGCAACTCCTGGTCACCAACGACGAGTCCGGCTGCATACAGCTTGTGCTTGTCGTCGTCAGACATTGAAGACGATGAAGTTGAAGACGAGTTAGAGTTAGACGAGTTGTCGTTGTCGTTCTTGTTCGTCGTGAAATCTGAATTGTCATTCGAATTGGAATTGCGATTTGTGCTGACGTTGAAATTGTAGTTGCGATTGGTTGCGGCGCTTCTCATGAAGTAATAAATCAGACCGCCGGCGATCGCGACCACAATCAAACCCAAACAGCCTGCGCCACCACAACCGAGAGCAATCTTCTGATTTCGATTCATTCTTTTCCCTCAGAAATAGAGTTAGCCACAAAAAGGCACAAAATCACAGAAAACAGACGAGATTATTTAATATTCTTCATCCAGGCGACGCAGCGCGCCAGGTGATCGTGCATGGTTCGAGCGTCGTCTTTATGAATATCGCCGTGACCGGGCAACACCCACTCAAATTCGTAACTCAGAAGTTTTTCCATCGAGCGCGTTTGCTCGGGCCACGAGTACCACGACACGCTGCGAAACGCCGTCAACGTTCGGCGTGAAGGTGACCAGGCGAGATGATCGCCGGTAAAGAGAAACTTGTTGCGATAAAGAAAGACGACGTGACCACGTGTGTGTCCCGGCGTGGGAATCACGAGCAGATCGTCGTCGAGTTGCACCGGTTCTTCGCCGCGAATTACATGTTCGACACCGAGCCGGTTCGCGCCGTCGTCAGCATGCATCAGTCTTTCGCAGTTGAATCGATCGCGAAACAACTTGTGCGCGGCAACGTCGTCTTTGTGCGTGAGCAGCATTTGACTGACGCCGCCCATCGCTTCGATCTGCTTCACGAGTTGACTCGCAAACCTTGGCGAGTCGATCAGGATGTTGCCGCCTTCACTTTCGGGGCGGACGATCAAATAACTCCAGGCGCCGAAGCTGTCTTCTGAAGTGAAGCCGCAGAAGTAAACGTTGTCTTCGAGCAGCATCGGAAACGCGTCGATGCCGAGATGCGCGTCGTGTCTTTCGATCGCGCCGATCGAGCCGGTCGGACACGCGACGAGGGCCATCATTGCGAGCTGTGTCTCATCGTCTGTATCGGGTTGGTGGTAGACGCTGCATTGGTCGCCGTGATCGCGAAAGATCATGGGCGCGAGTTGACTACACGTGTCGCAATCGATGCACGTGGAGTCAACAAAGAAGTCGCCAGGGACATTCTCAGGTAAACGTTGTTGCAGGCTCGCCACGAAGACATAGTAGCCACAAAAAGGCACAAAAGTCACAAAAGCCAAAACCTGAATTCAGCTTTTGTGACTTTTGTGCCCTTAGTTTTGTGCCTTTTGTGTACTAAAGATCGTACTCGTTGATTAGGCGATGTAAGTATGATCTGCTGATCCCCAGCTTCTTCGCGGCGGCGACTTTGTTGCCCTCAGACTGCAACGCGCTCTTGATCATGCGGCGCTTGAGGGCCTCGACGGCGCCTTCCAGAGTGCTCTCGTCACCGGGCGTTGTTCCCGGCAAGACGCGCAGCATTTTCTCCGGTACAAACTCCAGTCCGAGCGGCGAACTGCTGCTGAGCACAACCAACCGCTCGATCAAATTCTCAAGCTCGCGCACGTTCCCCGGCCAGTGATACTCGAGCAGGACTTCAACCAGCGCTGGCTCAAGCTCCGGTGTCGACTGCCCATACTTCTGCGCCGACTTCGCGGCAAAGTGCGCCGCGAGGATCGGAATGTCGTCAGGACGCTCACGCAGCGGCGGCAACACGAGCGGCACCACATTCAGCCGGAAAAACAGATCCTGCCTGAACCGGTTTGCCGCCACTTCCTTCTCGAGATCTCTATTAGTTGCAGCAATCAATCGTATGTCGACGGTTAAAGTCTTCGTCCCACCGACGCGCTCAAACTCACGCTCCTGCAACACACGCAACAGCTTCACCTGCACCCCGGCACTCAAGTCGCCAATCTCGTCGAGAAAGAGTGTGCCACCGTCAGCAAGCTCGAAGCGGCCTTTGTGACTTTGCGTCGCGTTTGTAAACGCGCCCTTTTCGTGACCAAACAGCTCCGACTCGATCAACGCCTCAGGCAGCGCCGCACAACTCACGGCCACAAATGGTCCATTCGCCCGTGGACTCTCCTGATGAATCGCGCGCGCCAGCATCTCTTTGCCGGTGCCATTCTCGCCGCTCAACAACACCGTCGCGCTCGTTGCCGCAACTGACCGCGCCTGCTTCAACACTCGTTCGAGCGCCTGGCTTGTTCCCGTCAAATGTGCGAACCCCGGCGGCCGTGACAACTCTTCACGCAATCGTCGATTCTCGATCTCCAGTGTCCGCATGCGCGCGGCCTGGTTGACGATGTGCAACAACTCCGCCGGATCGAGTGGCTTCTCAAAGAACCCGTACGCCCCACGCCGCACAGCCTCCAGCGCGGCGCGTTTCGAATCGCTGCCGGTAATCACCACGACTTGCAAAGGCGGATCCTGCGCACGCGCGACGTCGATCAACGCGAGTCCCTCGGCGATGTCGTCAATGTGTGGAGGCAAATGCAGATCGCTAACAACAACATCGATCACTTCGTTGTTCATTTGCGTACACGCTTCGTCGCGAGACGACGCTTGCAGCACTTGATAATCGGAGGTTAAAGCCCAGAAAAGACCGCTACGCACTGCGTCGTCGTCATCGACAACCAGTACGGTGCCTTTAGGGTAGGATTGGTGGGTCATCTTTTCCTACAAAATCGGTTTCCGCAGAACAGCTCGGGCGCACACGTATGCCTGACGTTATTTCCTGGGCAGCACTGCAGAGGAACGGGCGTAATCGGTATGCCTGGTGGAAGGGCTTTGCCGCACCCTTCTTAATTACGCCGGTCGTGTGGAATCGATGGTAGCACGACGCGAAATGTGGTTCCAGCGCCTTCGACTGAATCTACCTCGATCGACCCGCCACTCGCTCTGAGCACTTCACGACAAGTGTATAGCCCGAGACCGATGCCGGTTCTCTTTGTCGTGGCGAATGGACGAAAGAGTCGAGTGTCGATGAACTGTCGAGACATTCCGCGGCCAGTGTCGCTAACGGCGAACATCGGCGCGCCGTTCGCAGTCTGGCCAGCTTCGATCGTGAGCGTGCCGCCTTTCTCTGTCATAGCTTCGAGAGCGTTGAGGACCAGGTTCTCGAGCACTTCTTCAACACGCGCCGCATCGGCGAGTGCATAAAGGTTCGGTGGCAGTCGCGTAACAATCGAATGTTTGCTGCGCTGAGGTTCGGCCGTGATTGTGATGACGCGTTGAATGATCGGAATGAGATCGACGTTTGTGGGTCGCTTGTGTTCACCACTGAGACTGGTCATCGGACGTGAAAGCCGGGCCACGAGCGCTTTCAGTTTATTAGTCGCGCTGGTGAGTCCTTTTAAAGCATCGGCGCGGAATTGAGGGTTATCGAAATGACGCTCCATGTTACCGACAGTCAACGACAGACCTTCGATCGCATTTTTCAGATCGTGCGTGAGCATGGCTGAGAGACGCATGAACGACTCAAACTGTCGCGTCTCTTCTTCGCGTGCGATTTGAGCGCGCAACTGGTCTGTAACGACGTTGATGTTGTCAGCGAGACTGCGAAAGTCGTCACTCGATTCCAGCAGGATGCGACGGTTGAACTCGCCTTTTGCGATTGCCGATACGTCTGCCGATACCTGTTCGATACCTTTCGATCTGCTTTGCACATGCTGGTCGAGAAGAAACGAGGCGCCCGCGGCAAACAGCAATGCCAAAACCAATCCGGCGATTCCCCATCGATGCGCGCTCGAAAGCGCTGCAGATCGATCGCGCGCAACCGCTACGGCGACGTTCAACTGCGGCAGCGGTGAGTATGCTGCGAGATACGAGCCGGCTGGTGACTTAAACTCACGAACGCCGCTGTCGTTGTTTGTCATGGCGTTCGCGATCGTGTTGAAGCCTGGCAGTGCCTGGTTGATTTGGAGATCCTTGAGTGAGCGATTCGAGTGATAGACGATCTTTCCGGATCGGTCCACCGCCATGACCATCAATTGACTCGACTTACTTTCCAGGCCGCGCGCGGCGCTGGCAAACATGTTGTCGAGACTGAGTATGCCAATGACCGCCCCGATGTTGCTTGTGCCTTTCTCGTCGTGGATGGGGGCTGAGTATTCGTTGGTTTTGCCGGCGGTGTCGAGCCTTTCGAGTGTAACGTTACCCTGCGTTTCCCAAACGTGCGGATCGGGCTCTTTGACTTCGCTCCCGTGATTGTCATCACGCGTGGTCCAATCGCCCTCGCCTCGTCGAAATGCGAAAGGGTGACGGTCGCGATTGAATATCGTCAGACTGTCAAACTCTCTCATCGGCGGCAGCGCCTTCAACCACAGAAACAATCCCTGCGGATAAACGTCCCTCCGCTCTTTGTCTGAGACGATCTCCTGCACCTCTGCCAGCATGCTCAGACGAAGAACGTCGCTCTTCCGTGCGCGAAGCTCCGCGTCAACAGCGACATTGAAGGCATGCAGATCGTTCTCCACGATCGCGCCGGCGGTTGAATCGACGCTGCGCAGTCCGTTCCAGTAGTTGAGTCCGGCGAGCAGCAGAAGAGGTATGGCGCAGAGACATGAGTAGGTGAGAAAGGGTTTGCGGCGAGTCATCTTCTCAAGCTGGCTTGCGGCCGAATTCGTTCAGCAGCGGCGCGAGCGTCTCAATAATCTGATCGTGAGAAATACTGTTGCTGGCGACCAGCCCATTGCGATTTTGGACGTCAGGAACGTTGTAGTTCAAAGGATAACCGAAAAGATCGGTCATGCGCCCGCCCGCCTCCGTCAGGATGACTTCGGGCGCGCACGTGTCCCACTGCTTGGTGCGCCCTGACAGGTGGATGTAAACGTCGCACTGTTGCTCGATGATCAGGCCGATCTTGATTCCCACTGAGCCACGTTGAACTTCGTCCTTGAAGCCGAAGCGCGTGACGACCTGGTTCATGCGTGGGCTGCGGTGAGAGCGGCTCGCGGCCAAACGCATTTCAGAAAGGTTTTTCTTTTCCGAAACTTTTGCTTGTTCGGATTCGAAATCTGGACGCTCGATCCATGTTCCGCCGCCACTAACGGCGCGATAAAGCACGCCAGGCAGCGGTTGATAGACCACGCCGAGAACGCATTGGCCATTTTCAGCGAGGCCGATCTGGACCGCGAAATCGCCGTTGCCGTCGATGAAGCCGTTTGTGCCGTCGAGCGGATCGACCATCCACACGCGCGACTTTTTGAGTCGGCGTTCCGTGTCGACCGATTCTTCCGCGAGGATGCCATCATCGGGAAATTCCCGTTTCAAGCCGGTGACGATCAGTTCGTTGGCGATCATGTCAGCCTGGGTAACAGGCTCGCTGTCGTCGGCATAGTTTTTCTGTTTGACATGAAGCGGACCATCGTAGTGCTCGAGGATCGCAGCGCCCGCCACGCGCGCCAACTCGCACGCGACGCGCAGCTCGTGATCGTACGTTTTAGTTTCTGGAGTGGTCATGTCTCAAACGAAAATTCTCACGCGGCGGCGCAGCGGCGCAAAGAAAGCTTTCTTACGCTGCGTCGTTGCGCTGCTGCGTGAGTAATTCTGCCGCGTCGCGAACGGCCGCAACAGTTTCATCGATGTCGGCTTTCGTCGTCCGAAAGTTCGTGATGCAGGCGCGCAAGGCGAATTTCCCATTCACTGTCGCATTAGACAAGTACGCGCGGCCGCCCTTCTGCACTGTTTCCATGATGCGTTCATTCAGATGATCCAATTCCGCATCACTCGCGACATATCGAAAACAACAGATACTCAATTCCACCGGCGCCAACAACTCTAAATCATCAGCCTCCGAAACCAACTCTCCAAGGTACGCCGCAAGTGCGATATCTTCACTGATCGCTGCAGCAATACGTCGACTACCGTAATACTGCAACGTCATCCAAACCTTCAGCGCCCGGAAACGTCGCGACAACTCCACACCATAATCCCAAAACGCAAAAGCCTCCTCGTCAGCGTAGCCATGAGTTTTGATGTAGTCGGCGTCTTCCGTGCTGAACGGCGCGCGCGCCGCCTCCGCGTCATGAAAGAGTAGACAGCCGGCGTCGACCGGAACGTAAAGCCACTTGTGCGGATCGAGTGAAACCGAATCAGCACGCTCGAGACCGGCGAACAGATGTTTCTTACGTTCGTCCAACGAACCGGGCGCGCCGTAAGCACCATCAACGTGAAACCACAGATCGAATTCAGCAGCTACATCTGCCAATTCAGCGAGCGGATCAACGACACCGGTGTTGACAGTCCCCGCACTGCCAACGACACAAAACGGCCGCAAGCCCTCACGTCGATCGGCTTCGATCTTCTGACGCAACAGATCGACGCGCATCCGCTGCCGCTCGTCGCACGCGATCACGCGCACCTGATCGCGTCCGAACCCGAGAATGTCAGCAGCTTTCGCGATCGACAGGTGAACTTCTTCAGACGCATAAAGCGTCATCGGTGGACCGGAATTCCAGAGCCCGTGGCGCGAAGTGTCGACACCCGACTTGCGACGATGCGCAATCAGCAGCGCGATCATGTTTGCCATCGAGCCGCCGCTCGTTAACAGTCCCTTTGCGTCGTGATCGTAATCGATAAGCCGGCCAAGCCAGCGCACGACTAATCGCTCGATCTCGGTGCCCGCCGAGCCGGAACGCCAGCACGTGATGTTTGAGTTGAGAGCAGACGCGATCAGATCTGCGTAAGCGCCGACCGGCGTGGACGGCGAAGCGACATAACCGAAGAATCGCGGGTGACCGTTGTGACGGCTGAGATCCATGACGGTGCGACACTCGCCGATCAGTTGCTCGATCGATCGCCCGTCGCGCGATAGATCGGTATCGATCGCCGCGAGTGTTTTGCCGGCGTGATTTTCGGCGCGCACCTGACGTTCGGAGATCGTTGTCAGATACTCGAAAACGAGTTTCGTCGACTCGGATGAAATCTGCTGGAGGTCGTCTTCGTTAACGTCAAGCGAAGACTGCATTCGTAATGACATTGTGGTCACAAGCTAACATATCCTGTTAACATTCGCTCGCTATGCCAGCTAAACACGATCTCGTACTTTCTTCGATCGGCATCGGCACGTATCTCGGCAATCCGGACGCAGCCACCGACCTAAACTACACGCGCGCAATCGTTCGCGCCGTGCAGCTCGGCGTCAACGTGATCGACACCGCCGCGAATTATCGATTCCAACGAAGCGAGCGCGCGATTGGTGAAGCGCTGAAGATACTCGCGAACGAGCATGGCATCGCGCGCGAAGAGCTCTTCATCTGCACGAAGGGAGGCTACCTGCCTTTCGACGACGCGCCGCCGCAGAGTGTGGCTCAGTATGTGAACGAGACTTTCGTGAAGCCGGGTATTGCTTCGTTCGACGACTTCGTCGGCGGCAGTCATTGCATGACGCCGTCGTATCTTCAGAGTCAGATCGATCAGTCGTTGCGAAACATGGGCATCGAGGGTGTTGACGTTTATTACATTCACAATCCTGAGTCGCAGTTGCCGTACGTTTCGGAAGAGGAGTTTTATGCGCGGTTGAAGCGGGCGTTTGAGCGTCTCGAAGAGAATCGCAATCAAGGCAAGCTGGCGCATTATGGTGTAGCGACGTGGAATGGATTTCGTATGCCGCCGAATTCGGGCCAGCATCATTCACTCACGCGCATGGTTGAGCTGGCGCGTGAGGTTGGTGGCGAGGAGCACGGTTTTCATTTCATTCAATTGCCGTTCAACGTCAGGATGCCTGAGGCGACAAGCGTTATAGAAGAGGCGCAGCGACTCGGTGTATCTGTCATTACGAGTGCGTCACTCTTGCAGGGACGTATTCCACCGCAAACGGCGATCGAGTTTGTTCGTTCCACGCCGGGAATCACGACGGCGCTAATCGGGATGAGTAGCGTCGAGCACGTCGAAGAAAACTTAGGACGCGGATTAACACGGATGAAGGCAGATGAATAATGAATCCGCGTTCATCCGCGAAAATCCGCGGTTTAAATCATTCTCGGAGTTTTGGCCCTTCTATGTGTCCGAGCACAGCCGGCCGGCGACGCGTTGGCTGCATTTGATCGGAACCACCGCGGGCGTTGCGTTGTTGATCTATTTGATTGCGATCGGAAAATGGTGGCTGTTCTTTCTGGGTTTCGTGCCGGGTTACGGTTGCGCGTGGCTGGCCCACTTCCTGATCGAGAAGAACAAACCCGCCACATTCAAATACCCGCTTTGGTCATTCATGGGCGACTACAAAATGATCGCCCTCATGCTCACCGGCCGCATGGGCGCCGAGGTTAAAAAGGTTGCGCGGTAACATCCCCATCCCCGAAATTCCATTCGGCGAAGACCTCTGGCTGATTGTGCTCGTCACTTCTGTCCGCGAGCGTCGCACGCAGCAGGGCCGTCTCTTCTGCGACGCCTCCGCACGCAACGCCACCGGCACGATTGCGCTCAAAATCTGGGGCGAAACACTCGAGACTCAAAAAGGGATCAAACCCGGTCTCTGGGGTATCACCGGCAAACTCGAAACATTCCAGGATCGCTCGCAGTTCGTTGTCGCGGAGTATCGTCCCATCACGATCGAACAATATCGCGAACACCAACAAGCCGAGCCGCAACTCCCCCGCGCGTATACGGTGGACATCGAAACACTAACGCTGCCCGACTTCCGCGAACGAATCGGTGCACAACTCGAGCGCTCGATGCGACTCGGCAACATGCGCGTCGAGCAACAGCAACGTTACCTCGAAGACATCGCTGCGGAGGAAGAGCGTTGCTACGCGCTCGGTGCGTTGAGCGCTACGTCGGGTCGCGTGTTGTCGATCGCGCTGCACGTCGGTTCGATTGCGGGGCTGGAGTTTCCCGGGCTTGGTCCGGAAGACAGCGAGCACGTGTTTGGTATCGACAAGTACGGTTACGAAGAGGACGAGAAGGAAGCGCTTCAGAATTTTCTGACGATGATGAAGGACTTCGATCCCGATTGTGACGAGCTCGTGGGGCATAACATCATCGGATTCGACCTACCGTTCATCTTCCAACGCTGCCTCGCGCACTCGATCAAGGCGCGGCCGTTTGTGAATCTGGGTGAGTACAACGTGCGCGGTGTTTTCGACACGATGCATCGCTGGTGGCTCGGCGCGAAGCGGCACGTCAGTCTCGACGACGTCGCGTTTGCGCTCGGGATCGAGTCGAGCAAGACTGCGGACGTTGAAGGCAGCAAAGTGTTTGATCTCTATCAGGCGGGGCGACTCGATCTCATCCGCGAATACAACCTCAACGACGTCCGCGTCACGCGCAAGATCTACGAGCGCATGGTCGCGAGCTTCGGAAGGTAATTTCTCACGCGGCGGCGCAACGGCGCAGCGAAAGCCGCAAAGACTTCGTTGCGCCGCCGCGTGAGAAAAACCCACCTAATTGCGGTTGTTGTCGCAATCCTAAACAAGATGATGTGATATAGTTAGCGCCCATGGAAATCGTCTTCCCCGTGTCGATGCTGGCGCTTGGCCTCAGCATCGGCGCATTTTCCGTCTGGTTCATTACACGGACAAAACTGAAATACGAATTTGAACGCGGTCGCACGCACGGTGAAACAGAGCGCGCCGTGCTGCAAACCCGTCTCGAAGAAGAACGCAAGGCCAACCAGGAAAAGATCACGCTCATCAACACCGCCGAGACCAAGCTCGCCGACGCCTTCAAAGCGCTTTCCGCCGACGCGCTCCGCAACAACAACCAGTCGTTTCTCGATCTCGCGAAACAAAATCTCGAAGCGTTTCAACAGAACGCGAAAGGCGAGCTCGAACGCCGCCAGAGCGCGATCGGCGACTTGATCAAGCCGCTGAAAGAATCCCTCGAAAAAGTCGACGGCAAGATCGGCGAGCTCGAAAAGAATCGCGTCGGCGCGTATTCAGAATTGCGCGAGCAAGTGAAAGTCCTCGCGCAATCGCACTTGCAACTTCAATCAGAGACAGGAAACCTCGTCAAAGCTTTGCGCGTGCCGCATGTTCGCGGTCGCTGGGGCGAGATTCAGTTGCGCCGCGTCGTCGAGCTCGCGGGCATGTTGCAGTATTGCGACTTCGTCGAACAAGAAACAGTCGCGACCGAAGAGAGTCGCATTCGTCCTGACTTGATCGTGCGTCTGCCGGGTAATCGCACGATCGTCGTCGATTCGAAAGTCCCGTTTGATGCGTTCTACGAATCGATCTCGACGACTGACGATGAAGTTCGTGCAAGTCGATTAAAAGATCACGCGCGGCTTGTCAGAACTCACATTCAGTCGCTGAGTCGCAAGTCTTATTGGGAGACGGTGCAGCCCACGCCGGAGTTTGTGCTCTTATTTCTGCCCGGCGAAACGTTTTACAGTGCGGCACTCGAAAACGATCCGAAGCTGATCGAAGACGGCGTCAGCCAGGGCGTGATCATCGCGACGCCGACGACGCTGATTGCATTGCTGAAAGCGGTGTCGTACGGTTGGCGGCAGGAACAGATGGCCGACAACGCGCAGGAGGTAAGTAACCTGGCGAAGACGCTTTACGATCGCCTGCGCGTGTTTACAAATCACTTCGACGACATCGGCAGAAACCTCGACCGTGCACTAGACGCCTACAATAAAGGCGTGCGCTCACTCGAGTCGCGCGTGCTCGTCACAGCGCGGCGCTTCAAAGAGCGTGGCGCGATCGCGGGCGAAGAGATCGAGATACTCGAACCAGTCGACAAAGCAGCCCGAGCGCTGACCCGAGACGATGGCGGCCTGTTCCCCGAAGAGAATATGCCCCTGCTGAAAGCCCGAACGGCCAAAGCTAAAAGCTAAGAAGGAACCACAGATTGCACAGATCACACAGATTTCACCTCTGATCTGTGTCATCCGTGTAATCTGTGGTTAAAAGATTTTGTGAACGAGATCTGGTTAGGCCCGCTGCTCAACGACAACCGCGCGCTACTCATCGAGCGCTGCGCTAAATTCCTAGCTAACAACCAGAGCGACGCATTTATCTATCTCGCCGCGTCGTACCCACTGCTCGAACGAATCACACAAGAGCTGCTCGACGGCCAGCGCACGCGCGGTGTTTGGGGCGAGCTTCCGGTGTACCTGTTTCGTGGCCTCGTGCGTCGCGTGCTCTACTCGGCGGTTGACGAGAACGGTCACAATCTTCCGCCACGCATTCCGATCGATCGCGACGAGCTACCGTTGAAGCGCAGTTTGATCTCGCAACTACTGCTACAACTGCTCGCTAATAATCAGCTAAAAGCCTTCGCACCACTCGCCACACGCGAGGGTTGCGTCAACAGCATCTCCACACTCCTCGGCGAGATCCAGCGCGCCGCGCGAACTCCTGCCGAGCTCGCCGACATCCTTAACGCGCGCGCGAAAGATCTCGAAAAGGGAAACGGCACCACGCGCGGTATTACACAGCTCGATTTCGACAAAGAGATCTCGCTCATCTATTCAACGTACACGGAGCTTCTCGACGGCAGTCTGTTTACTGAAGAAGACGCCGAGCAGCTTCGCGCGCTCTGGATCCTGCGCGGAATGATCGATCAACACTGGGTGAAAGCGCCATGGCTCGCGAACGTGCAGCTCTTGGTCATCGACGGCTTCTTCGATTTCACTCCCGTGCAAGGCGAGATCCTGCGACAACTGATTCCGCTGCTCCCGCAAACGATCGTGAATCTCAATCACGACGACAGCAATCCCGAAATCTTCACGCCGTTTCAGGAGACGATCGGACAATTCGAAAGCATCGCAAAGTTTGACCAGGTACACAGTCGCGACTACGTCGCCACGGGCGGCGTCCTCGCCGAGCTGCGCGAAAACCTCTTCAACCCACTAACCTCGTCGGACGAAGTTTCAGAAGACGCGCACGCGTTCGTGCGCGAGATTCGTTATCTAGAATGCGGCGATCGCGACACCGAAATCCGCACGATTGCGCGTGAAGTCAAACGCCTCGTATTGGTAGAGAATTACGATCTGGCCGAGATCGCGCTCGTCGTTCGTCAACGCGCCACGTATGGACCAACGATCACACGCGTCATGTTGGAAGAGTCATTGCCGTGCAATCTCGAATTGCGCATCGACGCAGGCGACGTGCCCGCGAATCGCGCCGCGCTGAAGTTGTTGTCGTTGCTTGAAGGCTTGTCGACGGAAGATCCGCAGATGACGCGAATTGCTGAAATCGCAGATCTGGTCAAGTCAGAATATTTCAGACTCAGCGATGCGGAGATACGCGTCTTGTCGAGCCGTTTCGACGAGCAACACGCGAATCTCCTCGACGGCAACCTGAATCTGAAGAATCGTTATCGCGTCGGCTTCTGGGATGCTGACTCGCTCGAAAATGCGTTTGCCTACGTGGGCAGCGAGCTGAGCGTGAGCGCCTGGCTGGCGCGCGCGCACAAGCTGTACACGCATCTGCCCGGCGCTGCGGCAACTAAAGAGCTGTTGAACATCGATCCCGACGCCTACGATCGCGACCGTGACATCGCAGATAACGTCGAAAACGCGGAAATCGTGAAGCTCGAAGACAAAGGCGTCGAGAAGAAGCGACGGCCTTCGCGCGACGTTCATCCGGCGGCGCTGGCGTGGACGGCGCTCGTGGTCCTACGATTTTCCGAGCTGCTGCACGCCGTTCCACGCGAAGGCAAGCCGGCGTCGTTGCGAAGCGAGCTGATGCGGCTTCTTGATCGTCTGGGGTTCCGCGACCAAATAGCCGAGCCTGCGAAGCATTCGACCGACGAGAAGCAACTGCCGCAAGTGATGCTCAACTTCAACGCGCTCGAAGGATTGCGGCGCGCGTTTGTCGCGGCAATCAAGAGCATCGAGCTTGTTGCTGGTGGTCCGAGAACTGTTCGGCTGGCGACGTTTCTGCAGGAAGTGCGCCGCTCACTCGCCGCGCAGTCGCAGATCTTCGGTGCGCCCGATCGCAACGGTTTGCGCGTGCTCGAAGCGACGGACGTGCGCGGCCTGCGCTTTCGTGCGGTCTTCATCGCCGGGTTGATTGAAGGCGGTTTTCCGCTGAGTGCGTCGCGTGACTGGATCTATCCGCACGAAGAGCGTGATCGATTACGCGAATACGGCCTTACACTTGAAGATATATCTCCTAACACACTGCTCAAGGAGGAACACTACTTTTACCAGTGCGCGTGTCGTGCGACGGAGCGTTTGTATCTCACGCGACCGCTCATGCTTGGCGACGATTCGGAAACCGTCGCTTCTTACTACATCGACGAGCTGAGACGCGCGATCGCGCCACGCCGGCTCGAAACCGAGATCATTCGTCGCGATTACGACGGCAAGAACCTCGACGACGCCTCAACCACGACCGAGATGAAAGTCGGTCTTGTGCGCCAGCAGGAACGTCACCGCCATCGTGGCGCCAAATCCAGCCTGTTGCCGCAACCTCGCATCGTGCGACTGTTGACGCTCGCGCGTAACGACGGTTTCCTGAGTGAGGCTGCGTTGCGTCGCATCGATATCGAGCGCGAACGAGCGGGTCTGCTCTTCGGAATGTACGACGGCGAGATCACCGATCCGGATCTGTTGCACCTGATTAAGCTGAAATTCGGATCCGATTTTATTCACAGCGCCAGTGGTCTGAGTGTTTACGGTAACTGCCCTTATCGTTTCTTTGCGCAGCGCGTGTTGCGACTCGAACCGCGCGGCGAAGCGGCGCTCGATCTGCAAGCGATCGATGCTGGAAAGCTTTTGCACGACATTCTGCGTCGCTTCTTCGAGCGCCATCGTCGCGAGCCGCTACACAAACTCGATCGCCGGAAGTTGCAAAAAGAGCTCGCGAACATCGCGGACGCTGTATTTGACGAGCACGAGCGCATCGTCCCGCCGCTCAACCGGCAGATCTGGAAGATCGATCGTGAGATTCGCAAGATACTTTTGGACCAGGTGTTGTTGTACGAGTTGGAAGTGCAGGAGTCGGCGGAAGGTCAGCAGGTGTTGCCGTCGTATTTCGAAGTCGCGTTCGGCGGCATGAAGTCGGCGGCGAAAGATCCGGATTCGAAAGAAGAGCCACTCGAGCTCACGCGCAAAACATTTGTTGGTGAAGAGACGATCAAGATCAGCGGTCAGATCGATCGCGTTGACATTGCTGAAGACAACACGCTCATCGCTTACGACTACAAGCTGTCAACCGGATCGAGTCGCAGCGACATCATTTCCGGTCGCAGTCTGCAGCTTCCGATCTATCTCGAAGCACTCGAAAAACTGATCCTGCCGGACCAGCCGATCGCGGGCGGTGGTTACTACGTGATTCGCGGTGGTCAGGATCGACGCAACAAAGGTTTGTATCGCGCGAGTCAATTGGATTACCTGAACCTGCGCGCGAAGAACTCGGTGTTCACTGATGAAGATTGGACGAGGATCCGCGAGCAGGTCGTCACGCGCATCTGGGAATTTCTCGACGGCATCCGCGCCGGACGCTTCATCGTCGATCCATCAGAACGATTGAAAACCTGTCGCTTCTGTGACTACAGCGCCGTGTGTCGCTACGACCGCGATCGAATTGATAGGAAGAAGTAGTCCACCGATTACGCAGATTGCACAGAAAAATCTGTGAAATCTGTGGATGGTTTTATGGAACAACGCGTACTTTTACCAGAACAAGCCGCAGCCGCGTACGAGATCAATAAGCACATCTCTGTCACGGCAGGGCCGGGCTCTGGCAAGACCACAGTGCTCGTCGAGCGCTACGTCCACATTCTCCGCGAACATAGTCTATCAATCGATCAGATTGTCGCGATTACCTTCACCAATCGTGCAGCTAATGAAATGCACGAGCGCCTGCGCAGCGAGCTGAATCAGATGCTGCGTATCGCGAACGAGGAAGAGCGCCGTCGCTGGCTCAACTACAAACGCACGCTCGACGGCGCAGTAATCACAACCATTCACGGCTTCTGCGCGCGACTGCTGCGCGAGTTTCCGATCGAAGCGCGCGTCGATCCGCAGTTTCTCTTACTCGACGAGCATCGCGCGGCGATGATGCTCGAATTGATCGTCGAGGAAGTTCTTTCCGAGTTCATCAGCAGCGGTCATGTCGAGATCTCGCGACTGACGTTGGGTGTCGGTCGTAGCAGACTCGCAGCCGCCTTGGCCCAACTGTATCGCGAAGCACGCGGCCAGGGCCTCGGTCTCGAAGACCTCGCGCTCGCGACGGCTCGCGTACACGCTACCGAAGAAGATCACGCCGCGGCGCTCGAAGAGCTCGAACGCACGATGTCGGAATTTCTCGGCATTCGTCGTACGACGAGAGCCTCGATGACGAACAGGGCCGAGGTGCTTGACGCATGGACCGAGGCGCAGAAGTTATTGAAGTCGATTCCGTCGCACGAAACGCTCGCTGATTTTTGCCGCTTTGTCGAGAACTTCCGCTCGCATCGACCACAAGCGCGCGCGCCTGTGGCAGACCATGTAAAAGCGCTCGACACGCTCGTCTGGGAAAAAGGACTTCAGGGTCGCGTGCCGCAAGTTTGTCTGGATCTATTCGCGCGGCAGTACGCGCTCGAGATGGTCAACTTGTTGCTGCGCGTCGATCAGCGACTCAACGAGGAGAAGCAAAAACTCTCCGCGCTCGACTTCGACGATCTCGAATTGCGCACGCTCGAGCTGTTGCAGCGTCCGGAAGTGGTCGCGCGCACGTCTGAGCGTTATCGCTTCTTTCTCGTCGACGAATTCCAGGACACGAACGCCGTGCAGCGTGTGTTGCTCGAACGTCTCGCGCTCGCGAAAGGTCGCCGTCCGGCGAATCTTTTCATCGTCGGCGATCGCAAGCAGTCGATCTACGGTTTCCGCGGCGCGGACGTGGACGTCTTTCGCGAGATGACGTCGATCCTGCTTGCAGCGCGTGGTGAAGAAAAGCCTTTGCAGTTGAACTTCCGCAGTCAGCCACCGCTGATCGCGTTTTTCAATTATCTCTTTGCGCGACTGTTTCAAGTTCCGCCTGAAGTTCCGGCGAGCGAGTATAAGAACCTGGACCAGCTCGGTTATGTGAAGCACGAAAAGAGCGAACCGAAGCGCGAGCTGCGCGACAGTGATTCACTGAAGGGCCCACTCGTCGAGTTACTCGTCACGACCAAGCCTTCACTCGAAGATGATCCGCGTGCCGAGCAAGACTCGCGCGTCCTCGATGCGCAGCAGCTTGCGCGCCGTATCCTCGCGCTCACGCAGGGACCAGACAAACTCAAGTATGGCGACATCGCACTTCTGTTTCGCGCGATGACGCAGGTTCAGATTTACGAGTCAGTATTTCGTCGCGCAAACATTCCGTATCAAACTGTCCTTGGCCGCGGTTTTTACGAGCGCGAAGAGATCACTGACCTTATTCAACTGCTGCGCTTTTTAGACAACAAGACTGACGAGATCGCGCTCGCCGCGGTGCTGCGTTCACCGCTTTGTGGCCTCTCTGATAACGCTTTGCTCGGGCTGCGCTGCGCGCCGGCGGTGGATGAGGTCGAAACCGTGCGTGGATTTTCCGCGACGCGCCCGCTTTATACGGCGCTGCGTCATCACGAGGAGATTGCGTTCATCAGTCCCGAAGAGCACGAGCTACTCGATCGTGCGGCGAAGTTGATTGGCGAGCTCGTCGATCGCCGCCATCATTATCCGATTCAGGATCTGTTGCGTTACGCGGTTCAGGAATCGGAATACTTAACTGTGGTCGCGGCGAATTACGACGGCGCGCAACGTCTCGCGAACGTCGAGCGACTGTTCACACTCGCCGCGCGTTTCGAAAGCTCGGGAACGCATTTGATTCGCGACTTTGTACGTTACGTCGAAGAGTTTGAAGCGATTGGCAGTCGCGAGAGTGAAGGGCAGATCGATCAGGCCGCGGATGCAGTGCGACTAATGACGATTCACCAGGCGAAAGGCCTCGAGTTTCCGGTCGTGATCATTCCCGATCTGCAGCGGCTATCGCGCGTCGCAACTGACAACTGGGTGCTGCTCGATCGTCATCAGGGCCTGACGTTGAAAGTGCCGGACGGTCGCGGCAATCTCGTCGCCGGTTGCACGTTCAGTAATTTCGAGAAGCGACACGCATGGCGTGAGCAGTTTGAAAGCATGCGGCTGCTTTATGTCGCAGCGACGCGTGCTGAAGATCGGTTGATCTTCTCGGGCGTGACGGAAGATGTCGCGAAGTTAGGATCTAACAACGACTCATGGCTGAAATGGATCTGGCAATCCTTGGAGCTGCACGATAGGAGCGCGAGTGACGTCATAGATTTGGATGACGATGTTCAGCTACAGCTCACGATGAATCTCGCCGACGAGCCGCCGGACGAATTTGAGCCGCAGCCGGAACAGCCACTGCAGACGAGCATACACTCGGCTGATTCGTTGGCCGAGGCGTTCCCGCTCATCAAGCCATTCGGTCAGCAAAGCGGCAACGCGATTCATCGTTTTAGTGTCACGCAGTTGATCAACTACCAGCGTTGTCCGCGGCAGTATTATTTCGATCGCGTGTTGCAACTACCCGCTGCCGACCAGATGGCGGTCTGGAACACTGCTGAAGCTCCGGAACCACCGGCAAACCTCACGGCTACTTTAAAAGGTTCGGTGATTCACCGCTTTTGCGAACGTTACACGCCGGACCAGAACACCGAAGAATGTTTGCGCGCGAGTTTCGATGAGGTTTTGCGTTTGCGACAGGCACAGCTTTCGGATCGCTTCGTCGAGATCGATCACGAGCGCGCGATCCGAGCGATGATGCCGCTCGCGAAGAATTATCTCGCGAGCGATGTTTACAAGCGCGTCGAGGCGGTGCCGAAGATCGCCGAGCATTACTCCCCGCGTCCGGCGGGCGCTGAAGGTTTGTGGAGCGAGCTCAGCTTTCGTTTGCGACGCCGGCTCGGGGTTCTCAACGGTATCATCGACAAGCTTCTGATCACAGACTCTGAAATCGAGATCATCGATTTCAAAACTAATCGCATCATTTACGACAAATCCGAAACTCCACGCGAGCCGCCGGCGCCGCGAATGCGCAAGCCGAAAGATGGGCAATTCGCTTTTGATTTTGAAGATGAGGGACCGCCACAACCGGTAAATCGCCATCCGTCGCTTGAAGAGGCTCTGAAGACTGCGGCTGAGGATTACCAGTTACAAATGCAGGCGTATGCACTCGCAGTGCGCGAGCTGTTGCCGTCGCTTGCGGGCGCGAACGTTCGCGTAACGCTGCACTTTCTCGATCCGAATGTTGAGGTGCATCTCGCTGATGAGCTGCTCGAGCCGGCGCGTTGCGAGCAGGCGGTCGATGAAGGCATGCAGCGGACAATCTTCTCTTCCGACCCGGCGAATTTTCCGGTCAAGACTGCGCCTCACTGCCGCATGTGCAACTTTCTGAGTGTGTGCGAAGCGGGCAAGAAGTGGGTGCAGGAGAACTGGTCCACAGATTCCGCAGATTACACAGAGTAGAAGTTCTTGTCTGCTTCTGTGCAATCTGTGTAATCTGTGGACACCTATGCAAAAAATCAAAGCGTTTGATGGTGGGGAGTTTGACGGGTATCTGGCGCTGCCTGCGAGCGGGTATGGACCAGGCATCGTCGTGCTCCAGGAGATCTTTGGTATCAATCAATATTTGCGTGACGTTGCTGACTGGTATGCGGCGCACGGTTTTGTCGCGCTGGTGCCGGATCTGTTCTGGCGCATCCAGCCGAACATCGAGCTCACTGACAAAGGCGACGACTGGAAGCGCGCGATTGAGCTTTATCAACAGATCGATGAGGCGAAAGCGGTTGAAGATTCTGCGGCGACGCTCGCGTTGCTGCGAAAGCACACTGCGTGCAGCGGACGCGTGGGCGCCGTCGGCTTTTGCATGGGAGGGAATCTCGCGTACCTGTTGTCAGTGCGCTACAAGCCTGATTGTGCGGTTGGTTATTACGGCGTCAGCCTTGAGAAGAGTCTCGATGAAGCGAAGAACCTGAACAGTCCGTTGATGCTGCACATCGCGGGGCTCGACAAGTTTTGCCCGCCGGAAGCGCAGGCGCAGATTCATGCGGCGCTCGATACGAAAGCCACGATTCACGATTACCCCAACTCGGACCATGCGTTCGCGCGGACGGGCGGTGAGCATTACGACGCGGCCGCGGCAGAGCTTGCGAACCTTCGGACGCTCGAATTCTTTGTCACGCATCTTGCGGGTGCAGGTTATGCTTCTGCGCAACAGACTCTCTCGCAGCGTTGGGACGATCACGTGAAATACGAGTTCGCAACGCGCAACACTGACGACACGCTCGAAACAATGGTTGTCGATGCTTACGTCAATCACGTGCCGGTGATGACTGGCGGTGTCGGGCATGAAGAGTTGCGCGAGTTTTATTCGACACGTTTCATTCCGCAGATGCCGCCCGATACAGCGATGACGCCCGTGTCGCGGACGATTGGTGTCGATCGGGTTGTTGATGAGATGGTGTTTGAGTTTACGCACTCGATCAAAATGGATTGGATGTTGCCGGGCGTTGAGCCGACGGGAAAACACGTCAAGGTGGCGCTCGTCGTGATCGTTCACTTCCGCGACGGCAAGCTCGCGCACGAGCATATTTACTGGGACCAGGCGTCGGTGCTGGCGCAGCTTGGGCTGATCGACTCAACGAAGCTTCCAGTAGTTGGCGTCGAAAGTGCGGAGAAGGTCCTAAATCCGCGCATTTAATCCGTGTAATCTGTGGTTAAAACTACCATGAAACTGCGGCGCGATCTCGGTACACTTGAATCGTATGCCACTGTGATCGGCATATTGATCGGTGCGGGTATTTTTCAGGTCACGAGTCAGGCGTGGGCGCTGACTGGTCCAAGCGTGATTCTGGGTTATCTCGTCCTCACACCTGCGATTCTGGCCACGTCGATCCCCTATGCCGCATATCTCTCGACAGCACTCGGCCGCGAACCCGGCGGGGAGTATCTGCACATCTCGCGAACCGTGGGTGGCTTTCGTCTCGCATACATAGGCTCCTGGCTTAAGATCATTTCTTACATCGGCGCGGGCGCATATCTCGCAAACGCGATGGCGGGTTACATCATCGCCCTGAGCGGCAATCGTATTGATGCAGGAACATTTCGCTTACCGTTGGCCCTCGCAGCCCTCGTCATCTTCTATTCAATTCACGTGATCGGCATTCGCTGGTTCGGTAGATTTCAAGTGCTGATGTCGGCTTTGAAGTGTCTTGCGCTGCTCGTGCTGATCGTTCCCGGTTTGTTTGTGCTTCGCAGCGAAAACTACGTACCGTTTTTCACGCACGGTCCGAGCGGTTTCGGCGCGAGTCTTTTGCCGCTTTTCTTTGCGTACGCGGGTTTCGAATCGATTGCGCAAACCGCGGGTGAAGTAAAAGACAGCACGCGCCGTTTGCCGAAGATTCTGTTGAAGGGGATCACGATCACCGCGCTGATCTACGTCTTCACTTCGATCGTTTCATTTGGCGCGCTGCCTGGCGGACGACTGCAAGCGAGCAATGCGCCGATGGCTGAAGTCGCGTCGATCTATCTTCCGTCGGGCGCCGCGATGTTCGTCACGATTGGCGCGATCGCCGCGATCATGACCGCGCTCAACGGCACGATCTTCGTTCCTTCACGACTCGCAATCATGTTTGTCGAAGACGGTCTCGCGCCGCGCTGGCTCGGTTTCATCAACAAAGCGACTGCAACGCCGATACGCGCGTTGACGCTCACGCTCATCTGCTGCGCGATTTTGCTCATCAGCGGACAGCTTTCACTCGCGTTGAACGTTGCAGTTTTTGCCCTCGTCGTGCTTTATTTCATTCATAGCTTAGTATTTTTGCTCCTCCCTCGACTGAACCCGTCCCTTTCGAGTGAGATCAAGATCAGCCTGTCGCATCGACTACAACAAGCAGCCGCGATCGTCTCGCTGTTGTCGATGGGGTTGATGATCGTGATCCAGTTGCGACAGGACGCCGCGGTGTTGAGCACGCAGACGCTCTCGCAGCGGATCAGTGGGCAATCGTTGACGAGTGTTGAATTGATTGTTGTGTGGGGAGTTATTGGAGCGGGTTTGTATCAACTCGCCCGCATGCAGCGCGGCGGTGAGGCTGCGAAACTTGGCGCACATGCAGATTGAAGGCAAGCGAGTGCTGATCACAGGAGCGAGTCGCGGGCTCGGGCGCGCACTCGTGACGGCGTTTATTGATGCGGGCGCGAGGGAAGTGATCGCTGGGGCGCGCAAGCGTGAAGATCGAGAAGCGTTAGTGGCAGATCGTGTGACGCCGGTGCGCTTGGATGTGACCAGCGACCGGGATGTTGAAGCGCTTGCGGAGCTTGGTGCGGTCGATATTTTGATCAACAACGCTGGCGTTGCGGGTTTTGGTAATCCGTTGACGATGGATTTCACGGCGGCGCAGGAAGAGATAGCGGTGAATTATTTCGGCGTTTTGCGAGTGACGCGGGCAGTCGCGCCAGGGATGATCGCGCAACGTGACGGAATGATCGTCAACGTCGCAACAGCGTTTGCTAAAGTTAATTTGCCGCTTGTTGGAACTTATTGTGCGACGAAGGCGGCGTTAGTGTCGTTGGGCCAGGCGATGCGAGCGTACTTGTCTGAGCACAATGTTCGTGTAATTACAGTGATGCCGACGACGATCGACACTGACATGAGTAAAGGCGCGGACGTACCGAAGATGACGAAGGAGTTCGTCGCCGGTGAGATACTGGCTGTCATACGCGAAGAGCGGCACGATCCGCCGATTGGAGATGAAGCGAAGGGCGTGCTCGAGAATTTATCTAAGGACGCCCTTGGTTTAGAGAAAGTTTTACAGGGTTACAGGATGTAAACAGGTATCCACAGATTACACAGATTATTTCTTCTGTGTAATCTGTGGATGGATTTTATGATCAGCAACAGGCATCGAGATGAATTCCCAACCCTGGCTTCGGGTATTCATCTGCTCAGTCACAGCCTCGGCCCGGTGCCGCGTGCTGCGCGTGAGTCGATGCTCAGTTACATCGACGCCTGGGAACACCACACCAGCGAAGACGCATGGGCCACGAGCTGGTGGACGCTTTCGCGCCTCGTCGGCGATCGCATCGCAAAGATTCTCGGGGCCGGCGCCGGCTCAGTTCAGATCCAACCAAACGCGTCAATCGCGATGGCGACCGTCGCGTCGTGTTTCGACTTCAATAAAGGCCGCAACAAAGTCGTGACGACTGCGCTCGACTTCCCCTCGATGGAATACTTCTGGGACGCGCAGCGACAGATCGGCGCGCGCGTCGAAGTAGTCCCGTCAAGCGATAACATCTCCGTGCCACTCGAACGAATCCTCGACGCGATCGATAACGAAACGGCCCTCGTTGCGCTCGCGCACACGTCTTACTGCAGCTCATATCGCATCGACGCGCGTGCGATCGTCGAGCATGCACATTCAAAAGGCGCGCTCGTGCTGCTCGACGTCTATCAATCCGCCGGTGTCTTACAACTCGACGCCGTTGGCTGGAACGTCGACTTCCTGATCGGCGGCACGATCAAGTGGCTGTGTGGTGGTCCATCGTGCGGATACTTGTACGTCCGCCCTGATTTGCAAAGAGATCTGCGACCGCGACTCACGGGCTGGGTCGCACACGATTCACCTTTCGACTTCGCACACGCGCCCATGCGTTACGCGCGCTCGGTGCGACGCTTTGCGCAGGGCACGCCCAGCATCCCCGCGCTCTACTCAGCGATTCCCGGACTCGAGATCATCGAAGCCGTCGGCGTTTCTGACATTGCCGCCGAATCAGAGCGCCGCACTCAGTTGATGATCGATTTCGCGTCCGAGCGTGGTTGGACCATCAACACGCCGCGCGAGAAGTGCCAACGCGGCGGATCGGTTATGATCGGCGTCAACGAAGCGCCGGGGATGGTTGAGCGTCTGGCCGAAAGAAGAGTTTTCGTCGATTCGCGTCCGAGCGCGGGCTTGCGCATGTCGCCGCATTTCTTCAACACGGATGAGGAAGTCGAGGAAGCGCTTAACATACTTGCCGAGCTGATTGAGTCATGAGTAACGACGCTGCTGTCAACACGACTGCGCCCGACTTTACGCTGAAAGATGGCGACGGCGACAAGTGGCGCTTGTCCGATCATCGCGGCAAAGTCGTCGTGCTGCTTTTTTATCCCGGCGACGAAACGCCGGTTTGCACGAGACAGATGTGTTCGCTGCGCGATCGTTGGGACGACTATCTCGCGACCGGCGCGGAAGTGGTTGGCATCTCGTCTGATTCGATCGAGTCGCACAAAAACTTTGCGGCCCATCACGATCTACCATTGCGACTACTGTCTGATTCCGATGGCGCAGTGTCGACACGTTACAACGCGCGGTCGCTGATTCCAGGACGCGTGGCGCGCTCGGTTTTCGTGATCGACGCGAACGGAATAATCCGCCACCGCGACGTGCGCCCGATCGGCTTATTCAAGCCGAAGGACGATGATAATATTGCGGCTATCAAAGCTGCCCAGAAGCAATAGGACAAGGAGGACTTCATGGCTGACACAATCAAATGCACACACTGCGGTGAGAAGCGCCCGGCCCTTCCGTTCGCGCCTTTCCCCAACGAGCTTGGCCAGCGCATCGCGGCAGAAATCTGCCAGCCCTGCTGGAGCGGCTGGCTGCAAAAACAAACGCAGATCATCAACCACTACGGTCTCGATCTCACCAACCCTGACGCGCAAACGTTCCTGTTCGACAACATCAAGGGCTATCTGTTCGGTGACGTACCCAAAGTCGCTGAAATCGACACCACCAAAGAAGGAACAGTGAAGTGGTAAATATCTTCTAAATCTTTTCAATCCTGTCATCTCATCTCACTTCGGCTCGCCGTTTGCACACCTGCTCCACCAACGTATGTTTTCCGAACTTGGATTGTGTATTCACTTGTAAGGAGGGTATTTGATGAGACGAAGAATCACAGGATTCATAGCTTTAGCCGCGCTTGCGGTACTACTGCCGGGTTGCGATAACACCGCAAACCAGAACGCGACCGCCAATCGAAACGCGAACCTTAACGCCAATGCCACTGCGACAGCGACGCCAACACCTGTTGCCAACACAAACAGCAACAGAGCGCCGACTCGCGCAGAGTACGAGGCGAATAAGGAACGTTATAACCGCGAAGCCAAGGAGTCGGGCCGAAAGGTCGGCACTGGAGCAAACGACACCTGGCTTTGGATTAAAACGCGCTTCGATCTCGCAGCCGCCGACGATCTTCGCGATTCGACGATCAATGTTGACGTCGATAACGATATCGTGACGCTGAGCGGCACGGTGGCGAGCGCAGCCCAGAAAACGCGCGCCGAAGCAGTAGCGAAAGCTGTCGAAGGCGTTAAGAGCGTCAGGAACCAGTTAAAGGTGCAGGCCGGAAACGCGAACGCTAACGCGAATGCCAGTCCCGCCAGGGGCGGCACGAACCGCAATAGGTAAACACGGGTAACACGGATTTCACGGCTTTGATCCGTGAAATCCGTGTGCTAATCTTCACTTTCTTTCCTCTGTTTTTCGCAAAAATCAAAACGATGGGGATTTGGTTACCTATGCCAAAAGTCCGTTCGCGCCTTCTTGTCGCTTCCCTGCTGTTGCTTCTTGTCGTTAACCCGCTCAACGCCCAACGCACCGGTATTGATACTTATGCGATCACCAACGCTCGCATCGTCACTGTCTCTGGACCAGTGATCGAACGCGGCACGGTCGTGATCCGCAATGGGTTGATTGCCGCCGCGGGCGCAAACGTCAGCGCACCTTCGGACGCTCGTGTGATCGACGGCGCGGGTTTGACGGTCTATCCGGGTTTAATCGACTCGTACACAAATTTCGGGTTGCCGGAAGCTGCGCCCGGGCCTTCGCCGGGCGGTGGCGGCGGTGGCGGGTTCCTCCTGCAACAACTACAGCAGCAGCAACGACCGCCGAGTGGTCCAAACTCGACTCAACCCGCCGGACTGCAACCGGAAGTAATGATTGAAGATGTGATCCGTCCCGGCGGAAATGAGATCGAGTCGTGGCGAAGCGCTGGCGTCACGACGGCGTTGACGTCACCGCGTTCAGGCATCTGGATGGGCCAGTCGGCACTGATCAATCTCTCGGGCGACACACCGCAGCAGATGATCGTGCGTTCGCCTGTCGCGATGCATGTTGGTTTCACGCCGCTACGGACGGGAACGTATCCCGGATCGCTGATGGGTGTGTTTTCAACGCTGCGACAGATGATGCTCGACGCGCAGCGTTATCGCGATGCGATGCAGATTTACGAGCGCAACCCGCGCGGCACTCGCCGTCCAGACACGGATCGATCGCTCGCGGCGCTGATTCCGGTTGTTGATGGACGCATGCCAGTGGTGATGCTTGTGAATAGCGAGCGTGAGATCAATCGTGCCCTCGATCTCGCGAGTGAGTTTAAGTTGAAACTGATCATCGCGGGCGGACTCGAAGCGGACAAAGTCGCGGCTCGACTCGTGAAACAGGATGTGCCCGTGTTGTTGTCGCTCAATCTGCCGCGACGCACGACAGCGGCGATGCCCGAAGCTGATCCCGAGCCGATGCGTGTGCTACGCGAGCGCGTCGAAGCACAGCAAACGGCAGGCAAGCTTGCGAAGGCGGGCGTTCGGTTTGGTTTTCAATCGGGCTCGATGACAAACAGTTCTGACCTACTGGTTAACGCAAACAAAACAATTGAGAACGGATTACAGCCGCTCGACGCTTTGCGCGCGTTTACGATTTGGCCGGCTGAGATTCTTGGTGTTAAGGACCAGCTCGGATCGATCGAAGTTGGGAAGATTGCAAACCTGACGGTCACGCGTGGAGATCTGTTTGATCGGAACAGTCGCATTGCGCATGTGTTTATTGACGGGCGGCCAATTGATGTTAGACCGCCCGCGACGGGTGGTCCGGGTCAGGGACGCAACAGTTTAGCCGGGTCGTGGACCGTTATCGTAAATCTGGGCCAGGGCGACCGCACGATCAGTTTGACGTTGCAGCAAGAAGGAGAGCGCATCACGGGATCGATCTCAGGTCCGTTGGGAGCGGGTGAGATTTCGAATGGATCGGCGTCGAACACTGGTGAGGTGCGGTTTACGGTATCAGTGAATGTCGAAGGGCAAACGAAGGAAGCGACGTTCACCGGCAATCTCGCGAACAACCAGATTCGCGGGAACGTCGCGATCGTCGGCTCCGCGCCCGGAACATTCACCGCCACGCGGCCAAATTAGTTTGCTCACGCGGCGGCGCAACGGCGCTGCGCCACCGCGCCGATGCGTGAGAAACACTCTTTAATGGAGTAAACAATGAGACGACTAATTTTATTGTTAGGCATCATTGCGGTTTTCGGATTAACCGCGTACGCACAAACCGAAACCTTGATCCGCAACGCCACTGTGCTCACCGTCACGCAAGGTGCGCTTCAGAATACAGACGTGCTTCTGCGTAACGGCAAGATCGCGGGTGTCGGCAAGAATCTCAAGGCTTCTGCGAACGCGCGCATGATCGATGCTACAGGCAAGTTCGTGATGCCCGGCATCATCGACTGCCACTCACATTCGATGCTCGACACGATCAACGAAGGCACGCTCGCTGTCACCTCGATGGTGCGCACGCAGGACGTGCTCAATACGACCGACGTCGATCTGTATCGCGAGCTGGCCGGCGGCGTCACGACGCTAAATCTACTGCACGGTTCTGCGAATCCAATCGGTGGACTAAACACTGTGGTGAAGATCAAGTATGGCCGCCCGGCGAGTGAGTTTTTGTTTCCGGGTGCGATGCCGGGAATCAAGTTTGCGCTCGGCGAGAACGTGAAGCGATCGAGTCAGCCAAACCTGCCGGGCGTCACGCGCCGTTATCCAAACACGCGCATGGGCGTTGAGGAAACGATTCGCGATGCGTTCACGCGCGCGCGTGATTACAAGCGGACGTGGGACGAGTATCGCGAGGCGGTGAAGAAAGACAAGAACCTGATTCCGCCGCGTCGCGATCTGCAGCTCGAACCGCTCGTCGAGATTCTTGAAGGCAAGCGCTACGTGCATGCGCACTGCTACATCGCGAGTGAAATCCTGATGCTGATCAGTATCGCTGACGAGTTTGGTTTCAAGATCAAGACTTTCCAGCACGTGCTCGAGGGTTACAAAGTCGCCAAAGAGATCGCGCAACACGGCGCGGGCGCTTCGATCTTTGCGGACTCGTGGGGCTACAAGATCGAGGCTTACGACGCGATTCCTTACAACGCCGCGATCATGACGCGTGCGGGTGTTGTCGTGTCGATGAACTCCGACTCTGACGAACGCGCGCGACGATTGAACATTGAAGCCGCGAAAGCGATGCACTGGGGGGACCTGACTGAAGAGCAGGCGCTGAAACTCGTGACGCTCAATCCTGCGATTCAACTCGGCATTCAGGAGCGTGTTGGATCGATTGAAGTCGGCAAGGATGCGGATATCGCGATCTGGAACGGTCATCCGTTCAGTGTCTACTCGCGTGTCGATACGACGTTCATCGACGGCGATGTTTATTTCGATCGCGAAAAGGATCTCGCACGCCGCCCCGAACTAGCAAAAGAACGCGCGACACTCGAACAGGCTGAGCCAAACAAGCCACCGGCACGCGGTCAATCACCCCAAACACCTCGGCGCCGCCCGAGCGGTCATGAAGATGATGCGGAGGTTGAGAAGCCATAATGAAGATCTTACTTACACTACTTATTTGCGCCGGCTCAGTCGTCGCCCAGCAGATTGGCAATCCAACCACTCAGCAGGGCGTGCTTCCGCCGCGGGGCACGTTCGCGATTCGTAATGCGCGCATCGTTACTGTTACCGGCCCTGATATCGAGAACGGCACGGTGGTGATCCGCGACGGAAAGATCGAGGCGGTCGGCACGAATGTGAATGTCCCCGCAGGCGCGCAGACGATCGACGGCCGTGGCCTGTCAGTCTATCCCGGGATGATCGACGCCGGCACAAACATGGGCCTCGTCGAAGTTCCGCAAGGCGCGAACGGGACTGTCGATTTGTCTGAAGTTGGCGACTTGAATCCGAACGCGAAAGCCATCATCGCCGTCAATCCACACAGCGCGCACATCGGCGTCACGCGCGTCGAAGGCATTACGAACACGCTAACAGCTCCGACTGGTGGTCTAATTTCTGGCCAGGCGGCGCTGATCAACCTGCTCGGCACGGCGCCGAAAGAGATGGCCGTCGTTCCGCAGGCCGCACTCGTGATCAACTATCCGCGCATCGGCTTCGGTGGCGGTGGTTTTGGTGGCGGCTTCCAACAGCCCGCCAATCTCGCAGACACGCTGACCGCAAACGAGCGACAAGTCGAACAGATCCGAAAGATGTTGCGTGACGCCGACGCTTACGGCCGCGCGCAGGATGCGTACGCGAAAGACAAATCGTTACCGCGCCCGGACCGCAACGTCGTGCTCGAGCCGCTCGTGCCGTACGTCCGCGGCGAGCAGCCGGTGATCTTCCGCGCCGATCGTGAGGCCGAGATTCGCGGCGCGATCAAGTTCGCCGAAGAGATGAAACTCAAGCCAATTATTCTCGGTGGCAATGACGCCTGGAAAGTCGCGAGTCTCTTGAAAGAGAAGAACATTCCCGTAATCCTGACCGGCGTTTTTTCACTCCCGAGCCGCGAAGACGACGCGTACGACGCGCTTTATGAAAATCCGGCGAAACTTCAGCAGGCCGGCGTGCGTTTCTGCATTTCCACTGGTGACGCTGGTCCGGAAGTCAGAAATCTGGCGCAGTATGCGGGAATGGCAGCGGCGTTCGGGCTCTCGAAAGCCGACGCGGTGAAGTCAGTCACGCTTTATCCAGCGCAGATTCTGAACGTGGCCGACCGTTTGGGCTCGATCGAGGTCGGTAAAATGGCCAATTTGGTCGTGACAGACGGCGATTTGCTCGAAATTCGCACCCGCATAAAGTATTTGTTAATAGATGGCCGTGCGGTGGTGTTAACCAGTAGACACACAGAATTGAACGACGCGTTCAAAAATCGGAAGTAAAACCGTCCACAGATTACACAGATCAACCGGTGCAATCTGTGGATACTCCTGGAGGTTTCCCTTGCTTACTAAGAACCTACTTGCCCTCGCTGGCATTTTTGTCTTTTCAATCACCGCGTACTCCCAAACAAAACTACTGCGGTTCCCTGACATTCGCGGCGACCGCGTCGTTTTCACTTACGCGGGTGACCTTTGGACAGCGTCCTCCAGCGGTGGCACCGCCCTGCGCGTGACGTCGCATCCGGGCGTCGAGGTCTTCGGGAAATTCTCTCCTGACGGAAAATGGATCGCCTTCACGGGCCAGTATGACGGCGACGAACAGGTCTACGTCGTGCCGACCTCCGGCGGCGAGCCGCGCCAACTGACTTTCTATCCCGCAAAGGGACCACTCGCCCCGCGCTGGGGCTGGGACAACCAGGTGTTCGGCTGGTCCAAAGATGGCAAGCGCATCATCTTTCGCTCGCTCCGCGACTCGTGGTCACTTCCGATCGCGCGCTTGTTCACAGTATCGATCGACGGTGGTCCATCAACGCCGCTGCCGATGCCGACCGCCGGTTCCGGCGACTTCTCGCCTAACAATGATGAGATCGTTTACTCGCCACAGTCGCGCGACTTCCGCTCTGAAAAGCGTTACGGCGGCGGCCAGGCCAATCAGCTCTACATCTTCAATCTGAGCACGAGCGCCGCGAAGCGCATCACCGAAGGCCCGCGCGCCACGCGCGATGCGATGTGGATTGGCGACAACATCTTCTACAACTCAGATCGTGATGGTCATTTCAATCTCTACACCTACAACGTGTCGAGCGGCCGGACCACGCAAGTCACTACCAGCCGATCGTGGGACGTGCGCTGGCCCAGCTCGGACAATGAAGGTCAAATCGTTTACGAAATGGACGGCGAACTCGTCGTCATGGACGCCCGCACGAAGAAGAGCACGCCGATTTCGATCAATGTTCCTGCCGAAGGTAATTGGAGCCGGCCGAGTCGCGTGTCGGCTTCGAATCTGATCGAGTCAGTTGGACTGAGCCCGAAAGGTGAGCGTGCGTTGTTTACCGCGCGCGGCGACATCTTCACTGCGCCGATCGAAAAAGGTCCGACGCGAAATTTGACTGACTCATCCGGTGCCCATGACAAGTGGCCGAGCTGGTCGCCCGATGGTTCGCAGATCGCGTTCATCTCCGATAAGAGTGGTGAAGATGAGATTTATCTGATGCCGCAGGACGGCTCGAAGCCCGCGGAACAGATCACGCGGGGCGGTACCGCGATGCGCTATTCGCCGGAGTGGGCGCCCGATGGAAAACGAATCGCGTTCAGCGACAAGGATGGCAAGCTTTATGTCCTCACGCTCGCGGATCGCAAGATGGTTGAAGTGACTGATACGCCGCGTGGTCAGATTCGTGATTACAACTGGTCGCCGCGCGGAAACTTCCTCGCGTTCACGATGGTCAATAAGAATCAGTTCCAGTCTGTGTTTGTTTGGAGTGCGAATGACGGGCAGCTCAGAGACGTTACAGACGACTACTTCAATTCCTACAATCCCACGTGGGATCCGCAGGGCAACTACCTCTATTTCCTGAGTGACAGAGAGTTTGCTCCGCAGCTTTCGAATATCGAATTTAACTATGCGACGAATCGTCCGACTTACATCTACGCGATGGCGTTGCGCAAAGACGTCAAGAATCCGTTTCCGCCGGAGAGTGATGAAGTAACGATCGCGAAGAGCGCGGATGACGGAGCGAAGCCTGCAGCACCACCTGCAGAGAAGCCCGCTGAATCGCCTGCTCCTGCTGAAGCTAAGCCCGAAGCAGCCGCGCCGAAACCGCCCGCCACGATGAACATCGACTTCGATGGCATTTCGAATCGTGTGACGCGCGTTCCGTTAGGTGCTGACAACTACTTCGGACTCGCGGCCAAAACCGGACATCTGCTGTACGTGGTTGGCGGCGCCGGTTACTACGGTCGCCAGGGCGATCGCAATCCGTCGCTGCGCATCTACTCGATCAAAGATCGCAAAGAGACCCAGCTTGTCGACGACATTCGTGGTTACACGATGTCTGAGGATGGTTCGAAGATCCTCGTCGCACAGGGACCGGGTTACAACCTCTACGACGCGACGCCGCAAGGTGAACGATCGAAGAAGGCAGTCGCAACGAATGGGTTGTTTGTCGATCGCGTGCCGACTGAAGAGTGGAACCAGATCTTCAACGAGGTTTGGCGACGCTATCGCGATTGGTTCTACGTTTCAAACATGCATGGCTTTGACTGGGTTGCGTTGCGCGAGCAGTACAAGCCGTTGCTGAAGTATGTGCAGCATCGCTCGGATCTCAACTATGTGATCAGCGAAATGATCTCGGAGCTCACGGTGCAGCACGCGTACATCGATGGCGGTGATTTCCAGATTCCGCCGCGGCCGCGTTACGGCTTGCCGGGTGCGCGTTTTGAGCTTGACGCTCAGGCCGGACGTTATCGCATTTCGAAGATCTTCCAGGGCGATAACTCGGAAGATATCTATCGCTCGCCGCTCACGGAAGTTGGTGTGAATGCGAGTGTTGGCGATTACGTGTTGGCAATCAACGGTGAAGAGCTGAAGGCGAACGACGATCCGTATCAACTGCTCAAAAACAGATCTGACAATACGGTCCAGCTCACGCTCAACAAGACGCCGTCGATGCAGGGTGCGCGCACGGTTTCTTATAAGCCGATCACTGACGAGCAGAACCTGATCTATCTCGATTGGGTCGATCACAATCGCGAGAAGGTGGCGAAGGCGACTAATGGACGTGTTGGCTATCTACACGTTCCCGACATGGGCGCGAACGGTATCCGCGAGTTCATCAAGTGGTACTACCCGCAACTGAAGAAAGAAGCGCTGATCGTCGACGTGCGTGCGAATGGCGGCGGCAACGTTTCGCGCATGCTCATCGAGCGTTTGCGCCGGAGAGTGTTGGCGTTGAACTATTCGCGGACCAACGATGATGCGTCGACGTATCCTGACGGTGTTTTCATCGGACCGATGGCGGCGTTGCTCGACGAGAATTCAGCGTCAGACGGCGACATCTTCCCGGCGATGTTCCGCGAAGCCGGACTTGGACCATTGATTGGTAAGCGTTCGTGGGGTGGCGTAGTTGGTATTACTAACCGTGGTCCACTAGTCGATGGTGGTGTGGTGAATGTTCCGGAGTCGGGCTTTGCAAGCAAGACTGGCGAGTGGATCATTGAAGGCTATGGTGTGGATCCGGACATCGAAGTTGATAACGATCCACAGTCGGTAATCTCCGGCAAGGATCCACAACTCGAGCGTGCAATAGCCGAGGTGATGGCGAAGCTCAAGACACCCGTGAAACTTCCACCGAAGCCCGCCCCACCTGTGAAGACAATCGACCGCCGCCAAACCTCAAAGGCAACCGAGCAAGGGAATAAGTAGTTAACAATGATTACAGGATTTGCAGGATCAACAAGATATCCTGCAAATCCTGCTAATCTTGTAATCCTGTCTAACTAATTCCTGCGAAGAATTCGCTGACCGACACTTCAAATCCTTCCAGCACACGCGATTTGGCAATTTGCCCGTGTGAGTAACTGAAGATCTTCCACACCAGTATCTCGCCAATTTTGCTGGCGTGACGAACTTCAATGACTGTGTTCCACGGATCGACGAGCCACAACTCACGCACGCCTAACGCAAGATACGTATCAGCCTTAGTAGTGCGATCGTAAACGTTTGTGCCGCGCGAGATGAACTCAAAAACCACATCGGCCGAGGTCCGTTTCGCGCCCATGTTTTGCTCCAGCTCGCGTGACACGTACATCATGTCAGGCTCAAGGTAAGTTGAGCCTTCAGCGCGAACGTAAATCGGTTCCCGCGGGAAATACACCTCTCCTTCTATATCGTTTGCCAGTAAGAAGGCCATTAAGGCTCGGTTAATTCGTGAGGCGACAGACCCGTGAGGCGGGTTTGGCGGCGGAACCATAAAAAGATATCCTCCAATGAGTTCGTAGCGCGCATGGTCCTCTCGTTCGGGCAGTGCCCAAAACTCTTCGAGAGTGTAACGTCGCGTGAGTGGTGAGAAATTGACTTCGACTGATGTTTGCGTTTCTAAAGCTTGCATCGCAGTCCTCCAATCGATTGTTATCGTAACACGTTGCATTTACTCCTTAACAACCAGCTTTTCCAACGGCAGCATCGCCTGTGCGCCTTTGTGCTGCCAGCAGCGTACTGGACCACGCACGCGGCGTGAACAGGGCGTGCCCTTCTTTGTTCGCGCACCACAGATGTAGGTCTTTTCTTCGACAATCGTCGCGAGTGGAGTAGTCTGCGAGGTCGGGGTCGCCGCAGGGCGCTGAATCACCAGTGGCGGTGGTTCACGTCTGAATCCACGTCCGATCAGCACTCCCAGAAGAACAAACACAACACTGATCGCGACGCGTTGCAGTCGAAGCGCCCGACCTATTCGCGCGCCACATTCGTCGCAGAAGCGTCGGCTGGTCCAGACACGCCAGCGCAGCCGCACGATCTTCGCACCGCATTCAGAACAAAAATTTGGACGATAATCTGTGAGGAACGACAAAGTATTCGCATTATAGTCAATTCACGAAAAAAGCAACCGTTCAGAGGGCAAAAGCGTCCGAAATCAGCGCGTTTGAAAAACTTTGGACGGGCGGGCATACTTTGCAGGCCGATTTTCTATGCGTTATCCAAAACCCCTTTATCAAGCGTTTATCTTTGCGTTTTTTGTCTTTATTGCACTCGTTCCCGTGCGGGCTCAGGATGTCGACGACGTAATCCGCACTGAAACTTCACTCATACAACTGAATATCGGCGTCGTCGACAAGCAGGGGCGCGCTATCACATCGCTAAACCGAGACGATTTCACTGTTTACGAAGACGGCGTGAAGCAGTCGATCCAACACTTCGAGCCCGTCGATGCGCCTTTTAGTCTCGTGTTGATGCTCGACATGTCAGGCTCGACGATCAATTTCCGGCAACAGTTGAAACTCGCGAGCCAGCGCTTTCTCGACGCGCTCGCGCCTGAAGATCGCGTCGCGGTTGTTCAGTTTAATAAAGACGTTAAGTCGTTGACGGGCTTTAGCACTGATCGCATGAAGACGTACTACGCGATCGAGATCGCCAACGGCGCTGGTGAGACTCATTTTTACGATGCTTTGAAGTATGCGTTGAAAGAGTTGGAGAAGGAAGGGCCGCGACGCCGCAAAGCGATCGTCGTTTTGACTGACGGGTTGGACACGCAACTTCGCAACACCGATCGGTCGACGCTTTCGAAAGCACAAACGAATGAAGAGGCGCTTGCGACTATCAAGCCGCATTCGAGTGCGGAGTTGAATTACGTGCTCGCTTCCGCCGATCGACAGGGCGTTACGATTTACCCGCTCGCGTTACCCTCAGGCGATCCGAAACGTCTGCCGATGCAGACACCGAATATCGTCGGTATCTACGCGGCTGCGCGGGCGCGTATGCAGTCGCTTGCAGATCGGACTGGTGGTCGTTTGAACGAGATCAATCGTCTGGAATACATGGCGCAGCTTTATCGTGAGGTCGCCGCGAATCTTCGCACGCTCTACACAGTGGCCTACCAGGCGAAGGGCGACCGCGAGCGCGGGAAGTGGCACGAAATCAAAGTAGAAGTGACGAAATCCGACCTGACAGCGCGCACCAAACCCGGTTATTTCGCGCGGTGACCGTTTTACATCTCGGCGCGCATTATTTACTATTAGCGTCTTCGCACCCGTAGCTCAGTTGGATAGAGTACCTGACTACGAATCAGGGGGTCGCATGTTCGAATCATGCCGGGTGCACCAACAGGATCAACGACTTGCGGCGGGCTGTATGGTCTGCCGCTTTTCTTTTGCGACAAACTTGCGACAATGCCGTTGCCGATACTCTGACAGCACCACAATCGCGCCGCGCTTTCCTTGATCGGTTGCGTGGATGTACCGCATCGTCGTCACAATCGAAGCGTGACCCATGAGCTCTTTTATCTTCACCACGTCAACGCCGGCGTCGGCTAACCGAGTGCCGAACGTATGACGTAAATCGTGAAACCTGAAATCGGTGATGGATGCCTGGCGGCAGGCTGCGGAAAAGGCTTTCTTGACATCGGTATACCGCGTTCCGGTGTTAGGATTCACAAAGACGTACTCCGCATCGTCAGCCCGTTCGCGCAATTCGAGGAGAGCTGTCCGAACGATCGGTTCCATCGGCACGGAGCGATCTTTGTTCGTTTTTGTTTCCTTGAAAGTGATGGTGTTGAGGTCGAAATCCACATTGGCCCAGCGAAGTTTTAGCAATTCGCCGCGACGTGGTCCTGCGTAGATAGCCACCGTGACAAGCGGTCGCAAATACTCACGCTCGCCAGTCATTTCAGCGAATAATCTATGTTCTTCCTCGAAGGACAGATGCCTTGTTCGCTGATTGTTTTCCGGTAGCGATTGGACCTTTCGGCACGGATTCTGTGGTATTTCGTCGTAATCAACAGCCATCCGAAAAATGCCAGACAGAATCGCGAGCTCCCGGTTCACCGATGCCGGTTTTCGCGTTCTACCATAGCGAGTGATTGACTGCATTCGTTTGATTTTGAACTCCTCGATCATTTGGTGATCGATTTCGCTCAAACTCTTGTTCCCGAAGTGTCGACAAAAGACTTTCGCGTGGTATTCGTCGTCACTGCTGGAACGTTTATTAGCCTTGGACCAGGGTAGATACGTGCCATGCACGAACTCAGCGAACGGTATACTTGCCGTGACTTTGCCGTACTTGCCCTCATAGATTTTCGTCTTGATCTTTGTCTCGGCTTGCTCCGCTTGTACCTTCGTGCGGGCCTCGGGTAATGCTCCTCTGTACCTTTGTCTGCGGATCATGAAATCGTAGTAATAACGTGTTCCGCGTTTTCGGATTGTCATCCGATTGCTCCTTTCCGTTTGCAGCCGCCAGGAGCAGGCGCCACTTTACCACGTATCGCTCGAAGCCCTCGTTTCTTTTCACGTTTGCGATCGGCTTCCTCCAACATCCAATTGTGAATTGCGGTGGGATCGAATCTCACGAGGTCACCGGCGATCAGGAACGGGATGTAATCGCGGTCAACCCATCCGTAGATTGTGCTCTCACTGACCTGTAGACGTCGGGCCAGTTGCGTTACGGTGAGATAGATTGCTTCACTTTCAGCCGTCGATTCAGAACACATACTCACGAACATCCAGTAGTCTTCTGTATTTTTCCCACCGCTGGCGCCATCGCGCTTCGACTTGATCATCGCCGGACTGGATTGCGTGGATCGCTTAGCGATGATCGCATTTCGTTGGCAACAACTTCCTTGACGCGCGAAAGCGCGAACAGCGGTTACCTAGTGCGGGTAGAGCATGCTATATGCCAGAAACCTGTGAGTTCATCTCTTCGGCTTCTAAGTTGAATGGGTTCTACGAAATGAAGATGAGTCAGCAGATGTCGTGGTCCAGTTGCGGCCTTCAGACTGCACAGGAAACGAGGCACCCATTGCCCGGATCTCGGCACTCGTTACTTCGACTTGCCAGCGAATCTGCTGTCGTTCATCACTGCACGACGAATCCAAACGATGGGTTCGAACTGCTTTATAGACTTCGACTCAGGGTACAGAGAAATGCCTAAATATTCAGTCGCTCTTGAATTCACAGACAGCGATGTTGGCTCGCTCGCGAGGTCTCTCGATCCGGTCATATAGGCGCGAAACTTTAAGGTCTAAATCGCTGATTGAAATGGGGTTACACGTAATCTTAAAGTTCTTAAGAAAATTCCTTAAGAACCCCGAAACTTTAAGGTCTTAAGAATCTATAATTTAACTCATTCCTCGTGGGCCAAAAAAGTCGTCTATCCTGTCCGCTCACTTAAAGTCGACTTTAAAGTCGAATGTACCTTGGTCTGGAGCCTCGGATCAGCTGTGAACTTCAGCCTAGCGGCACTAGACACGAGCCGCAGGCGAGTGCTGCCGCATACGGTAGACGCCGGTTCGAGTAACTGCGCGACGTGAGAATTGAAAAGAAAGGAATAGAGGGGGCGTTTGATAACAGCGATTATGTTCTGGTTCATCACCAGGTGCTGTTGTTTGAGGAAGAACATAATCCGCTGTTATCAGACGACCGTCCTTATGAAGTGCTGAGACTGTTAAGGTAACAAAGATAGGCACCAAAAATCCGCTTAAAGATAGCCGTCATCATAAGAACGGGAATGCCCGGAATTTGCTACGCTGTAGTTGATTGTCCTTCCTTCAGCGCGTTCGTCGCGCTATACTTGCACGTCTAGCAAACCAACACAGGGAGTTGTAAACGAATTACCTCTCTCATACGATTCGGCTTCCGTCCGATACTCATCTTGAGTAGGCGGATTTGTTGGTGCGATCGCGTTTCATCTATGGTACAAGTCATGGGTAATAGAGCGCCGGCAGAACGCTCGTTCTTCGTTTGAAGGAAATTTTTCTATAGTCATGCAAAAGACGCTTCCACTTTTCCCTAATGACGAATCACCCGAGTCATTCTTAAAGGAGGCTTATAAACAGCTTGGCTTTGAGGAGGGGAGTCTTTTGGATGCGAGATCAAGTCCAGCGGTGGACGATCAGAGCTTGACCGAGTGGGTAGAAAAGGGAGATTGGCTTTCGCTTGCAAACAAGATAGGTGCGAAGAAAATTTTTTTTGTAAAGAACGATCCTGTAATCATCTTTTGTGAACACCATGATTCAAATGACATCGCTGGAATAATAAAAGCATTTCGCCAAGCATGGTGTATGGCCCGGCCTACCTGCCTGTTCCTGGCGTTAACCGGGGAACTTAGGGTCTATAGTCTAAATAACACGCCTCCGAAAGATCTTGATGATTGGCAACGGATAAAACCGCTTGCTGTAGCGCAGCGAATCGCGGAGGTTGCGGAAAAACTTCATGCTTTCCGCCGGGAACAAATAGAGTCAGGGAAGATCTTCGCAGATAAATACTTTGGAGATATTGGAGAACGAGCCGATCGAAGACTAATCCAAGACCTGAAAAGAGTTAGACAGTCTCTCTTGAATGCCGGTTTATCTCAACGTTTCGCGCATGCACTCATCGGTCGCTCTATCTTTGTTCGCTACCTTGAAGATCGGGGCGTACTTATACCGAAATATTTTGACCAAGTTGCTGAGGGTAATTCTGATTGGGAACAATTGTTGACCGAGCCGATTGATAAACCAGCATTATTGGTAGACCTGACCAAGCGTCGTTATCACTGCGTATTACAGGACAAAGACTTCACGTATGCATTATTTAGGCAACTAGCCGATCATTTTAATGGGAACATGTTCCCAGAAGACTTGGAAGAACAGAACGCAGTCGAGCAAAAACATCTAAATCTCCTCAGACAATTCTTGCTTGGTGACCGTGATGCTGAGCAGCTCAGTTTATTTTTTTGGGCATACGATTTTGAAATAATTCCCACTGATCTCATAAGCAGTATCTATGAAGAGTTCTACCATGAGAACAATGAAGATGATAAAGGTACTCATTACACACCGAGTGTATTGGTTGAGTTTGTATTGTCTCAGGTGATGCCCGCCACCGTTCTCGCAACGAAGCCCAAAATTCTAGACCCAGCATGCGGATCGGGCATTTTTTTGGTTGAAGCCTTCCGACGGATCGTTCGATATAACGTTCAACAATGCGGTCGGCGTTTAACATCAAGCGAGTTGCGCGACATTCTTCGAACACAGATAGTTGGTGTGGAGATCAACAGTGAAGCTATTCAAGTATCGGCGTTTAGTTTGTACCTCGCTCTACTGCACTACCAGAAACCACCAGACATCTTAGCGCAAATCGAAAACTCAAATCGTAAACCCCTTCCGCATTTGATTTATGACGAAGCGCAAATGGAGGATCCCGATCATTACCCAACGCTTCACAATGCAGATACATTTGGTTTAACCCAAAAGGAGCGTACGCTACTCGGAGATAAGCTATCTAAGAAACAATTTCGTGGCCGATCCGAGGCGCTAATACTATTCAATTCGACCGCCGCGTTACCATTCGATCTGAATAGTTTCGATATTATTTTGGGTAATCCCCCTTGGGGGTACAAAGCAGCTACCACCCAAAGTATCAAACAAACGCAGAAGCAGGCACAGCTATGGTGCGATGTCTTTAACTGGTCCATTGGCGACAAAGAGCTATCACAAGCATTTATTGCGCGTGTTTTAGCTTTACTTAAACCTGGTGGCATTTCAGGATTATTGGTTTCCACTGGAGTCCTGTTGAAGCATCATGAAAAAAGTAGACGATTTCGACGTCGATGGTTAACAGAAAGTACAATCTGCACCGTTGTTAATTTTGCTCACGTTCGCAACATATTCTTTAGTTCTGCTATTGCTCCATTTGCTTTTGTCTCGTTTAAACGTGATACGCCTGACTCCGCGCACCGGATAAACTATTGGTCGGCAAAAAAGACGGCGATAGTTGATAGCTTCCAAGCCGTTGTGCTGCGGACGCCGGATCTTAGATTGCCGTTACAGAGCGAATTGTTAGTCAATGAGTCTTTATGGAAAACCTATTGGTGGGGGAGCCATCGAGACGCCGCGCTTATCTCATCGCTGGCTCGCAATAAACCATTGAGCCAACTCGTTGAAGAACGAGCATGGGTCAAAGGACAGGGATATACGCCAGGCGTTGCAATCTCGAGTGGATGGTTGAATCAATATCTTGAACTTCCTATTAACCGTTTTACTAGGTACGGGCCTGCTCCAAAAGCGTTCCTCACAAAGACACCCAGCAGAGTTCATCGACGGGGGATCCAGGATCTTTACGATGGTTGGCGCATATTGATAAAACGCGGCATCACGCAGTCTGAAAGCGCTAACGGACGGATTGAAGCGCGGTTAGACAAACCTTCGTATTGTTTTAGAAATTCCATCCATGGAATCGCTTTATCTCAAACGAAGATTTGGGAGCGCAAAGTGCTAACAGGAATTTTGTGGTCCTCGCTTGCGCGGTACTTCTTCTTCCTCACTGCGAGTTCGTGGGGTACCTGGCATCACGAAATACATCTAGAAGAGATCCTAAGCCTTCCAATTAGATTTCCGCGAGACGAAAAGTTGCGAGAAAAAATAGTAAAGATAGTAGACGAGTTAAACGATTCCGGGGCGAAACGAAGCATAGGTTCACGGGCTAAACCTGTTTCTGCAATAGCACTGCGAGAACTTGAGCGGAGATTAGACGATGTAATATTTGAGCTTTATGAACTATCGGAGTCGGAGCAAGATCTGGTTATCGACATGTGTGAAGTAGGGCTTGAATTATTTTATCAACGCGGTGGTAGCAGCGCGGTGGGACCGATTAATTGGGATGCCGAATGGACTCATGGAACTATTGATCAACTTCCAAGAAGTCGAGTTTCCGATATTGGGTTAGATGGATACTTACGAGCATTTCTAAACATCTGGAATCGGCAACTGGAACCTCACGGCGAATTTCAATGGAACGTTATTAAGGATGCACAAATTCCGATGTTGGGGGTTGTATTTGCAACTCAAGAGAAAGGAAATGATCGCCCACTATTTATGTCGAATGACACTTCGGACTGGAAAGCGCTGCTAGAACAATCGGAAAAATACTTACTCCAAGAGATGACTAGAAGTATTTACATGGATGGCATGGTACGAGTGGTAACTGATACTGAGATATTCATTATAAAACGGGATGAGCGTTGGCTCTGGACGCGTAGTATGGCTCGCGAAGACGCCGAAGCAGCTATGCTCCAAGTAATACACCTTCAGGACGCTGTCCCAGCACAATGACTCGACCTCGACTCTCACAGTTGATGACATGGGAGAAGCATGTCGCACTCGTTTTAGAAGTATTAGCGGAGGCATTGCTAATCCTTAAGTCCAACGGTTCTCTTCCAGAAACAGAAGTAGACTTGAATAGGGAGTTGTATTGGTGTCTCCTCAAAGCGAACCAAAAGCTGTCGAAAATCGGGCGTGGGCTGGATCACCCTCCAGTTCCTGAAGGAAAGAATCCACCGGATACTGATGACGCCACGCGCTCTAAACGTGAGGACAAGATTCCTGATTTCTATTGGGGTTTCATTGATCATGCCGAGCCCGACCATCGACGTTGTGCGCGCAATTTGTTTATTGAGTGCAAACGACTTGGAAAGCCGGCTCGTTCTAGTTGGATTTTCAACCAGAATTACGTCCACTACGGACTCATTCGTTTTACAACCACGGATCACGGCTACGCTAAAGGCGAGAGGTCAGCGGTCATGGTGGGCTATTTGCAAAGCATGGAATTTGAAGAAGTGCTTCACGAAGTCAATATTACTGCCAGTTCCATATCTCTGACCCCGTTGAAAGGTCCTCTAAACGGCTGGCAGAAGGGTGGGATCAGTGAATTCGCACACAGTTTAGCTCGGGCATTTCCTATTTCACCCATGTTGTTACAGCATTTTTGGATTGACCTTCGCAATGTTAAGTGAGCTTACTTGCCCAAGGAACCGTATATAGAGAGACATAGATCATTGCGGTGAGAAGGACCATCGGGTAGTGCGATTCAGCATCACCGATTACGAACAGAATCTTTTTCGCTTGGTGCAATTTTTGAATCGAACTGCCTTCTATTTGAATCGGAGCTTTTAATAGTGCTAACCCTAATATGACCCCAATTCTCCTCCCGGACTTCATCCCCCCAAAGAACTAATTGGCGCTGGAGAGGCAGTTCTACTGGTTCATCCGGCAATGTATCTAGATGCCTGTCGATGTAATCCAGCACGCGCCGAAGAGTCGCTTGGTGCCATTGGACCTTACCGTAGTGCTTTACTTGAATATCCAAAAGATCCGCATCGGATAGGTCGGCACCATAGCGCGCGATGTAACGAAGGAGTCTGGGTCCAATTTTCCAGGGCAGATTCACCGTTTTCAATTGTAAGTCGCCGGCCAAAACTAACGCCCTTACAACGGACAGTTCAGGAAACGGATTCTCTTCACGATTGAGTTCAAGGGTTCGGGTAATGATGCCGGTAAAAAACTGGTCTTCTGCTGAATATATCTCCCTGAGGTGTCCTGGCTGAGGCCAGATGTCCATAGCAACTGCTTCGAGGTTTAAGAAAGTAGAAGTTGGAAGATGCCAGAAGTCATGCTGAGCGTTGCATTCGTTGAGAAGCGCATAGGTTCTTTCCAACGGCCATAGATCAAACTCCCAACTAAACCGCTTAAGATGGAGTCCGCCAAAACGCGTCTTCCGCGAAATGAAACGATTAAACTGACGCTCCAATTCACTTAGACCTACTCCCCAGACGACTATATCCAAGTCACGAGGCTTCCAAGCAGTTCCAACCACGAGACGTGAAAGTAACAGGGACCTGAGCGTCCCACCAAAGAACACTGCTGGCCAGTTATTCGCACGAATCTCTTGGAGTGTGCTTGAAATTCCCTTTTTCCAGCGCGGCGTATCGTCAAGCCGACAGAATGCTGCCACCTCCTGCCTAAGTAGAGTTTTGAGTGCTTCAATTTTTGACCCATCAGCCATTTGTAAGTTCCAAATGGAGTTGTTTTGCAAACGAGTCCGTCATCCCACAAACATAGTCAGTTACCAGCTGGAGTCTGTGATACTGTTCTGGAAGTTCCGGCATGTCCGCGACTGAATTTGCGAAGACGCGGCGATAATTGTCGGATATTAATGCGGCAATTTTCCCGGAGAACTTCTTTGTTCCGAATGTTCCGTCCACATCGATCTTCTTAGCACCTTCCCAAAACAGATCCATCAGATCAGAAATAATTCTTTTCCCCATAAGCTCCAGCTTTAAGGTTGAGGGGGTACAATAAACTTTCTCGTGACCGATTTCTTGGAGGCACTTTATAAGGTCTGCAAGCTCCCCGTCCTCTACAAGTTCACCACGGTATTTACCTCTCATTATCTCCGAATAGTTCTTGAGAAATGTTACTGCAGCATCTGGAACTAAGAGAGCTATCGCAGCTGACCGGAAAGCTGTCCCATGGATGTCATCAGGTAAGTGCGTAGAAAGCTCGGTGCGTCCCGCTTTCAGAATCGTGTCCTTTAAACCAAGCACCGCATCGGCTCGTTTGCCTAATTTAGTCCGAAGGATCTCTTCGAGATCGGACCACCTGATTACTGCTTTCTTGATCCCATCCTCAATGTCAGCGACAGAGTACACAATATCATCTGCGGCTTCGACCAAAAGCGTTATGGGATTTCTACTCTGACCAGTAGCAGTTTGTTGCCGAATAATTTTGATCAATTTATTTTCAGAGGCGAAAAAACCTGGCTTTGATCCCGAATGCCCTTTACCTTTACCAGCCAAATGTGAAGGCAGGACGTATTTACACGCAGCTGAAAGTGTGCCAAAGGTCAGATTCAGTCCATGGGGATCTGCAAGTATTTGAAGCTTGGAAACGATACGAAGCGTTTGAGCATTTCCCTCGAACTTACGAAAGTCTTGAATCAATTGCTGTTTGCCACCGAGTAAGTTGGAAAGAGGGTCCCGCTTGTCAAAGTCTCGCTCGAACTGCTCGCGATGATCGCCCAAATTCGTTGTCGGACGCGGCCGGTTGGGATTCAGTAACTTTTTCCATTCGAGCATTCCATTCACCTGTTTCCTCATTCTAACAAACCCAGTTAAGCCTCAGTATATTGCCCGCCCAATACCAGCGAAGAATCATGGTCCTTTTGCTACGCACCGAGCGCTTAAAGCCAGCTTAGACGATTCGATTACAGACCGAAAACCTGCACACTGGGTTGCGACAATCTTGTGACAACACCACAGCGAAACTAGCCTGAATAGGTGGTAACTGATGGACTCGCTGGCGGCTGCAACCTGTAACAAATGTTAGTAAATCGTAAAAGCCGTAACCTGATGCAGTGCTCGTGCTCGCACTACGAATCAGGGGGTCGCATGTTCGAATCATGCCGGGTGCACCAGCGATTTCAGCGGCGGGGCTTGGGCTCGGCCGCTTTTCTTTTATGAAAATAGATGTGTCAGTCTCGTATGAAAACGGACGATTGCATACGGGATCGAGGGTGGCGGATTTCAGTGATGACCGTCCGTCAATCATGGTGACGTCGAGGTGGCCTGATGGCTCACAAATGGTTGAAGCTATTGGGGAGCCACTCGACGTTGAAATGCGGAAAGCGGCCTGGGAGCGTGATAAAGGATCGCGGACTTATAATTCCTTCGACCCATTCGCAGTAGACCGCTTCGAGCGCCACCTGCGAAAGAGAATCGGTCCATTCGAAGTCGGCGATTAGCGCCAACACGCCTTCCAAGCAAAACCTGCCTGTGATGTTTTCCAGTTAGCCACCACTCTACAGCGTAACGAACTGCGGAATCATGTCTGGAGGCTATCATGGAACTACTTTCAGTACGCGACTTAAAACGAGGCGACTCGGGCAAAGACGTCGGCGACCTGCAAACCGCTCTACTCGAGCTCGGCCACAGAATTACCGACACCGAATTGATCAACCAATTCTTCGGTGAGACTACGCACGATGCGGTTGTCGGCTATCAGAAAAAACTCAAGCTTGTGCCCAACGGCATCTTTGAGGGTAAAGCGGCGTGGCTCATGGACGCGAACCACGAACATCCCAACAAGTTTATCGTCCTCGGCCAGGTGTTCGACGCAAACGGCGTCGCACAAAAAGATCTGACCATACGAGTTCTCGATAAAGATCTGCGCTCAGAGGAGCTCATCAAGGAAACGAAGACCAATAACGATGGCGAATACTCGGTCTTCTATAGAGACGACGACTTTCGCGCAGCCGAGAAGAATCGAGCTGACCTGTTCGTCCGCGTATTGAACCCCGCGGGAACCACAGTTCTCGCAACCTCACCAATCATTTTCAACGCTGGCAAATTTGAGATCGTGAATTTCACGATTGGCGAAGCTAAGGGACTCTCTGAGTTTGGCCGCATCGTGGCTGAGCTTACGACGGTGTTGCGTGGCATAGCGCAAAAGGACCTGACGGCAGACGATATTTCGTTCCTCGCCGGTGAAACCGGCTTCGACGCGGCGTTGTTAACCCAGCTCGCGGAAAGCGCGCGCCGCAACGCGCAGGCCAGCAGGATTCCGCAGTCAGCATTCTACGGTCTCTTCCGCCAGGGATTTCCGACAGTTCTCGAAGATCTACTGCAAAACGAAATCTCGTTGCTGCGTGCGGCGCTGGAATCGTCTTCGAACGAAGCGATCATCCCACAGCTCTCGAGCGCGCAGTTGGACCAGATAGCCAAGGACCTCCGCGAGCTGAAAGCCAGTCTGTTGCTGCAAACGGGAGGTGGCACTCCGTCACTCGGTGATCTGCTGGCGACTTCTGGTCTATCTGATGAGAAGCGAGGCATCGTAGCAGGTCTTCTCGTGCTGCATGGCGGCACGACGAGAAGTTTTTGGGACGCCATTGCCGCGACTAATTTCCTGCCTGAGGAGAAGAACAACGTGCGCTTCACGCTTCAGACAGGCGACCTGACTACGAACCATCTGCCGCTCGTAACTGCGCTGCGCAACGGTTACGACTTTACTCAGAATGGCGCACCACCGACCGCCGATCCGGGCACAGTCGCGTTACGTCCCTTCGCTGTAAAAGGTGTTAACGAATGGAAACAACTTGTTCAGACAACCGGCGCCCCAGCGTCAACTCCCGGCGCCACGCCACAAGAGAAAATCGACAACTACGCGGCGGCGTTGAATGCGTACATGGAAAACGCATTGCCGACTCCAGTCGTCGCGGGTCGATTCGTTGCAGACGTCGCCGGTGATAGCCCATTCAATCCGGTGCGGACTGACCTTCAGAAATTTTTCAATAACAATAAGTTTTACGAGTTTCGAGAAGTTCCGATCGACGTGTATCTCAGCACCGATCGCGATACCAAACTCGCCGGTGTCACCAACGTGCCTGCGCTGATTGCCGAGCTCAAAAACATGCAGCGTCTTTTCAACATGACGCCGCGCTACGCACAGATTCGTTCGTTCCGAAAGGACGATCTTCACTCCGCGTTTTCGATGGTCAAAGTCGGCGAGCGCAGGTTTGTTGAAAACTACACGAGCGTGTTGGGAAGCGAAACCGCTGCGATCGAAACGTACCGCAAAGCAAAGCAGATGCACGCGGCCGCGCTGAACTTCTATTTAGGACAAGCCGTCGCTGCGAATTCGGCGTCACCATTGGTCGTTCCGAACAGCAGCGTGAAGCAGGGATCGATCGTAAAAACTGTCGCCACGGCATCAGTCAGCCCTGACTTACAAACGTTATTCGGTTCACTCGATATCTGTGATTGCGAACAGTGCCAATCAGTCTACAGCCCAGCCGCATACTTCGTCGATATTCTGAAATTCCTCGGTGATGGTCCAAAGAAGCAGGGTCTCACGCCGTTGCAAGTGTTGTTTGGACGCCGGCCAGACCTCGAACACATCGAGCTGACTTGCGAGAACACGACCACGCAACTGCCTTACGTCGATCTAACGAGGGAAATCATGGAAGCGGCCGTCGCTGAGCGAAAGTTCAGTATCGGCGACACGAACGCGACCAGCATAATTGCTGATCTTAACCTGGAAAAGATGCCAGCATCTTTCCCGACCATCTTTGCAAACAGCGGTTACGCAACTACCGCTAAAGCTTCGGTCCGGAAAGACGAGCCGCAATCGTGGCTGATTCTCGATACCGGCTGGTCGTTCACTGTGAAGTATCTCGGAAGCGGCAACGGTTTTGAAGTTAAGGCATGGCCGCAGACGAGTTGGACCACGGACGAGCTGCGCGCGAATCCCGAACACGTTAACAGCGCGGCGTACGAGGATCTGCGGAAGGCCGTGTATTCATGGGACCTGCCATTGAATCTTCCGGTCGAAGAGATTCGCGGTTATCTCGGTCACTTCGGTGTGAAGCGCACGGAAGTGATGGAGACGTTCTTCCACGACCCTGCGTCTGATGTATTGACGAATCAAAGCATCGCTAACGAATACGTGGGCGTAACGACGGAAGAAGCGGGGATCATTACTGGTAATCCAACTGCAGCGCCGACAGGTCCGTGGGATTACTGGGGCCTCAAGCAGACTGGCAATGAGGGTGCCGAGCCAACTGAAAGTTCAGACTGGGACGTTGTTTTGCAACACGTCTCGATATTCCTACAGCAATCCGGGCTCGCATACCGCGAGATGTTGGAGGTGCTGGGTTCTTACTTCATAAATCCGGCCACCGCCAGCGGGCGACGGTTCGGAATCGTTTCAACCGACCCGTTACATGCGGACACCTGCGATTTGAGCAAGCTGAAAATTCAGGTAACTGACAGTACGATCTCCGACAAAAGAGCAGCACTGAAAGAAGCCTGGAACAAGATCCATCGCTTCGTGCGTCTCTCGCGCAAGCTTGGATGGTCCATGCGCGATCTTGACAAGGCGATTGTCGCGCTGCAGCAGCCGAACCTCGACATCACTCCGACTTTCCTGCTGCACGTGTCGCGAATCAAGCGTTTGAGCGAACAGTTTGGTCTGCCCGTCGTCAACCTACTTAGCTTTTGGGCGACGACGATGGACACCGGGCGCTATCTCGATCACTCTGCCGAGGGCGAGCCGGCCGTGCCGTCGCTCTACGCAAGTCTCTTTAACAATCGAGCCGCAGCCGGACAGGCGCTGCCTGAAGATCCTACAACGCTCACAGGCAAGCTTTCTGAAACCAAGCCCCGAATCGCCGCAGCGCTGCAAATCAGTATCGACGATCTGAACCTGCTGCTTGCGGATACGAACGTCGTCACGGATGACGTTTTATCGATCACCAACCTTTCGAAACTCTATCGTCACGCGACATTTGCGAGGGCGCTCAATTACTCGGTTCGTACGTATCTCGCAGCGCTCAAGCTGATCAACAAGACTCCGTTAGCGACGACTAAAGACACAATCGAGTTTGTGCAGCAGACCGAAAGAATCGCTGCGTCAGGTTTCAGCGTTGAAGATCTCAACTACCTTTTGCGTCACGATTTCTCCGCGAATTCTCCGATCGCGATCAGCGATGCAACGATCGCGTCTGTGCTTGGTTCACTTCGCGAAGAACTACGAAAGGTGGTGACGGAAAACAGTGTTGCCAGCGATGATCCGGATGAGGATCTTAAAAATCGAAAAATCGCGATCGTCATTCAGCGCCTGGGCGAATATCTGAACTTCCCTTCAAGCTCAGCCCGCGAACTGCTGACGAATTGGGTCAACTCGACAGCGGATCCTACCAAGAAAGCGATCGACGTTTTTCTTGCGACCGAGTTTGCGGAAGACAATCCAGACGATGAGGTGACAAGAGGCGTGTTTCCGAATCAATTCAACACGTTCGTTCGGTTGTACAAGATCGCCGCATTGAATCACGACTTCCGTCTGACTAGCCAGCAGCTCCAATGGCTGTTTGACTTTGGTCCAGGCAACGGCTGGCTAGACTTGAACAAGCTTCCATTTGACACCACGTTGCCGAATCCGTCGCTTTATCCGAGCTGGGCACGGATCGCCGATCTGTTCCAGTTGAGCGCGGCTTTACCGCTCGCAGAAGGCGTGCTTACCGATGTCTTCACATCAGCCAAAAACGGCACGACGATCGCTGCGCTGCTTCAAAAGATCAGCCAGGGGTTGTCATGGAAGTTGGAAAATCTGACCGCGCTCAATAGCGGCTTCAGCTTCGGTGTCGCCAACTACAAGGATGAACAAGCGCTTCGCCGCCTGCTTCCTGCATTCAGGATGCTGGACCAGCTTGGCGCTTCGGCCGATCAGTGTCTCTCCTGGACCAAGCCGGTCATGCTCCCAGCGGATGAACAGAAATTTTCGGCAGACGTCAAAGCTCTTGTGCGAGCGCGACTCGATAACGAGCAGTGGCTGGAAAAAGCCAAATCGCTCAACGATCCGTTGCGCGAAAAACAGCGCGCCGGCCTGGTCTCATATTTAGTCAGAAGCAAGGCGAAAACCGCAGATGAGTTGTATGAAAATCTCCTCGTCGACGTTGAAATGAGCCCGTGCATGATGACCACCAGAATCAAACAGGCGATCGGATCGGTGCAGCTCTTCATTCAACGCTCGCTCATGAATCTCGAAGGCGCGGTTGCACTGTCGTCGAAAGAGTCGCGTGAGTGGGGCCAGTGGCGCAAGCAGTACCGCATCTGGGAAGCCAATCGCAAGATCCTTCTGTACCCGGAAAACTGGATCGAGCCGGAGCTGCGCGACGACAAATCACCGTTTTTCAAAGATGTCGAAAACGAGTTGCTGCAAAGCGAAGTGACGATGGATACAGCAGAGACCGCGTTTGTCCACTACCTCGAGAAACTTCACGACGTGGCGCGGTTGGAAGTCGTCGGCATGTACCACCAGCAGGAGGTCTCGGATGACGGAACGAAGATCGAGATCGACACGCTGCACGTCATCGGGCGCACTTTCTCGACTCCGCACGTCTATTACTACCGGCGACAGATCAACTCGGCGAATTGGACGCCGTGGGAAAAAGTCGATGCCGACATTCAGGGCAATCACGTTATTCCCGTTATCTGGAACCGGCGGCTCTATCTCTTCTGGCCCATCTTTACGATGAAACAGAAAGAGAAACCGCTCACGATGCCTACCGACGGATCACCGATCGAGGGCGGCGAGAAAGTGCTCGAAGTGCAGCTCGCCTGGTCGGAATACAAGAACGGCAAGTGGTCAGCCAAGAAACTGGCAAGCCCGTTCCGCAGCGACTTAACGCATCCGGAGTCGGAGCTGAATGATGCGCAGTTCAAACTGTTCTCGTTCAAGAGTCGCATTGCAACCGTTCGGACCGAGTCGACCGCGACTGAGCACTTGTTTATCGATTGTTATGGTCCGGTCGAGCTGCTCAAGACGATCACGATTACTTCGACTGATCAAAAGACTATTAAGGAAACGGCCCTGTTCTCTTTAGGACCGGGAGAGTTAAAGGATGTAAACGCGAAAGTGGATGGCGGGACTTTTTCGCCGTCAGACGTGACCAAAGCGGATATCCGGAAAAAGGATTCTGCGGGCAACACAGTCGAAACGATCAAGCTAAACAACGACGGCACTGTCAGTATAAAAAACACGAGTGCAACGGATACGTTCAAGTACTGGCTGGCGTCCGCGGAATACCTGACGCAGAGCATAAGGAATGTAGGACAAAGGCAGGAATGCTTTATTGACGACGGTTTTCACTCGCCGAACCTTATTGGCAAGAATGGCGACTCGGCAAAAGCGTTAGCCGGAGTCGAAACCACGCTGTCGCCCGTCTTGCAAATAATCGGTGATCCGCCACGGTCCATCGACATAGCTGACAGTCAAGTGTGCACAATCGTCAGCGAAGCATATTGCAATTTCAATCTCGTGACGATTCCGACGACGACCACCACGACTACCACGACCAGCAAGACCACAGATCCATCGCAGGCCATAGTGACGTTCCACTTCGATGATGGCCAGCAAACTGTGAACGCAATGATCGATTCCGCTGCGAACTCGCAGATCGAGCCGATCGTCGGCACGATCTTCGAGAACATGATGATGGTCGAGAACCAGAATCCGAATAACGGTGGACTGTTAGACACACGGATACTTCAGAAAACTCCGTGGCCGTTCAGGTTGTTGCCGCTGCACCAGAGCTATAAAGCGAAGACGCTGGAGTACCCGGCATTCTTCCAGGACGATCTCCACGGTTATCTGGTCACGAAAGACGAAGACACGAACGACATTACGTTCAGCATGTTCTACCATCCGCTGGTTAGTAGTTTCGTCAGGTCGCTCAATCGTTCGGGCATCAGTGGACTGTTAACTCTCGCGAATCAACGATTGACAGATTCGGCGATCGCGTTTGACGAATATTCACCGGATGCGACGCAAGTTGATACCGACGCCAAACCGCTCGAGGACGTCGACTTCACATACGGCGGCTCTTACTCGCTCTACAATTGGGAACTCTTCTTCCACACGCCTTTCATGATCGCGACGCAGTTGAGCAAGAACCAACGCTTCGAAGAGGCGCAGAAGTGGTTCCACTACATCTTCGATCCGACGACGACTGACTCGCCTGACAACCCGACCACGCCGGGACCGGAGCGTTTCTGGCGCGTCATGCCGTTCTACAAACAAGCGAAGGACGGCACGCAAAGTCTCGAAGATTTGTTTGACGACCCAACCGCGAACGCCCAGATCCAGGAGTGGCAAGCCAATCCGTTTAGGCCACACGTGATCGCGAGACTGCGTTTAGTGACCTACATGAAAGCGGTTGTGATGCGCTACATCGACAATCTCATCGCGTGGGCCGATCAGTTGTTCCGTCGCGACACCATTGAATCCATCAACGAAGCGACGCAGCTCTACGTCCTTGCTGCACAAATTCTGGGACGCCGTCCGGAACAGATCCCCGCGCGCGCGAAGGCGAAGGTGCAGACGTTCCGTAGTCTCGACGACGAGGACTCACTGAACGGTTTGGCGAACGCGTCAGTGGAAATCGAAGGTTTCCTGTCGCCGTCAGTGGTGCCACCGTTAGATGAAGACAATCCTGACGGTATGCCGTTGATGCCGTTCTTCGGACTTCCGGGTAACGAAAAGCTGCTTGGTTACTGGAACACGGTAGCCGACCGGCTGTTCAAGATTCGTCATTGCCAGAACATCGAAGGCGTCGTTCGTTCACTGCCAACATTCGATGCGCCGATCGATCCAGGATTACTGGCCAGAGCGGCCGCCGCCGGAGTGGACATCGCGAGCGCGCTCAGCGATATCAACGTTTCGTTGCCACACTACCGCTTCAACACAATGTTGCAAAAGGCGGGGGATCTGTGTGGTGAAGTGAAACAGTTGGGCGGTGCGTTGCTTTCCGCACTCGAGAAGCGCGACGCCGAAGCAATGTCCCTGCTGCGTTCAACGCACGAGATGAAGGTGCTGAATGCAGTGCGAGCAGTCAAAGAGCGACAACTTGATGAGGCTAAAGAGTCACGTGCCGGATTGGATCGAAGCAAGGAGATGACCACGCTGCGCCGTGACTACTATCGCGATATCGCGTTCATGAATCAGTATGAAACGACGCAGTTGAACCTTACACAAGCGACACTGAACCTTCAGGTTTATGAGTCAACCATGCTCGCTTTGGGTGGCGCGCTGAGTCTGATTCCGAATTTCAAGCTGGCGTTACCTTCTTCCTGGGGCTTCACATCGGGTGGCGACAACTTTGAACGATCAGTATCGAGCTTCAGCAATTCCATCGGCAAAGTTGTTGGAATCCTGAACACCATTGGTTCGATGGCCGGCACGATGGGTGGTCACCAGCGTCGCTTCGATGACTGGAAACTCCAGGAGCGTCTGGCCAATAAAGAGCTCGAACAGATCGATAGACAGATCGCAGCGTCTGATATTCGCGTCGCGATTGCCGAGAAAGAATTGCGCAATCACAATCTGCAAGTTGAGAACGCGAGAGAAGCAGATGAGTTCATGCGCAGCAAGTTCACCAATCGCGAGCTCTACGATTGGATGGTCGGGCAGATCTCCGGGATTTATTTCCAGAGTTATCAGCTCGCTTACGACGTTGCGAAACGTGCGGAATCTGCGTTTCGACACGAGCTCGGTCTGCGAGAGTCAAGCTTCATTCAGTTCGGTTACTGGGACAGCTTGAAGAAGGGATTGCTCGCCGGCGAGCGACTCTCGTACGATCTCAAGCGCATGGAAGTCGCTTATCTCGATCAAAACAAACGCGAGTATGAGATCGTCAAACACGTGTCGCTGATGTCGATCGATCCGGTCAGTCTGGTGAAGTTGAAACAGACGGGTGAGTGTTTTGTGACGCTGCCCGAAACGTTGTTTGACATCGATTACACGGGTCACTACATGCGCCGGATCAAGTCAGTTGGTATCACGGTCCCGTGCGTGGCTGGTCCATACAGCGGCATCAACTGCACGCTCACGTTGCAGAGCAGCAGTATTCGTCACAGCAACGCGCTGATGAATGACAAATATGGTCGCCAGGCTGTCGATGCGCGGTTCGTAGACAATGTGGGAGCGGTGCAGTCGATCGTGACGAGTGGTGCGCAGAATGACAGCGGCATGTTTGAAACGAACCTGCATGACGAGCGCTACCTGCCGTTCGAAGGACAGGGCGCGATCAGCACGTGGCACATCGAGATGCCGAAGAGCTTTAAGTCATTCGACTACAACACAATCGCCGATGTCGTGCTGCACGTGCGTTACACATCGCGTGACGGTGGACCGGAGCTCAAAGAAAAGGCTGAGTTTGAGTTGCAGACCGCGCTCAACGAGTTCATTCGCTTCGAAGGCGCGCGTGGTCTGACGCAGATGTTCAGCTTGCGTCATGAGTTCTCGACGGAGTGGTCGCGTTTTCTGAACGCGCCGGAGGGTAGTGTTCAGAGTCTGACGGCAGCTTTCACGCAGGAGCGATTCCCATTCCTGTTCCAGGCGAAGGATATCAAGATCAAGGAGATGGACGTGTTTGTGAAAGTGAAGCCTGGCTCTGGTCACAACGAGAATACGATGAAGATCGCGCTGTCCCCAGGCGCCACTGCACCTGTACCACCGAGTGGTGAAACGCTGCTCTTGAGCAATTGGAATGAAATGGTGCGCGGGACGAAGAACAACTTAAACAACGATCCCGGCCTCTTCACTCTCAATGCGTGGCGCAACGTTCAGGACCACGTTGATCCAAATGCGATCCACGACATCATCGTCGTTTGCCGCTACACGGTTAGTAACCCATAGTGAATATGAGCCGCGGATACACGCGGATGAACGCTGATCTGCGTTTATCCGCGTTCATCCGCGGTTCTAAATTTGACACCCACCGCGAATCGCATTAACGTATCGCCCGTCCAACCCGACAAGTAGACCTCCCAAAAGCCCAGCCGAAGTTCGGACTGTCTGTCGACTTTTATCAAAAGGAGATTCCTGTAATGACACGAAGTCTTTTGCATCGCCGTCTGGCGATTATGCTGGTCTTACCCTTCCTGTTTGTAAGTGCTTATGCACAACGAAATCCTGATCAGGAGGTCCGTTTGAAAGAACTGCTGTCTGTGCCCGGAAAGCTCGTCAGTGAAGCTAAATCTTCTCGACCTGCGACTGAGCTAAAACTGACCGGTTATCGAGTTGAAGAAATAAAACTACCGCGCCAGTTGAACGTTCAAGTGCGTGGCCAACAAGTCGCCGTGGATAAGGCGTGGCGAGTCACACTGCAAGGTGGTCCATTCCCGGTTCGTGCTATGCCGGCCGTGATCTGGATCGACGATGAAATCGCCGGCTACGGCATCGAAAACGAAACTCTCTCCCAGGTTACCGCGATCACGTTTGACAGCTCGTTGATACGTGAAGGAGGAGTGGTTTCAATCTCTTACGGTGAAGATAAAGAAGGACGCATAAGAATTTCTCAGCGACTTCGCTTGACGCGTGAAGGAGGAAACCAATGAAAACCAAAAACTACATCCTCGTTTCACTAACTTTCATCCTCGTTGTTGCGGGAGCAGCGTTCGCGCAAGTCGCGGATCCCGGAACGCCCGGCCCGCTGCCAGTCACACGTGAAGAATACAACTTCGGCGACACGGCGTTTCAACCAACAGCCTTCCCCGGTCCAGTGGAGCTGCGCGCTTCGATTCACTATCCAACAAACCTGCCCGCTGGTCCATATCCGGTAATCGTCTTTCTACACGGCCGTCACGCCACTTGTTTTAAAGGCGGATCTCAACTGCTCCAGTGGCCATGTTCGACGAATGGAAGCCAGCCGATACCGAGTTTCCAGGGATATGACTACGTTTCAGAAGTGCTGGCGAGTCACGGCTACGTTGTGGTTTCAGTCAGCGCCAACGGAGTCAACGCCGTCGACAACGCCGTGTTTGATCTCGGCGCGCTCGCGCGTGCGGAGTTGATGCAGAAACATCTCGACATTCTGAAGACATTTAACACCACTGGCGGCGCGCCGTTTGGGACCAAGTTCGTCGGTAAATTAGATTTGACTCGCGTCGGCACGATGGGCCATTCGCGCGGTGGTGAAGGCGTGGTGCGTCATTACGTTCTGAACAACGCTTTGGGCGCGCCTTACGGCATCAAGGCTGTATTTCCGCTCGCGCCGACCGATTTCAACCGCGACATCGTGAACAATGCCGCTCTCAACGTGATGCTGCCTTATTGCGACGGCGACGTTGCCGATCTGCAAGGCGTGCATTTTTACGATGACGCTCGCTACAACGTCACTGGTGATAATTCGCCGAAGCATTACGAGCTTGTTATGGGCGCCAATCACAATTTCTTCAACACGATCTGGTCGCCTGGCTCGAGTCCGTTTCCGGGCGCGGCAAACGATTGGCTGGCGTTTATTCCTGGTGGCCATTCCGACTCACATTGTGGTTCCGGCAACACCAACCAGCGATTAACGGAAGCACAGCAACGCGGCACCGGTCTCGCTTACATGACCGCGTTCTTCCGTGCTTATGTCGGTGGTGAGACTCAGTTCGTACCGCTGCTTACCGGCGATGCGCCGCCGCCGGCTTCGGCTCAAACAACCAATCTGTTTGTGTCGTATCACGCGCCGGCCAATCGTCGATTGGATGTGAACAACTTATTGAACGACACCAATCTCGCTACTAACAATCTGGGTGGTGCGGCGATACAAACTGCGCTTTCGCCGTACGAGTTGTGTGGTGGTGATGAACCGCAACCGCAGCGTTGTATAGCTGAAGCGCTTAACGCGCAACAACCACACACGACTCCGAGCGCGCGCTCAGGGTCGCGAGGGTTGAGTCAACTGAAGACCGGTTGGAACGATTTGACCGGCAACTACAGAAACAACATACCGGCAACGTTGGGTAACGTCACGGGATTCCAGGCTGTGCAGTTTCGTGTCAGTGTGAACTTCGCTGATGTTCGCAATCTTGAAGGTCTTGCTTCGGACTTTCGCGTGGTGTTGACTGATGCTGCGAACAATTCAGCGTCAGTGCGCGTCAGTGATGTTTCGGGCGCGCTGTTCTTCCCGCCAGGCGAGGTTCTGGCCGTGCCGAAAGTTGTACTGAACACGGTACGCGTGCCGTTGAGTGCTTTCAGCGGCGTAAACCTGAATGCCGTGCGTTCAGTGCAGTTTACGTTCAACGAGCGACTTCAGGGCGGCATCCTGATCACTGACGTCGCGTTCGCCTCAGCACCATAGTTTTTAGCCGCGGATTACCGCGGATGAACGCTGATCTAATCCGCGTTTATCCGCGAAAATCCGCGGCTAAAAAAGATCATTTTTCTAACATTTTGAATTGTCTATAGATTTTTGGCTTATTTCATCTGTTCCCCGCTCACCATCAACAACTTAAGTTACTCACTCCTCCGCTCTTAACCGATCTACACAATCTTGGAATACACATTGCCTCTCGCAAGTCGACGACCCCTACCACGTCTCCAAAGTTTTGTAATCGCCTAGCGAAACTTTCAATCTGCGTTTCTCCGGGCCGTCACCTATCCACAACAAACGACGACAGGCCGCCAGTCGTACAAACGGAGAATGCTTATGCATACTGCAACCAGACTACTGATGCTCTTCGCCGTGTTGCTCGCGTGTCTTTGTCCCGCCTTCGCCCAAAATTCCGGATCTATCGCAGGCGATGTGAGGGACGAAAAACAAGCGGTCATCACGGGCGCCACCGTCAACGTGCGCAACATACAAACCAACGAAACACGAACCGCACAGACCAACGCCGATGGTCGCTACCACTTCGCCAACATGGCCGTCGGTAATTACGAGATCACGGTCGAAAGCACCGGCTTCGCCAAGTATCAACAACAGGGGATCACGCTCGCTCTTAACCAGGCGGCTGTGGTTGACGTGACGATGAAACCTGGCGCGCTGCAGGAAGTCGTGAACGTCGTTGAAAACGCGTCGATGTTGAATACCTCGACACCTGAGGTCGGCACTCGCTTCGACCAGAAGCGTCTATCTGAGTTGCCGCTGGCTACAACTCGCAGCGTTTACAACATCGCGTTGTCAGCGCCGGGCGTGAGCCAGATAAACTCAGGCCAGAGCGCCTTCGCTGGAGGAACAAACTTCTCTTCGAACGGCGGCCGAACCCGTTCAAACAACTTCATGATCGACGGTCAGGACAACAACAACTTCGGTGTTGCCGGATCGACGATCCCGCTGAACAATCCTGACGCGATTCAGGAAGTCAGACTCGTTACAAACCAGTTCAGCGCTGAGTATGGTCGCAACTCGAGCGCGGTGTTCAATGCGATCACGCGCAGTGGTACGAACCAGTATCACGGCTCGGGCTTTTGGTTTCACAACGACAATGCTCTGAACGCGTGCAGCAACACACAGAAGGCGGGCACGAATGGTTTCTGCAAACCCGACCATGCCGATCCGTCGCATCATCACGCCCCGTTTCGAATTGAAAACCAGTTAGGCGGAACGATTGGTGGTCCACTTCACCTGCCGCGCTTTGGCGAAGGTGGCCCAGGGATTATCAACGGCACGGATCGCACGTTCTTCTTCTTCGCGATTCAACGTTGGTGGGACCGGCAGCT